>Ga0207705_10000627_pt1 | contig 29523 bp, 24 predicted proteins | sample KBSC13metaG_FD_184314 | JGI IMG/M metagenome (GOLD analysis project Ga0207705, IMG submission 184314) | Corn rhizosphere microbial communities from Kellogg Biological Station, Michigan, USA - KBS C1-3 metaG (SPAdes) (version 2) | ecosystem: Host-associated > Plants > Roots > Rhizosphere > Soil ... | reverse complement strand
CCGCACGATGCGTAAAAGCACAGCCCCTCGCCGCGTTGCGCGCGCGTTCGCTGCGCTCCGCCCTTCGTTCCGAAGGGGGAAGAACACAGCACCCCTTCCTGCGGAAAGGGAAGCCTGGTTCAGCGCTTGCCTTTGGCCAACGGCAGATCGGCCTGCTTCCACGCGTTGATGCCACCCGCCAGCGTGGCGACGTTGGTGAAGCCTGCCTTGACCAGCCGTTTGGCGGCCTTGCCCGACTCCATTCCGTTCTTGCACACGGTCACGATCTGCAGGCCCTTGGCCTTGGCGAGATCCTTGTTCTCCGGATCGAACTGGCTGGGCGTGACGTTCTTCGAACCGGCGATGTGACCTTTCTCGAAATCCGCGATCGCCGACAGGTCGACCACCAGCGGTTCGCCGCGGTTGATCATCTGCACCAGCGCGGCAGGCGTCAGCTCGCGGAAACCGCGGAATTGGCGCGACACTTCCAGGCCGATCAAGGCGAGGATGATCACGATGAACGCGGCCACCAGCAGGATGTTGTGGCCGAGGAACGACGGCAGGCGGGTCAGGAATTCTTGCATCGAAGGGTCTTGATCCAAAGGGACCGCGCATTATCGCGGATCGCGCCGACGCGCGCTTCATTGCCCTGGATTGATATCCGGCAACCCCGACTCCAGCCACCAATGCTTGGCCTTGGCGTCCCAATGCCAGGTCTGGCGGTCGACCACGTCGTAGACGCGCTGGCTGGTCTTGACGATCAGGCTGATCTGCGCAGTCTGCTGGACGGTGTCCGGGTCTGTCGCGGTCGGCCCGGACGCGGTGTATTCGGCGACGCGCACGGTGTTGTACAACGCCTTCTGCTGTGGCGTCAGCGGGTGCGCGGCGCGCGCCGCCGGATCGACGTAATTCCAGGCACCCTGGATGTCACCCCAGCGCAGTGCGGCGGCGTAACCATCCAGCGTGTCGTCACGCAAGGTGTTCTTGTTTTGCAGGGTCGCACAGCCGGCCAGCAGCAACAATGCGGCACCCGCGATCACGATACGGCGCATGCAGGGTCTGCCAACGCCATGCCAAACGAACCGCGTTGCTTCCGCCGCGGCTGCCAGACGAGGCGCGCGCCGCGGCGCCAGAGTGGTTCTGTGGTCAAGGCGCGCACCGATGGATGGCGGCCGCTGCGGAGCAACCCTTCGGGCCGGGGCCGTTTGCCCGCATGGCTGCGTCATCGCTCGTCTATGTATCGACATACATCTTCCTCACTCTTCCTTGCCCTGCGAGCAAACAGCCGACGGCGCGGTCGCTTGGCATGGCGTTGGCAGGCCCGAACTCCTCGCAACGGCGTGCCTGCGATTGTGCCGGATCATGCCTGCTGGCGCAGCTTGGCGACGAAGCGCGCGGTCAACGTGGCCGCCGCGCCATGTTCACCGGCGATTTCGCACACGACGTCGGCGCGGCCCTTGCCCTGCTCGCGCACGGCCGCGATCACGTGCTTCAACGCGCCCTCTTCAGCAAATCGCGCGGTGCCACGCAATTCACGCCACACGGGTTCGCGGTAGCGCAGTTGCGAATCGCCCACGTAGATGTCGCAATGGAGTCCCTGCGCACGCAGGCCCAACTCGATCAAGCCCCAACCCGCCAGCGTCAGCAATGACGCCATGCTGCCGCCGAACGCGCAACCCTTGTCGTTGATGTTGGGCGCAAGCGGCGCGGCCATTTCGAGTTCCTCGCCGCTGTAGCGTGGCACCGAAAGCTGCATCGCGCGCGCGAGCGGGATGTGTTCGAGGATATGGGCTTCGAGTGTCGCGGCTGGGGAAATGTTCGTATCCATCGTGCCAGTCTGACGCGCGGGGCGCGGGACGACAAGGCGTGCGCGTGCTGGCTATCATCGGCGCATGGTCCAACCGCGACTCCTCAAGGGAACACGCATCGCCATCACGCGCCCCGTCGGCACGGCTGCTGCATGGACGGGCCGCGTTCGCGCGCTCGGCGGCACACCGCTGCTGCTGCCGGGCTCAAGCCTGCGCGCAGCGTCCGATGCACGGGCGGCACGCGCGGACTTGCGGGAAGCACTGGTCAGCGATCTGGTTATTTTCACCAGTCCAGCTGCCGTGAAATTCGCGCGACGGCTCGCTGCGTTGCGCAGTCGCGCCACGACGCTTGCACCCGGTTCGGGCACCCGGAATGCGTTGAGCCGCGCGGGATTGCGCAATGCAATCGCGCCCGATCGTGAAGACAGCGAAGGCATCCTGGCGCTGCCGGTCGTTCGCGATGTTCGCGGCAAGCAGGTCGGCATCGTCGGTGCGGCGGGCGGGCGCGGTTTGCTGGATCGCGAACTCGTCGCGCGCGGCGCCACGGTGATCCACGCGCACGTCTATGAACGTGTGCCGGCGCGGCTCGGTCGCCGCCACGCCGATGCGCTGCGAGGCAATCCGCGTGCGCCGCTGTACGTGCTGCTGTCCAGCGCGGAAGCCCTCGCCAACATCCTTGCAGCCCTGCCCGGCGATGCACTGCACGCGTTGCTGCACGGAACCGCCGTGGCCAGCAGCGCACGCATCGCCGCCGCCGCGCGCAAGGCCGGCTTCGCGCACGTGCTGCGCGCCGGGTCTGCGCATGCCGGGTCCATGCTGGACGCGATCCCTGCCGGCCGGGGCTGAGGGTCTCCCCTGCTAGCATTGCGCGCATGAGTGAAGATTCCATCGAAAACGCCCCGGGAACCAGCCCGCGCAAGCCGCGCAAGCGCCCGCCCGGCCTTGCGACCCTTGCGATCCTCGTCGCGCTCGTGGCCTTGGCCGTGGCAGCCTGGAGCGTTTGGCGCCTGCATCGTTTCACGCGCGACGAACTGTCCGCGCGCCAGCACGACGCCACCACCATCGCGGCGCTGCAAAGCCAGCTCGCAGCCGGCGACGAGCAGGCGCGCGCAGGCGATCATCGCATCGGTAAACTGGAGTCGGGGCTGGACGACCTGCGCGCGAGTACGCAGGGGCTGGATCGCCGCATCGCCAACCTCGAGACCGCCTACACCAACTTGAGCGGTCAACAGCAATCGGCGCAGGACACCGTGCTGCTCAATGATGCCGAAATGTTGCTGCGCACCGGCGCACAACGTTACGAGCTTTTCCACGACAGCGCCGGCGCGCTGAAGGCGTATTCGCAAGCGATCGAAGTGCTGGCACAGGTGCGGAACCCCGCCTACGCGCCGGTTCGCGTGAGCGCCGCCACTGAACGCGATGCGCTCGCCGCGGCTGCACCGCCCTCGCGTCAAGCTGCGCTGGATACGCTGTCCGCGTTGCGCAACAAGGTCGCGTCGCTCCCGCTGGCGTCAGCGGAATCCGCCGCACCCGCATCGGCCCCGTCACAGAAACCCGGTTTCTGGTCGCGCCTCGGCAATGCCTTCAGCGGCATCGTCAAGGTATCGCGCGACAACGGGAAGTCGGTATCACTGACCGACGCGGGTTTCGCCCAACAAACGCTGGCGCTCGACCTGGCGCAGGCGCAGGAAGCCTTGCTCGCCTTCGATGACGCTACTTACAGGGCGGCCCTGCAGCGCGCCGACGCGGCGCTGGCCGCGCAATTCGACGGCGGCGACGACGGCGTGAAGGATGCCAGCACGCAAATCACGAACCTGCTGGCGCAGCACGGCGGCGGCCCGCCGCCCAAACTGGGCGGTGCGCTCGCGCAACTGCAAAGCCTGCGCGCCAACCAACCCGCAACACCCGCACCGGCACCCGCTTCCACCGCCGGGAGCGCCAAGTGATGAAAAGCAAGCGCTGGCTGGTTCTTGCCCTCGTCATCATCCTGCTGCTCGCGATCGCGTTCGTGTGGTTGTCGTCCGACCCCGGTTACGTGCTGATTCGTTTCCGCGGCTGGAAGGTACAAGCGACGGTGGTCGGCGCGGTGGCCCTGCTGATTGCGGCATGGATCGCCATCGGTATCATCTGGTGGCTGTTGCTGTGGCCGTTCGGCGCGATTTCGCGCCGCCGCCGCAGGATCAGCCATGAGCGCCTGCGCGACGGGCTTGTCGCGTTGAATGAAGGCCGCAACGTCGAGGCGCACCGCACCCTGCAACGCGCGGCGCAATATTCGTCGCTGCGTTCGCCGGCACTGTTGTCCGCCGCCGAGGCCGCGCACCGCCATGGCGACACCACGCGCGCACTGGAAACCCTGGACGAAGCCGCCCAGCACGCGCCGGAAGCCGCACGTACGCTGCGCGCGCGCATCCTGCGCGAAAACGGCCGCGCCGACGAAGCCTTGCAACTGCTCTCACCCGGCGCCGAAGCCGGCAAATTGCCGCCGGCCGGCTGGCACGAATTCGCGCTGGCCGCGATCGCCACCGGCCAGCCAGAGAAGGCGCGTCCGGCGCTGGAACCCTTGCGCAAATCCGACATGCTGGGGTCCGCGGCGTACGCCGCGCTCGTCGACCAGGTGCTTGGCACCTCGTTGCGCAAGGCGCCCGACATGACGGCGCTGCAGGACATGTGGAAACGCGCGAACCGCCAGCAGCGCCAGATGCCTGCGCTACTGGATGTGTACGCGCGGCGCGGCGCGGCGTTCGGCGATGCACACGCTGCACTGGATGCCATCGAGGATGCGGTGAAACGCGAATGGAACGCCGGCCTTGTTGCGACATACGGCGAGATCACGCCGCCGACGGAAGCCGCCGCGCGCCTGCACGTGGCGACCCGCTGGCTGGAGGCGCACCCGGGTGACGACGTCCTGCTGCGCACCCTCGGCAGCCTGGCGATGCGCGCTTCCGATCCGCGCGAGGCGCGTGAGTATCTGGTGCATGCGCTGACCTTGAAGCCGTCCGCCGCGAGTTGGGCTGCGCTGGGCGACGTGCAATCGGCATCCGGCGACGCGCAGGATGCGGAGCGCTGCTACGCCAACGCATGGAAAAGCGCGCGCGGCGAAGACATCGCGCCACGCCCGTACGAAGCCGGACTCGACACCAGCCAGTTCACGCTCGAAGAACGCGACGAGCACGGCATGCCGCGCCTGCCGGGCGAGCCTTCGTCGCCCGCGCGTTGACCTCGCATCAGTGCACGACCTTGATGTCAGTGACGCGCCCCTCCTGCAACAGGATTTCGCGCGCGGCGCGTGAACCGTCGGCGGGGTAAATCCATGTCTCGCCCCAAGCCGGGGCCTGCGCACCCTGATATGCCGACCAGGCAAGCGGATTACGCGAGCGGCTGGGCGCAAGCCCGCAGCGTGCGATGAGATCCGCCACGCTCATGCCGACAGAGATTCCAGTGAAGTCGCACGGGCCGCCATTTCCGACAAAGCCGTAACCGAGCGTCTGTTCGCGCGCCAGCACGCCGCCGGAAAATTCCAGCCGCACCATCAGGCGCTGCGGGCCGAAGTTGTAGTACCAGGCCTCGGTCGTCACCGGCGCGCCCGGCTCCACCGGGGTCTCCACGCCCACGCCGGGCGCACCCACGTAGTAGCCGATGTAGAACGGATCACCGCATTCATCGCGCACCTGCGGCGCCAGGTCACCCTGTTTCACGATGTGTGTGCCACAGCGCAATGCCCACGCCCGCGACGGCAGCACCGCAAACAGCAACGCCAGCAACAGCCCAATCCACAATGACCTTCTCATGGCTGCCTCGCGGATCGCGGAAAGGTGTCACACACTTTAGCCCCGTGGAGAAGTCCCGCCGTAAAGATGCCGTGAAGTGGTGCCAGCGGGCACGCGCAACCCGCATGGCCGATAATGCGCCGACTGAATTTCGGCGATCACCATGGCCATCTGGAAACAACGCGCGGATCTCGAAACGCTCAACGGCTGGAGCCAGCGCACGCTGATGCACGCGCTGGACATCCGCATCACCGAAATCGGTGACGACTACTTGCGCGGCACGATGCCGGTGGACGACCGCACTCGCCAGCCCTACGGCATCCTGCACGGCGGCGCCTCGGTGGCGCTGGCGGAAACGCTGGGCTCGACCGCGGCGATGCTGTGTTGCGAGGACGGGCGCGCCGCGGTCGGCCTCGAGATCAACGCCAACCATCTGCGCGCGGTGCGCGAAGGGCTCGTCACCGCCACCGCGCGGCCGATCCATGTCGGCCGCAGCACGCAGGTGTGGGAAATTCGCATAGAGAGCGAAGCCGGTGATCTGACCTGCATCGCGCGCCTGACGATGGCGGTGGTGCCGGGCGGCGCGTTCGCGTTGCAGAAGTAAAGATCAAAAGCCATCCCCCTCAATCCCCCTTCGCAAGCGAAGGGGGAAGAAAAGCGTCGCGCTTCAGCGTTGCCCACCCCCTTCCGAAGGAAGGGGGTCGCGCCGAAGGCGCGGGGGGATGTGCACGTCTCACCGTGCGCGACACCACCGGCATAACGTTGCATCCATCCCCGCACCTACAATCGTCACATGGATACGACCCTGCTGATCGCGCTTGTGGCGCTGGCCGCCATCGCGATCATCCTGCTGCTCGTGCTGTTGATGCGCCCGCGCGGGGATGCGGGCCTGCGTGAAAAACTGGACGCGCTGCGCAGCGACAGCGAACGCGTCGAGCGCGCGCTGCGCGAGGAACAGCGCGCCGCGCGCACCGAACTGGCCGAAACGCTGGACCGCATGGGCGGCCAGTTGCGCTTGTCGTTGTCCACCCTGACCACCGACAACCAGCAACGGTTGGCGGAGGTCCGCACGGCGCTCGATACGCAACTGAAGTCGCTGCAAACCGACAACGCCGCGCAACTCGAAAAAATGCGCGAAGTCGTTGACGAGAAACTGCAAAAGACGCTGGAAACGCGCCTCTCCTCCTCATTCAAGCAGATCGCCGAACGGCTGGAAGCGGTGCAACGCGGCCTCGGCGAAATGCAGTCGCTGGCGACCGGCGTCGGCGACTTGAAGCGCGTGCTCAGCAACGTGAAGACCCGCGGGACCTTTGGCGAGGTGCGCCTGGGCGCGCTGCTGGAGCAGGTGCTGACACCGGACCAGTACGCCACGAATGTTGCGACGATTCCGGGCTCCGACGAACGCGTCGAGTACGCGATCCGCCTGCCCGGCGCCGATCGCGACACACAGGTCTGGCTGCCGATCGACGCCAAGTTTCCGGTCGAGGATTACCAGCGCCTGCTCGACGCGCAGGAAGCGGCCGATGGCGAGACGGCCAACGCCGCTGCTGCCGCCCTGCAACGGCGCGTCGAAGCCGAGGCGAAAACCATCCGCGAGAAATACGTCTCTTCGCCGCACACTACCGACTTCGCCCTGTTGTTTCTGCCCACCGAAGGCCTGTACGCGGAGGTGATCCGCCGCCCCGGCCTGTTCGAGAAGCTGCAACGCGACCACCACGTCACCGTGGCGGGCCCGACCACGCTGGCCGCGATCCTCAACGCCTTGCAGATGGGTTTTCGCACGCTTGCCATCGAGAAGCGCAGCAGCGAGGTGTGGCAGATCCTCGGCGCGGTCAAGACCGAGTTCGGCAGGTTCGGCGACGTGCTCGACAAGGTCAAGAAGAAGCTGGACGAAGCCGGCAAGCACATCGACGCCACCGGGGTGCGCACCCGCGCGATCGAGCGCCGGCTGCGCGGCGTCGAATCGCTGGCCGACGAAGACGCCCAGGCGCGCATGGAGCTCCCCGTCGAAGACGACGGCGCGGACGAAGAGTCCGAGCCGGGCTGATCGCACATCGGCGTGCCCGCTGTCGTGTCGACGGCGTTAAACTGAAGCGTTCGACGTCGCGAGAGGCTGTCCCATGAGCGAATCCCGCAAACCTTCCCTGTGCGCCGCTTCCCGGCCGACCTCGCCGGAGGTGACGCGCGAGCAGGCCCTGGACGCCGTGCGCACGCTGCTGCGCTGGGCCGGCGACGAGCCGACCCGCGAGGGCTTGCGCGACACGCCCAAGCGCGTGGTGGACGCCTACACCGAGTGGTTTTCCGGCTACCACGAGGATCCGCAGGAATACCTGGCGCGCACGTTCGAGGAAGTGGCCGGCTACGACGAAATGATCGTGCTGCGCGACATCCAGTTCGAATCGTTCTGCGAACATCACATGGCGCCGATCATCGGCCGCGCGCATGTCGGCTATGTGCCGGACGGAAAAGTGGTCGGTATTTCCAAGCTGGCGCGCGTGGTCGATGCGTTCGCGCACCGCATGCAGGTGCAGGAAAAGCTCACTGCGCAGATCGCCACCTGCATAAGCGAAGTGCTGGCTCCGCGCGGCGTCGGCGTCGTGATCGACGCGGTGCACCAGTGCATGACCACGCGCGGCGTCCACAAGCGCGGCGTGTCGTTGGTGACCAGCCAGATGCTCGGCAGCTTCCGCGAGGACGCGCGCACGCGCGCAGAGTTCCTGAGGTTCATTGACATCGACGGCGGCCGGTAAAGCACGCTCGTGACCGTTCCGGCACTCGCTTCGCCCGAGGGGCGGGTTTGTTCCCCTCTCCCTGCGGGAGAGGGGGCCCCGAAGGGGGCGGGTGAGGGTACGGCACATCGCGACTCCGCTCCATCAAACCGCAGCCATTCGCTTGCACGAACCCTCATCCGGCGCTACGCGCCGCCGGCTCCCAGTGGGAGAAGGAAAATCCTTTGATCCTCGACATAAGACCCGGCAAACGCTGCAAGTTCCCCTGCCTGCATGACTGATCCCCTCGCTCAAGATCACCCGCGCCGCCGCGCGGCGGTGATCTTCATTTTCGTCACCGTGACGATCGACATGCTGGCGTTCGGGATCGTCATCCCGGTGCTGCCGCACCTGATCGTCGAGCTCATCGGCGGCAGCATCGCCAAGGCCGCCGTGTGGTCGAGCGGCTTCAGCACGCTGTTCATGCTGATGCAGTTCGTGTGCTCGCCAATCCAGGGCGCGCTGTCGGACCGCTTCGGCCGCCGCACGGTGATCCTGATTTCGAGTTTCGGCCTCGGCATCGATTTCATCGTGATGGCGCTGGCGCCCTTTCTGTGGCTGCTGTTCATCGGCCGCGCGGTGTCGGGCATGTGTGCGGCGAGCTTCTCGACCGCCAACGCCTACATCGCCGACATCACGCCGCGTGAAAAGCGCGCGGCCGCGTTCGGCCTGCTGGGCGGCGCGTTCGCAGTCGGCTTCATCGTCGGCCCGGCGCTCGGCGGTTTCCTCGGGCACCTGTGGATCCGCCTGCCGTTCTGGGTCGCGGCGGCCCTGTGCATCGTCAACTTCTGCTACGGCTACTTCGTGCTGCCGGAATCCCTGCCGAAGGAACGCCGCACACCGAAGTTCGAGTGGCGCCACGCCAATCCGCTGGGCTCGGTGCTGCTGCTGAGGCGCTATCCGCAGGTGATGGCGCTGGCCGCGGTGTTCTTCCTGCTGGCGCTGGCGCAGTTCTCGATCAATTCCACTTACGTGCTGTACACCGATTTCCGTTACGGCTGGGGTCCGCAAACGGTCGGCTACACGCTCGCGCTGGTCGGCGTGCTGACTGGCGTGGTGCAGGCGGTGCTGGTGCGGCGGCTGATGCCGAAACTGGGCGAGCGCAGGATGATCCTCGCCGGCCTGGCATTCGTGGCCATTGGCTATTTCGTATTCGGTTTCGCGCCCGAGGCGTGGCTGTTCCTGTGCGGCATCCCGTTCCTGTGCCTCGGCGGCCTCGCCGGACCACCCGCGCAATCGCTGATCACGCACCAGGTCGATCCCGCCGAACAGGGCCGGCTGCAAGGCGCGCTGGCCAGCCTTCAAAGCCTCGCCGGCATCTTCGGTCCCGCGCTGTTCGCCAACCTGTTCGCGCTGTTCATCAGCAAGCACGCACCGCTTTCCGGACACTTGCCGGGCGTGGCCTACGTGCTGGCGGCCGTGCTGGTGCTGGCGGCTTTGATATTGACGGTGCGCGCGACCCGCGGAGTGACCGCGGGCGCCCCCGCCGTCGCACCCTGAACGGCGTGACGCGTTCCACGCATATCCAAATGCGTTCTCGACAGCGCAGAACCCGGAACAGGTAACAGAACAATCGCTAGCACTTTCCCGTTGTATCGCAGGATGCGGGGGAAGGATCGTGACCAGGACCAAGGCAGCGTTGGCGCCGGGTTTGTGGTTGGCGGCAATCGTCACCGGCGTGTTCTTCTCGGGCTGGCTGACGCCCTTGCTGCCGGGGAGAGTCGAGTTCAGTGTGTCAGCAGCTCCATTTTCGCGATTGCCCATAGCCCATTGCGCGGATCGCCGGTCGCGAACGCGCACAACGTGTGATGTCCGCGACTGGCGGGGATGCCGGCCGTCAGCGTGGTCTGCAGCTTCGTTTGCACCGCCTCGGCCAACGGCAACGCCGCGAGCAGCGGACCATCGCAGGAGTCCAGGTGAATCTGGAATTCGCCGGCCGGCGTTTGCTTCGGCCGGGTCACGACACTCGCGTCGTCCTTCCACAATGCGAAATTCCACGGCAAGTTGCCGACCGTCAGCGCGATGCGCTTGACGCCGTCCAGGGGGGCATCCTTCCATTGCCAGCACATGTTGGCGATGTCGAGGCGATAGACCGGCCGCGGCCCGTCGAGCGGACGATCGTCTTCCAGCCTCAACACGATCGACGGCTTGCCGCACGTTTCGAGTCGGTCGCTGTTGCGGGTCAGCAATGCCGCGGCATCGACCATCTGCGTGCGCGGCGCGGCGAGTTCGAATCCATTCGCGGCGAACGTTGCCGCGCGCAGTCTGGTGGGCTTGTCCGGCGGGAACGAAAGCGGCTTCGAATAAGGGGTTGATGTGACGTTCGGCGCGGCGCCGTCGGTGGTGTAGCGGATCGTGCCGAAATCCGCCTGGTTCGACAGCGCGACTTCAATCGCCCCCTTTGTGCCCCCGGACAACGCGAACGCAGGCGCAAAGGCGCTGTCGGCGTACTCGATGCCGAGCGCGCGATAACGCGTGAGTTCCGGGGGCATGCGTTGCAGGAATCCGTCCCAGTCGTGCGTCGACGCGGGCGACCACGCGATTTCAGCCAAGGCTGCGACGCGCGGGAACACCGCGTGCTGCACGCGCGCAAATGTCGGCATGTATTCCGCCCACAGGTTCGCCTGCACGCCGAGGATGTGTTTTGCTTCCGCCGCGGTCGCGTCGCCTGGAACCGGGTTGTAGTCGTACACGTCTTTCAGCGATTCCACGTCGGGCCGTCCGGGCGGTTCGTCGTGCAGGTCGGATTGGTAGTGATCGAGATAAAGCGTGGGCGACGACGCCATCACGACGTCATGGCCCTGCTGCAGTGCCTCCACCGCACTCGAGGGCGCGTTCCACGACATCACCACCGCCGACGCCGGCACCTTGCCGTGCAGGATCTCGTCCCAACCCACCGCCGCGCGTCCATGCTGTTCCAGATAATTGGCGACCTGCGTGGTGAACCACCCCTGCAACTGTTCCATGTTCGCCAGACCCAGCGCCTTCATGTGCGCGCGCACGGCGGGTGACGCTTCCCATTGGTCCTTGGCCGCCTCGTCACCTCCGATGTGGATGTACTTCGACGGAAACAGCGCCATCACGTGATCCATGACGTCGTCGACGAACTTCAGACTGCGAGCGTCGGGCTTCAGCAGCCACGTGTTGATGCCCCAATCCGTCGAAACCTGCGGACGCTTGCCGCTGACGCCCAACCACGGATAAGACGCGATCGCCGCCTGCGAATGGCCCGGAATGTCGATTTCAGGCACCACTTCGATGAAGCGTTCCGCCGCGTAATGCACGATGTCGCGCACTTCGGCGTCGATGTAGAAGCCGCAGTACGGCTTGTCCGGTCCGCCGGTCAGCGCCGCATCGGGACCGACCGCCTTGCGGCAGGCGCCGATCTTCGTGAGCTCGGGATATTCCGGAATCTGGAGGCGCCAACCCTGGTCGTCGCTGAGGTGCCAGTGCAGCACGTTCAACTTGTCGAGCGACATCCAGTCGATCAACTTCTTGATGTCGGCCACGCTCTGGAAGTGTCGCGCGGAATCGAGCATCAAGCCGCGCCACTGGAAGCGCGGCCAGTCCTCGATATGCAGCGCGGGCACTGCAACGCTTGTCTTGCGATCACCCTTCGGCGTCAGCAATTGTCCCAGCGTGACGCCGCCGTAGTAGAGGCCCACGGGCGCGCGCGCGACCACGCGGATGCCGGCGGGCGAAACGTCCAGCGAATAGCCGCCGCGTTGCGTGACGTCGGCGGCGGGATCGAGTTGGAACACAATTGCTTCATGCGGCGAAACGCTGCCACCATTTCTGACGGACAGCCGCAACCCGCCGGTCCGCCCAAGCGTGTCGACGAAGTGTTGCGCCGCGAATTCGGACGCCGGGTCCTGTGAATACAACAGCACCGGCGTCGCGGCCGTTACCGTGAAGCTGCCCGGATGCGTAGCCACCTGCGCCGGCATGGGAATCAGCGGCAAGGGAGCGCTCCGCGCCGCTGCAGCCGTCGTCGTGCCGAGGGCCGGCCCCGACAGCGACGTCAGTGCGCACACGGCCCACAGCATTGCGATCAGGCAGCGATGCGTTCTTCGCATGATCATCCTTCTTGCCCGCCCGCTCCACACCTTGAGCCAGCGGTGATTCATCACCCAATACGATGCACCACCACGGCGCCACGGACAACACCACGAGTCGTCGTTCGCCTTGCGAAAAAAAAACGGGCCGGGATGCCATACCGGCCCGCAACGCTGGAGAGCGACTCACTTCTCCGATGAACCGGTTGCCCTCGACGCGTTGCATGCACGCGCGTCGAGGTTCGACTCGGTGATGCCGGCGGCGTGCCGCCACCGGCATCACGATTGCTACTGTTGCGGTTGCGCCTGCTGGATGCCTTCGCCACCCACCTTGAACTCGACGCGCCGGTTGCGCTGGCGACCCGCCGCGGTGTCGTTGCTGTCCACGGGATCGGCCTCGCCGAGGCCCTTGACCGCGGTGATGCGGCTGGCTGCGACGCCATGCGAGGTCAGATACTGGTCGACGATGTTGGCACGACGTTCGGAGAGCGCCTGGTTGTACTTCTCGCTGCCCTTCGAATCGGTGTAGCCATCGATCTCGACCTGCACCTGCGGATAGCGGTTGAGCGTATCCACCGCCTGGCTCAGGATCGCGAGCGATTCCGACGCCGGCGGCTTCAGCGTCGGGTCGATGTTGCTCTCGCCCTTCTTCGGCCGATCGAACTTGAAGTTGACGCCACGCAAATCGATGACCACGTTCTGCGGCGGCGGTGGCGGTGGTGGCGCAACGGGCGGCGGAGGCGGTGGTGCCGCGGGTGGCAGCGGGGCGGGTGCCCCACTGCCGAACTTGAAGTTCACGTTGAAGTAGTACTGGCGCCCGTTCACGTAGAACGCTTCCGGCGCCGTGCTGAACCCAAGGCCCGCCTGCGCGCCATTGATGAAATAGCGCAACTTCGGGTTGTTGAGGTTCATCGCGTCGAACGAGAAGCTCACGTTGTCGTTGAGCTTGTAGCCCGCCGAGAACGACAGGTAACCCTGGCCCGATTGCCAGTACGGCAACAGCGCCATCTGGCCCGTGCTGGACATGACGCCGTCGTAGAACTTGGAACGGTAGGTGTAGTTGACCCGGGCGTTCCAGTGCGCGTCTTCATAGAAGACCGACGCGTTGGCGGTGTTTTTCGACGTGCCGAACAGCGGGCGATTGCCGGCGGCGGCATTGTTGGCCAGCGTGCCGTCGGCGTTGTACAGGTAGGTTCCGCCCGACGAATGCCCCGTCGCATAGGTGTAGTTGAACGACACGCCGAAGTGGTCCCCAATCGGCTGGATGTAGTTCAGCGTTACCCCCTTGAGGGTGCCATTGACATTCACCGGGATGCTGACCAGGTACTGGCTGTAAATCGGTGTGTGCGACGGATTGTTGCCGGCGCCGTTGTTGGTCAGGAAGTTGTTGAGGTAAGTACGGGTGACCGTTCCGTAGTCGTAGTAGTTGTTGAGATCCATCTGGTACACGCTGGCCGCCAGCAGGCCGCGCTGGGCGAAATACCATTCCAGCGACGCGCTGAAATTGGTGGACAGGATCGGCTTCAGCCGCGGATTGGATCCGCTGCCGCCACCGATGTCACCGACTACGTTTGGATCATTGAGGTTCAGGAAGCCCGCCAACTGCGTGTAATCCTGGCGGGTCAGGGTCTGCGACGCGGACCACCGCGTCAGCAGGCTGCCATCTGAATTCAAGTCGAACTTCACGTTGAAGCTCGGCAGCACCTTGTTGTAGTTGTGCTTGTAGTAGTTCCAGTACCAGCCGTTCGGATAAAACGCGGAAGGCGGCGAGCCGATCGCATAGCTCGCTTCCTGGATGCCCGGGCTGGTGTAGCCGATGTTCTCGTCGGTGGACACGTAACGCAGGCCCGCATTCGCGGTCCAGTGTTCGCCCGTGAAGTTGGCCTGGATGTAGGCCGCGCCGTTCTTCTCCGTCATGCTGTAGATGCCGTTCGGGTAGAAGCGCGAAGTGCCGGGGTCGTCCGTCACCTTGCGATTGGCATACAGGGCATTCAGTTGCGAGAGCTGATCCGCTGTCCAGAACCAGATGTTGGCGGGCATCTGGCCCACACCGAGATCGCTGGCGAAGCTGCCGGGATAGTTGCCGCCGGCCGGGGGATAGATGGTCGAGCCCTGGCCGAACTGCACGGCGGACGCGAAGTTCGGACCTTGCGCGATATCCGTCGGGCTGTCGTGGTCGTGCTTGGCGTAACGCACGCCGAACTCGAGCGAGGAGAGCGCACCGGCATTGTCGAAATCGTAAGTGCCGTCGGCCTGGAACCAGCGTTCCTTGTCGATCACATGGATGTTCTGTTCGCCAAAGATCCAGTCCAGTCCGGCAGTCGCCGGATCGAACGCGTTGTTGGTGCCACTCATGCTCCAGTTGAGCGGCGTGCCGAGACCATTCATCGCATAGCTGGCGGTCGAACCAAAGCCGGTGTCCATCTCCATCACGTCCTGGGTCGGCGTGTTGCCGGTACCGCGCGTCGTGCCGAGCTGGAACTTGAAGCCGAGGTTGTTGGTGGCCTGCCAATCCGCATCCAGCGTCACGAACTGGCTGGATTCGCTCTCGCCGGGACGCGAGATCATGTCATAAATGCCCTGTGAAATCGTCGGATCGCCCGGCAGGTTCGCGCTGGTGAGGATGTTGCCCTGGATGGTGCCGGTCACGGCCTGCTTGGGAAGCTGGTCGCGCGTGCGCAGCATGTAATTGCGGTTGTAGTCGGTCGCGTCGAGATGCGAATAGAACGCATCGAGGTTGAAGGTCAGGTTGTCGGTCGCCTTCCACTGCAAATCGACTGATCCGCCCTTGCGCTTGCGGATCTGGGTGAACAGCGCCGCGCCCGGAAGGTTGGGGTAGAACACGCCGGTGCTGGCACTGCCGGGTGTCGCCGCAGACAAGCCCAACGAAGTAGCCGCCGCCGATCCGGTCGGGATGTAGGAATAGCCGAGCAGCTCCTGTCCCTCGCGCTGCAGCGCGCGTTTCTCGTAGAACGCCTGGACCATCACGCCGAAAGTGCTGGAATCGTTTTTCCAGTTGAGCAGGCCGCTGAACTGCGGCTCGGTCTTGCTTGGCAGGTCGGCGTACACGCCGCCCACGCTGCCTTCGACGGATAACTTCTGACTAAAGTCCAGCGGCTTGCGGGTGATGATGTCGATGGTGCCGGCCGCGCCGCCTTCGAGCAGCTTGGCCTCCGGCGTCATGTGCACCACCACCTGGTTGACGACTTCCGAAGGCAGCATCGCGAAGCTGACGCTGCGGGTGCCGCCGCCGCCCAGGACAAACCAGTCGCCCGATCCGATCGTATGGCCGTTGACGGTGGTCAAGGTGAGCGACGGCGCGCTTCCGCGGATGCTGGCGCGGTCGGACTCGTCGAAGCCGCCTTCCGCGCCGGCCGCATCGGCGATGTTCACGCCAGGCAACTGCGCGATGGTGTCGGCGACATTCTTGGCCGGCAGCTTGCCGATGTCGATGGCCGACACCACTTCGACCTGCGAATTGGCGGCCTTCTTGGTTTCGATCGACAGCGCCTGCGCGGCGCGCACGCCGACCACCTGGACCGTACCAAGCGTCTGTGCGGTCTGTTTCTGGTCGGCTGCCTGCTTGTCCTTGGCGGCCTGCGACTGCTGCTGATCGGTGGAGTTGGTCGGGTTCTGGGGCGAGGCGTTCTGTGCCTGCGCCGCGGCCGCGAACATCAGCGCCGTGGCGATGCTCGCCGAAAGCATGCTCTTGCGAAATTTCATGACGTACCCCTTCTCTCGCTCACCAGGTGGTGGGTGCCGCAGCACCCAAAATGTGGAAGAAACTCGTTACGCCGCCGTGCCGTCTCCCCTTACGCGGCGGTGCGTGGGACTTCGCATGTACTTGTCGAAATACCAATGCGCGGCGCCCATCACGCCGTGACGGCCATGCTCGATCAGGCGTACCGGCACGCGTTGCAGGAATTCGCGCATGCCGCCTTTGTCGAGGAAGCGCTGCGCGAAGCGGCTGTCCTGCAACAGCTTGCGCATCCCCGGCAGGATGCCGCCGGCCAGGTACACACCACCGTCCGCCATGAATGCCATGGCGAGATTGCCCACGAAACTGCCGAGGGCGGCGCAGAACACCCCCACCGTTTCGACGGCGTCGGAATTGCTGCCCGTGCAAGCCGCCGCGGTCACCGCTTCGGGCGTCGTGAATCGCGGCGGCTGCCCACGCAGCCCGCACAAGGTTGTGTACAGCGTCAGCAGGCCCGGCCCCGACAGGATGCGTTCGTAAGGCACGTAGTCGCCGCTCGGCGCCAGGTAGGCCAGCACTTCACGTTCGCGCGCATTGCCGGGGGCAAAATCCATCTGCCCCGCCTCGCTGGCGAGCACACGCACGCCGGCCGGACTCGTCAGCCGTATCGCCGCGCCCAATCCAGTGCCGGGACCCACCACCAACGCCGGGCCGTCCCCGGCTGCACCGGGCCCGCACAGCAACAAGCTGTCGGTGTCCCTCACGTCGTCCAGTGCGTAGCCGAGCGCCTCGAAATCGTTGAGCAAGGCCACATCATCGAAAGCCAGCGCCTCACGCAACTGCGACAGGCTGACCCGCCACGCCAGGTTGTCATTGACGATGGCATCGTCGATGACCTGCCCCGCGCAGGCGATCACGCAACGCCGCACCGCCAAGGTGGCGTCGCCCTCGACGAACGCCGTCAGCAACTCCGGCAGTCCGGGAAAATCCGCACAGGCAAACTTGCGATACGCCAGCACTTCGAACTCGCGCTTGCCATCGGTGGCCGCGCGCATCAGCGCTACCCGCGCATGGGTCCCGCCAACGTCTGCGGCCAGGAACGGCTGCGTGTGAAGGCTGGCGTGCTGGGTCAAATGACTGGCGGCCACGCTCATCCTGCGCTCTGGCAATTCGAATGGACGTCAGTTTGGTCATCGCTGACAACGTTGTCAATTTGCGATGCAACAATCCTTGCCGGGTATCATGGAACCGCGCATATCCAATGAGAATGCAGCTTTCACGAACCCGCCGATGTTGCATCGCATCAAATCCATGCTGTCGAAAAGGCCCTGTTTTTCGGCGAGTCGGACATGCGATACTCGACACAAGACACAGATATGACAACGTTGACCACTGCATAATCCCTCGCTGCATTACGCCCGCACAGGCCCGCCCATGACCACCACCGCAACCGCGCCGCAGCCGTCGCATTACGTGATGTCGATGGCGATCATCGGCATCCTGTTCTTCATCTTCGGATTCGTCACCTGGCTCAACTCGTCGTTGATCCTGTTCGTCAAGGTCGGGTTCGACGTGGACAACGTCGGTGCGTTCCTGATCCCGATGGCGTTCTACTTGTCCTACTTCTTTCTCGCGCTGCCTTCGGCCGTGGTGCTCAAGCGCACCGGCATGAAAAAGGGCATGGCCCTGGGCCTGTTGGTCATGGCCATCGGATCTGTCTTGTTCGCTTTTTTCATGGGCGGCTACAGCTACGTGGGCGCGCTGGTGGCGTTGTTCGTGATCGGCGCCGGCCTGGCGTTGCTGCAGACCGCATCCAATCCTTACGTGAGCATCCTCGGCCCGATCGAGAGCGGCGCCAAACGCGTGGCCATCATGGGGATCTGCAACAAGTTCGCGGGCGGCATTGCTCCATACGTGTTCGGCGCCCTGCTGCTGAGCGGCGCCGCCGCCTACGCCGACAAGATCAAGAGCGCCGCTTCGCCAGCGGCACGGTCAGTGTTGCAGCACGCGTTCGTGTCGCGCGCCGTCATGCCTTACGTGGTCATGGCGGTGGTGCTTGTGCTGCTGGCGGTGTGGATCGTGTTTTCTTCATTGCCGGACATCAAACCCGCGAGCGACCGTCAGGAACTGCAAGGCAACACACCCAGGCGCAGCATCTTCAGCTTTCCGCATCTGTGGCTGGGTGTGGTTTGCCTTTTCATTTACGTCGGCCTGGAAGTGATGGTTGGCGATGGCATCGTGATCTACGGACAGGCGTCAGGACTGCCGCTCGATACCGCCAAACACCTGACATCCTGGGTCATGGTAGGGATGCTGATCGGTTATCTGGCGGGCGTGGTTTTGACGCCGCGGGTCATATCGCAGCAGCGCTACCTCGCGATTTCGGCGGTGCTGGGCGTGCTGTTCGCCGTCGGCGCCTGGCAGACCCACGGGACGTTGTCGGTCGGCTTCGTCGCCGCGCTGGGATTTGCGAATGCCATGATGTGGCCGGCGATCTTTCCGCTGGCCATCAAAGGCCTCGGTGACCGCACCGAGTTCGGCTCGGCGCTGCTGATCATGGGTATCGCGGGCGGCGCACTGATTCCGCAGGTCTTCGTGCACCTCGAGGAAATCATCAACTTTCAGTTGGCATTCCTGGTGGTGATGGTGCCCGGCTACCTCTACATCCTGTTCTACGGCTTGCTGGGTCACCGCGCGGGACAACCGGCGCGCGACGCCGCAATCAACTCCGCCGCCGTAACGCCCTGACGCGCGCACGGCATCCGGCACGAACCACAAGGAGCCTCACTTGGGAACCGCCACCATTCGGGATGTCGCAAGGCAGGCCAAGGTATCGCTGAAAACCGTGTCGCGTGTCATCAACCGTGAAAGTTCGGTGCGCGATGAAACGCGCGAGCGCGTGCTGCGGGCGATCGAACAGCTCGACTACCGACCCGACCTTTCCGCGCGCAGCCTGCGCAGTGCCAAGGCCTACGCAATCGGACTGGTCTACGACAATCCCAACCCGTACTACATCATCGCGGTGCAGCAGGGCGCGCTGGCGGCGTGCCGTGAAATGGGTTTCGGTCTGCAGATCCATCCCTGCGATTCACGTGGACCGAAACTGGCCGAAGAATTGCGCGATCTCGTGCATCGTTCCCGCCTCGCCGGTCTGGTGCTGGCGCCGCCAATGTCGGAGCGCATGGCGCTGTTGCGCGAGCTGGCCGCGTACAACATTCCGCTGGTGCGCGTGATCTCGGCGGCCGAAGATCCGCGCGACGGCTTTCCGTGCGTGTTCGTGGACGACCGCGACGCCGCTTATGCCATTACCGCGTACCTGATCCAGCTTGGCCACCTGCGCATCGGCTTCCTGTGGGGCGGCAAGCAGCATCGTTCCAGCCCCGAGCGCTACAAGGGTTATGAAAAAGCCCTGCAGGACTACGGCGTGCCAATGTCCGACGAGCTGGTGCTCGAAGGCGACTATTCGTTCGACGACGGTTTTCGCGGCGCACGCCGGCTGCTTGGTCTCGCCGAACCGCCCACCGCAATCTTCGGTTCCAACGACGAAATCGCCGCGGGCGTGCTGGCCGCCGCGCGCGCGGCCGGATTGCACGTGCCCTACGATTTGTCGGTCGCGGGTTTCGAGGACAGCCCGTTCTCGCGCCATTCGTGGCCTTCGCTCACCACTTCGCGCCAGCGCACCGAACTGATCGCCGAACACGCCGCACGATTGCTGATCGCGCGGATCCACGGCGGCGACGTCGAAAACGAGGGCTTCAGCCCCGAACTGGTCGTGCGCGGCTCGACCGCGCCACCGCGTCCGAAGTCATGAGGATTTCACCCACCCACCCCGTGCCTGACGTGACGGCCACCAGGATGAAAGTCGAATCCACGCTGCTGCACCGGGAAGCCGCAGAAGCGGCCGACACGGTGGCGCGGCAACTCGAACGCAACGACGCGGGTGTGCGCAAGCTCGCGGCCAGCCTGCGCGACCATGCGCCGCCTTTCGTGGCCACCTGCGCGCGCGGCAGTTCCGATCACGCCGCGACTTACGCGAAATACGTCATCGAGACGCAAACCGGTTGCGTGACCGCATCGGCTTCGCCGTCGATCGAATCGATTTATTCGGTGCCGCTTCGCCTTGCGGGAGCGTTGTACCTCGTCATCTCGCAATCGGGTGCGAGCCCCGACCTGCTGCGCAGCGCCGAAGCCGCGCGCAACGCCGGCGCGCGCGTGGTCGCACTGGTCAACGCCGAAAATTCGCCACTGGCGGCATTGGCCGAGACGGTAATCCCGCTGCAAGCCGGTCCTGAGAGAAGCGTGGCGGCGACCAAGAGCTTCATCGGCTCGTTGAGCACGGTGCTGCACATCGTCGCGCACTGGCGGCAAGACGCGGCGCTGCTCGACGCCTTGCGCGAATTGCCGGAACAATTGCGGCAGGCGTTCGAGCTGGACTGGTCGCCGCTGGTCGAGGGACTGCGCGACATGCACGGTTTGTTCGTGCTTGGTCGCGGCTACGGCCTCGGAGCGGCCCAGGAAGCCGCGTTGAAATTGAAGGAAACCTGTGCGCTGCACGCCGAGGCCTTCAGCAGCGCCGAAGTGCGGCACGGCCCGATGGAATTGGTGGGCCCGCGCCTGCCCGTACTTTTGTTCGCACAGCAAGATGACGCGCTGGCCGGCGCCATGGCCACCGCGCGCGATTTCCATCAGCGCGGTGCCGAGGTATGGACCGCCGCGCCTGACGCATCGGGTCGCGATGCGTTGCCGATCGTGCCGACTGGCCAGCCGATGTTCGCGCCGATCCTGGCCATCCAGAGCTTCTATCGCGCGGTGAATGCGCTCGCGATCGCACGCGGCCGCGATCCGGACCATCCGCCCCACCTCGCCAAGGTGACCGAGACCGTCTGATGACCACCGCGCTCGCCAACGCACGCGCGCTCTCTGCGCAAGGCTGGCGCGACGACGCCGCGGTGATCGTCGAGAACGGCCGCATCGTGGAACTCGCGACCCGCATCCCGCCAAACGCGGAAGTGCGCGATCTGTCCGGCCGGATCCTGTTGCCCGGCTTCATCGATTGCCAGGTCAACGGAGGCGGCGGTGTCCTGTTCAATGATCAACCTGACGTCGACGGCATTCGCGCCATCGGTGCCGCACACCGACGCTTCGGCACCACCGGTTTCCTGCCCACCCTGATCAGCGATACCGCCGACAAGATGCGCGCCGCGATCGGCGCGGTCGATGCAGCGATCGCGGAAAATGTGCCCGGCGTACTCGGCATCCATCTGGAGGGGCCGTTCCTCAGCCGCGCGCGCAAGGGCGTGCACGCGGAAAAATACCTGCACGCACCAGATGAATCCGAATTGCGGCTGGCCGAATCGTTGCACCGCGGCGTGACGCTGTTGACGCTGGCACCGGAGTGCGTGCCGGGCGATGCGATCCGCCAGCTCGCACGAGCGGGCGTCATCATCTCGGCGGGACATTCCAACGCCGATTACGCAACCGTGCGCGTGGCGCTGGATTCGGGCGTGCGCGGCTTCACCCACCTTTTCAACGCGATGTCCCCACTCACCAGCCGCGCGCCCGGCGTGGTTGGCGCAGCTTTGGACGACCCCGATTCCTGGTGCGGCGTGATCGTGGATGGCCACCACGTCGACGCCGCCAGCCTGCGCGTGGCGCTCAAGGCCAAACCTCGCGGAAGGATTTTTCTGGTCACCGATGCAATGCCACCCGTGGGGGCCGCCGACCCGTCCTACGTATTGAACGGCGAGACGATCACCGCACGCGACGGGATCTGCCAGACCGCGGACGGCACCCTGGCCGGCTCCGCGCTGAACATGATCGATGCCGTGCGCAACACGATCGACATGCTCGGCGTGCCGTTGGACGAAGCCGCACGGATGGCATCGACCTACCCCGCTGAATTCCTTGGACTCGGCGCGACGCATGGCCGCATCGAAGCGGGCTGTTGCGCGACTTTCACCGTGGTGGATCAGGATTTGCGCGTCACGGAAACCTGGATCGATGGCGTTCGTCAAGCCGCGTAACTGCGCGGGCTGCCTTCTCCGCAAGTGATCACACGCCAGACAGCCCGAGAATCTCGGCATCGGTCAATGCGCGCCAGCCGCCCTTGGGCAGGTCACCCAGATCGAGGGATCCGATCGCGACCCGCATCAGGCGCAGCACATCGTGGCCGCAGGCCGAGAACATGCGACGGATCTGTCGGTTGCGGCCTTCCGCCAACACGATCTCCAACCACGCATTCTTTTCCCCGCCACCGATGACCCGCACGGACTCCGCCGACAATCGTTCGCCCCGGTCCATCACGCCGGCTCGCAGATGCTCAAGCGTCGCTTGATCGGGCAAGCCGCGCACCTGCACGCGGTAAATCTTCGCGACATGCGCTTCGGGATCGGTCAGGCGCGCAGCCCATGCTGGATCATTGCTCATCAGCAACAAGCCTTCGCTGGCCTTGTCCAGCCGACCAACCGGCGCGAGCCACGGCAGATCCGCACCCCGCAACAATGCATAAACCGTGTTGCGACCCTGCTCGTCGGCGGCACTCACCACCAGTCCGCGCGGTTTGTTGACGGCGACACAGACCCGTTCGCGGGCCTGCAGGCGCACGCCATCCATCTCGATGCGATCCGTTGCGGCGTCGGCCGGCAACTCCGGGTCGCGCACCCACTGGCCGTTCACGCGCACACGTCCGGATTCGATCCGGCGCACGGCTTCGCTGCGCGAGCACACACCCATGCGCGACAAGACGCGCGCGAGGCCATGGCGCGCTCCGCGGTCGACATCCTTCGCACGGCGTGGCGAACGATGCAAAGACGGCTGGGGCGGGACGGATTCTGTGCGCATCGGTAACCCGCAGGTTCAAGAACTCCTGAACGCAAAAGAAAAAGCCCGGCTTGCGCCGGGCCTTTTCATGTCACATCGGAATCGCCAGCCATGGATCGCCGGTTCTCCCGCCAACGGCTTACATGCTGCCGTTGCTGGGCTGCTGCACCTTGAACTCGACGCGACGGTTGCGCTGACGGCCAGCCGCGGTCTTGTTGGTGTCGACCGGATCGGCTTCGCCGAAGCCCTTCACCGCGGTGATGCGGCTCGCATCGATGCCATGCGACGTCAGGTACGAATCGACGATGTTGGCACGACGCTCGGAGAGGCCCTGGTTGTACTTCTCGGTGCCGACCGAATCGGTGTAACCGTCGATCTCGATCGTGACCTGCGGGTAACGGTTCAAGGTGTCGACCGCCTGGTTCAGGATCGCGAGCGAATCGGATGCCGGCGGCTTCAGCGTCGGACCGATGTTGTGCTCGCCCTTCTTCGGACGGTCGAACTTGAAGTTCACGCCACGCAGATCGATGACGACGTTCTGCGGCGGCGGCGGCGGCGGCGGTGCTGCCGGCGGCGGCGGCGGTGCTGCCGGCGGCGGCGGCGGCGCGGCGTGACCCATGTTGATCACGAGGCCGATGGACGCCATCGAGTCCAGCCACTGCTTCGGACCATAGGTATGCGGCAAGCCCGGACCCGCCAGCCCGGCCAGTTGGGCCGATTTCGTATCGCGGTAATAACGCGCCGCGATTTCGCCGCGCAGCGCAATGCGATCGCTGACGTTGTACAGGACGCCGACGCCAACCGTGGCGCCCGGACCCCATCCGGAACCGTTGCTCTGACCCATGTTGCCGTACGCGCCGCCAGCCTGGGCGAGCTCACCTGACACCGCTGCATGCCGCCACATGCCCACGCCGCCCATCAGATAGGGGCGCCACTGCGACGACGGATCCATGAAGTAGTAGCGCGCAGCCACGTCGAGACCGATGGTCTCCCACTGCTTGCCAGCGCGAATGGAGGAATCCTTGTAGTCCGCGTTGTCGCCGGTGGCTTCAATGTCCAGGGTGAAGTGTGGGTTCACCCAGAAACCAACGCCGAGACCGCCCATGGGATCTGCCTGGACCTGGCGGCTGCTGTCGCCGAACACCACGCCGATACGCGGCACGATGTACCAGTTGCTGTAGTTGGGGTTGCTCAAGCTACCCGTAGTTTCTGCTGGCGCTGCACCCGTGTCCTGTGCGTGCGCGACCGACATCACGCCTACAGTACCCAAGGCCAGCGCGATGACCGCGAACAAGCCGTTACGTTTCATCGGAGAGTCTCCTCGTTGTTGATTCTTCAGGCTTCTACCATTTTGGCAGAAACCGTGTTCCATTTTCACGAACCGCAAAACTACTGCGCGGATTCAGGACCATCCTTCCCGGCCCATTCCGCTACGGCTGCGCCAGTTTAGCAAAAAACAAACAATTTCGCCTCAGGCCAGCCCATTCGTTCATCTGGAACTCAGGCGGCCATCCGGGTAGGCGAATAAATCCATGAATGCCGGGACAGGCATTTCCAGCATCCCGCCATCCTGTTCACAAATGTCAATTATTTCAACAACGTGCGCAGGCGACAGGTAGCCTGCCAAGGCTTTGCGGAATTTGTCCAGCAAGACGGGAATGCCTTCGGCGCGGCGCCGACGGTGGCCAATCGGGTAATCAATCGAAACCTTGTCCGTTTTTGAACCATCCTTGAAAAACACCTGGACCGCGTTTCCGATAAAGCGCTTGTCCGGATCGAAATAGTCCTTCGTGAATCGCGGATTTTCCTTGACCGTCATTTTCGCGCGCAGCACGTCGATGCGCGGATCGGCCGCGACCGTATCGGTGTAATCGTCCGCGGTCAGGCGCCCGAAGATCAGCGGCACCGCCACCATGTACTGGATGCAGTGATCGCGGTCGGCGTAATTGGCCAGCGGACCGGTCTTGTCGATGATGCGCGCGCCGGCTTCCTGGGTTTCGATCTCGATGCGCTCGATATCTCCGATGCGATCCCTCACGTCCGGGTGCAGCTTCATCGCGCACTCAACCGCCGTTTGCGCATGGAATTCAGCCGGGAAGGAAATCTTGAACAGCACGTTCTCCATCACGTAGCTGCCGAACGGGCGTTCGAACTCGAATGGCTTGCCGCCGAAGGCAACGTCGTAGAAACCCCAGGCCTTCGCGCTGAGGGCCGATGGGTAACCCGGTTCGTCGGTGGTGGTTGCATTGAGCGCATGGATGACGGCGCGGCGACAGGCGTCGCCTGCGGCCCAGCTCTTGCGCGGACCCGTGTTGGGCGCGTGCCGGTAGGTACGCAGCGAACCGTTGTCGATCCAGCTGTTCGACACAGCCGTGATCACCTGTTCGCGGGTGCCGCCCAGCATCGCGGTCGCGACCGCGGTCGAGGCCAGCCGCACCAGGATCACGTGGTCCATGCCGACGCGGTTGAAGCTGTTCTTCAGCGCGTAGCAGCCCTGGATCTCGTGCGCCTTGATCGCCCAATGCAGCACGTCGCGCATCGCCAGCGGCTTGCCACCGTTGCGCATGTTCGAGCGCGACAACCAGTCGGCCACCGCCAGCACGGTGCCGAGGTTGTCGGACGGATGGCCCCATTCGGCCGCGAGCCAGGTGTCATTGAAATCCAGCCAGCGAATCTGGGTGCCGATGCAGAATGCGGCCTGGGCCGGATCGAGTTCCAGCGCGGTGCCCGGCACCCGCGCACCACCTGGCAACGTCGCGCCCGGCACAATCGGCGCCAGATGCTTCACGCATTGCGGAAACTTCATCGCCAGCATCGCACAGCCCAGCGCGTCCATCAGCATGTAGCGCGCGGTATCCCACGCCTCCTGTGATTCGATCCGGTAGTCGAGCACGTAGTCGGCCACGTCGACCAATGGCTGATCGGGGGCGGGGCGGGCGGCGGAACGGATATCGGCGTGGCTCACGAAAGTTTCCCGTCTGGTGATGGCAATCCGCCATTTTGCCAGAGGACGCAATGTCTTGACGGCCACCGCGACGCGCAGTGACAATCGGTTTGCTGTCCCCGAAAGGGAGTAGCACCGGACCCGCGCTGACGCGGGTTCGCGTGGCGGTCGTCAACACGGACCCTCAAGGTTCCGGTCGCCCCGGCGGTTCCCCAACCGCGCGCGAGACTTTCGACATCCCGTGCCGTTCCGCGGCCACGGGAAGTTCGACTGCCTTCGCACCGGAGAACCGCATGTACGTGATCAACGAACTGTTCAATCGCCCCCTCGACCCGGCTTTCTGGAGCGGGTTGGCCTCGATCATCGTGATCGATCTGGTCCTCGCGGGCGACAACGCGATCGTGATCGCGCTGGCCGCGCGGAATCTTCCCAAGCATCACCAGTTCCGGGCGATCTTCTGGGGCACTGTCGGCGCCATCGCGGTGCGCGTGGCGATGACCGCGGGCGTGATCTGGCTGCTGAAGATTCCGGGGCTCATGCTGGTCGGGGGAGTGGTGCTGATCCCGATCGCGATCAGGCTGCTGCTGCAGGAATCGCACGCGGACGATGTACCCCACCCGAGGCGCCGGGCCAATGATTTCTGGAGCGCGATCGGCACGATTGTCGTAGCCGACGCGGTGATGGGGCTGGACAACGTGCTGGGTATCGCCGGAGCCTCGGGCGGTCACCTCGGCCTGGTGGTGTTGGGGCTGTTGGTCAGCGTGCCGCTGATGGTGTGGGGCTCCACATTGCTGCTGAAGCTGATCGAGCGATTCCCGATCATCATTTACATCGGCGCGGGGGCCATCGCCTGGACCGCTGCCCGAATGTTCACCCATGACGACCTCCTGGGGTCATGGTTCGATGCGCCCGGCCACGATTGGTTGCGCTATATCGTGGACGCCGTGCTGGTGATCGGCGTGACGGGCGTGGGCTGGTGGCTGCGGCGCCGCAAACAGTTGCGGTCGGGATAATCCCGGACCGCAACGTCAGAACGACGAGCCCGGCTGTTCCAGGAAGGCAAGCTCCTCGGGCGTCGAGGCACGGCCGAGCACTTGATTGCGATGCGGATAACGGCCGAACCGGTCGATGATCGCCTTGTGTTTCAGTTCGAACTTGTAATTGTCTTCCAGCCCGGGATGCCGGAACAGACGCTCGGCTTCGACATGGATCGCGCCCGATTCGGAATGCATGAAGGGCATGTACAGGAACGCGAGGCGCGCTGCGGGAATGGCACGATCGGCGCCTGCGCGGATGGCCTCCTGCGCCAGCACCAACGCCATGCCGTCGGTGGCAAACGCCCGCGCGTCATCGCGGAAAAGATTGCGTGAAAACTGGTCCAGCACGATGATCTCGGCCAGCCTGCCTTCGGGCGTGTCGCGCCACGCCGCGAGTTCGCAATGTACCGCCGCCTGATGCGCCGCACCGAAACGCGTGCGGATTTCGGCATCGAACGCCGCGTCCTTCTTGAAAAGTTGTGCCGGGGTTGCCTCGTCGAACCAGAAATGCAGCACGTCTTGGGGATTCACCACTCAAAACTCCTTGAAGCCGACGCGCCGGAACCGCTCAGATCCAGCGCTTTGCCTGTTTCTCGCGGAACGCGTCGGCCACCAGCTGATTGTCGAAACCCGACGGTGCCTGGCCGTTCGCCGCGTAAAGATAAATCGCGACCTGGTAGATCGTCTGCAGCGTCGACTGGATCAATCCCAGCGCAACGAGATAGACGACCAGGATCGCGCCGATGACCAAAAGGGCTACCTTGCCGGCCTGGATTGCGATGAAGAACAGGATCATCGCCGGCACGATGCCAAACAAGGCGAAGATCAAGCCGAAGCTCACGTTGCCGATGATCTGTTCACCCCACGTGCGCCTCAGCATTTCCACCGATCGTTTGTAGGACTCGATCGGACCGGTGTCCTCGGCCACCAGCACCGGCACCACGAGGAACGACGTCACCGACCAGGCCATGCCGAGCAGGCCGACCACGATGCGGCCGATGAAGCCGACCTTTTCTTCGAGCAGCCGCAGCAGGATACCAACCGTGCTGGTCAGAAGTGCCCAGCCGAGGATCTGCGGAAGCCGCTGGCGGGCGACGGCCAGGCCGTAACCGAGCGTGGGTTGCCCGCCATCGATCTGCTTCAACACGCAGGCGACCAGCGCCGAGTTGAAGAAGATGATCACGAAGTAGTCGAGGAAATAGAACACGAACATCGCCGCGTACATCGGCAACGTCATGTGCACCGGCCCGCTCGGCTTCGGGTGACCGGCGAACGCAACGAACATCGGTACCGCGAACAAGGCGATGAGGATCGCCAGCGCTACGCCCGAGATCAGCGGGAACACGATCAGGCGCTTGTCCTGCAACAGCATCCGCCAGGACGCGCCCATCAATTGCCAGGTACGTGCGAATTTGCCCATGTGTGCGGTCCCCTGCCTGCATGATCCGGGAGGAATGATGCCTCAAACGATCGCGCAACGGCTTGCCGTCACCCGAGGTGTTGCTTCATCCAGTCCACCCAGCGCCGGTACACATCGGTCTGCTGCACGATGTCGCCGGGGAAATGGGTGTCCGCGGGATACGCCCAGAATTCCACCTTGACCCCGTTGTCGCGCAGCGCGTGATACCACTCGTAACTGTTCAACAACGGCACGTTGGGATCGCCGACGTCGCCCATGATCAGCGTGGCCGCCTTGACGTTGCGCGCGTACGTTATCGGCGATTGCTGGCGCCAGATATCCCAGCCCGCATCGGTCCATGGCGTCGAACCGAAGAAATACGTGTCGCCCATCTGGTAATACGCGACCGTGTAATCCATCACCCAGTCGGTCAACGACGCGCCCGCCACGGCGGCTTTCCAGGTGTCGTAATGACCGGTGAGCCAGGTGGTCATGTAGCCGCCGTACGACCAGCCGGACACCCCGATGCGATCCTTGTCCACCATGCCGAGTTTCTCGACCGCGGCCAAACCCGCCATCACGTCCTTGCCGGGGCCTTCGCCGGTGTCGCGATAAATCGCATGCTGGTACGCGTCGCCCAGATTGATGCTGCCGCGGTAGTTGGGCTGGAACACCAGGAACCCGGCCGCTGCCAGCAGTTGCGGCAGTTGCGAAAAGCGCACGGTGGAGGCGCCTTCCGGTCCGCCATGGATCACCAGCACCAGCGGATACGTCTTGCCCTTGCGATAGCCGACGGGATAAGTCAGCACGCCATCCGCATCCATGCCGTCGTCGCTTTTCCATTGCACCGATTCGGTACGGCCGAGGTCGAGCTTGTCCACGAAAGCGTTGATGTCGGTCAGGCGGCGCGGTTTGGCGTGCACCGAAGCCATCACGTACAGCTCGTCGGGATGGGTTTGGGTGCTGCCGATGAATGCAATTTCGCCGCTCTTCGCGACGCTCAGGTCATTGCCGGGCTCGATACTGCCGAGATCGAGCACTCGGGCCACGCCATCGAGCGGCTGCTCCCACAGCGCCGAACGTGTGCCGAACTCGCCCTGCAGCAATAGCGCGTTGCCACTCGGCAGCCACGCGTATGCGTTGAAATTGCGCGCCAGCGCGGCGGTCGCATCGCGCGTCTTGCCGTGGCTACCCGCGTACACCGCATTGCCATTGTTCTGGTCGCCGCCACGCACGCGCAGGAACGCGAA
>Ga0207705_10000626_pt1 | contig 29530 bp, 30 predicted proteins | sample KBSC13metaG_FD_184314 | JGI IMG/M metagenome (GOLD analysis project Ga0207705, IMG submission 184314) | Corn rhizosphere microbial communities from Kellogg Biological Station, Michigan, USA - KBS C1-3 metaG (SPAdes) (version 2) | ecosystem: Host-associated > Plants > Roots > Rhizosphere > Soil ... | reverse complement strand
TTCGCGGTCGGGGTCGGTGGCGAGGATCAGCGTATCCGCCTTCTTCGCCTCGTCGGTGATCGCTTTGAGTTGCTTCGCCCGGTCAGGCGAAACCTGCCACAGCATCTCGAACGCCTGGTCGGGATCGACCGACCCGTCCTTGGGCGGCAGGTCGCGCACGTGCCCGAAGGATGCCAGCACGCGGTGCCCGCTGCCCAGATACTTTTCGATGGTTTTCGCCTTGGCGGGCGATTCGACGACGACGAGCTTCACAATTTCCCCTCACGCATACGCGTAAGGTGGGGACTCGGGATTTGCCCCGTCAAGCGGCGCGCAGACTGACCTTGCCGCCGGCGTGCCGGTCGAGCCGGCCGGCCAGATCGAGCTCGAGCAGCGCCATCTGCACTGCTCCGCTCGGCGCGCCCGACAGGCGGATGATCTCGTCCACCGGCACCGGCGATGGGCCGAGCAAGTCCTCCACCTGGGTCGCCGCGTCGTCGCCATCCGGCTCTTCAGGAGAATAAGAGTCTGTCGTCGCGCGCACCCGGCTGATCGGCTGGCGCACAGCTTCCATCACATCGGTAGCGCTTTGAACCAGCGTCGCCCCATCGCGGATTAGCTGGTTGCATCCCTGCGCGCGCGGATCGAGCGGCGAGCCGGGCACCGCCATCACTTCGCGCCCCGCCTCGGCCGCCAGCCGCGCGGTGATCAGCGATCCCGATCGCGGCGCCGCCTCGACCACGACAGTCCCCGCGCTCAGACCCGCGATGATGCGGTTGCGATAAGGGAAGTGCCGCGCCCGCGGTTCGGTGCCGGGCGGCATTTCGGCCAGCACAAGCCCGCGTTCGAACAGCGCTTCCTGCCGCGCCTGGTTTTCCGGCGGATAGAAAATGTCGATTCCGCCCGCGATCACGCCGATCGTCCCGCTCTCCAGCGCGCCGTCATGCGCCGCACTGTCGATCCCGCGCGCCAGCCCCGACACCACCACAACGTCATACCGCCCCAAGTCATGCGCCAGTCCTCGCCCGAAGCGGCAGGCAGCGGCCGACGCGTTGCGCGCGCCAACGATCGCCACCGCTTGCCGGTCGAGCAACCCGGCCTGTCCGCGCGCCACCAGCAAGGGCGGCGCATCCTCCATCTCGGCGAGCAGGCGCGGATACAGGCCCTGCCCGAGCGCCAGGAACCGCGCGCCCAGCTTGTCGACGCGCGCAATCTCGCGTTCCGCTTCCTCCCGCGACCGAATCGGCGGCACTTTCCCGCCGCCTCGCCGCGCAAGGTCGGGAACAGCGTCAAGCGCCGCCGTGGGCGTGCCGAAGCGGCGCATCAATTGGCGAAAGGTGACGGGCCCGATCCCGGGCGTGCGCAACAGCCTGAGGCGGTCGACCAAATCTTCAATCAAGCTTTCGCTCTCCCAATGCGAGCCACGGTCAGCCGCGGCTGGACCCGCGGCTCGTGATCCGTGGCTCGGTGCCTCGCGCGAGGCGCAGGATATTTTCGCGATGCTTCCACAGCACCAGCACCGCAAAACCGAGCAGCATTGGAAACAAGGTCGAATGAAGAACGAGGGCAACGAGGGGCGCACTGAGTGCTGCCGACATGCCCGCGACTGACGAGATTCGGAACGTCAGCAGCATGATGATCCAGATGGCGGCATAGGCAGCGGCGGCGATCGGCAGCAGTGCGATCAGAATGCCGAACAGGGTGGCCGCGCCTTTTCCGCCGCGAAACTTCAGCCACACAGGGTAGAGGTGTCCGACCAGCGCCCCAACCGCCGCGAACGGAGCGCTCTCATCACCGAAAAAATGCCTGGCGATCAGAATGGCGGCCGTGGCCTTCAGGCAGTCGAGGATCATCGTCAGGACGGCCAAAAACTTGCTGCCGGTTCGAAGAACGTTGGTCGCACCGATGTTGCCGGATCCGATTTCCCGAATGTCGCCCTTGCCGGCCAATCTCGTCAGCACCAGCCCGAACGGTATCGAACCGAGCAGGTAGCCAATCGCCAAGGCAAACAGCATCTCACGCGTCATCGCCATGGTGGTAGCAAACCGTAACGCCGACGCAACTTGACATCCTCCCCACGATTTCGTGGGGAGGGGGACCGGCAAAGCCGGTGGAGGGGTTCTTGATCTCGAGTGGCAGCCAATGACCCCCGACGCCCCGCTACTCTTCTTTGACTCCGGCATTGGCGGCCTGTCGGTGCTCGGCCCGACGCTCGGGCTCCTGCCCAATGCGCCGATCGTCTACGCCGCCGACAGCGCGGGCTTTCCGTACGGCAAGCGCAGCGAGGCCGAGATCGCCAGTCGGGTGCCCGCGCTCCTTGGCCGGCTCGTCGAGCGCTTTCACCCGCGCCTCGCGGTCATCGCCTGCAACACCGCGTCCACCATCGCGCTCGACCACGTGCGCTCGGCGCTCGACCTGCCGGTTGTCGGCACGGTGCCGGCGATCAAGCCGGCCGCCGAAATGTCGAAGACCCGCGTCATCGGCATCCTCGGCACCCAAGCGACCGTGCGCCAGCCCTATGTGGACGATCTCGCTGCGCGCTTCGCCGCGGATTGCACCATCATCCGCCACGGGTCGCCCGAGCTGGTCGAACTGGCGGAGGCCAAGCTCGGCGGTAAGTCCATCGGCCTAGACGCCGTCCGCGCCGCTGCCCAGCCAATGTTCGATGCACCGAGCGGCCAACGTATCGATACGGTCGTGCTCGCCTGCACGCACTTTCCCCTCCTCGAAGACGAATTGCGCGCCGCTTTTCCGGGCGTTGCCTACGTCGACGGCGGACCTGGCATTGCCCGCCGCATCGCCTATCTGACTCGCGGCCAGGCGTGGCCGTCGGCGCCGGCGCCCGGTCTGATGTTGTTCACGTCAGCGGCCCGGCATCCCGCGCTGGCCGCCCTCGCAAGCTTCGGGATCGGCGAGATTAAAACCCTGTAATTTCGCGGTTGTTGCCCGGCAGGGTCTGGAATTGCCGGCGACCACCCGTTAAAGGGCCGCGGCAAGAGCTGGTCTTGGACTACAACCGCATCTTCCGATCCGCGATCGACCGCCTTCACGACGAGGGCCGTTACCGCGTGTTCATCGACATCCTGCGCACCAAGGGCAGTTTCCCCAACGCCATGTGCTTCGGCGGCAATGGTCCCAAGCCGATCCGCGTGTGGTGCTCCAACGACTATCTCGGCATGGGGCAGCATACCGCTGTCGTGACCGCCATGGAGTTGGCGCTGCGCGAGGTCGGCGCTGGATCGGGCGGCACTCGCAACATCAGCGGCAACACGCATTATCACACCGAGCTGGAGGCAGAGCTCGCCAGCCTGCACGGCAAGGAAGGCGCGCTGCTCTTCACCAGCGGCTACGTCTCGAACGAGGCCGCGCTCTCGACTCTCGGGAAGCTGCTTCCGAACTGCGTCATCTTCTCTGACGAGCTCAACCACGCCTCGATGATCGCGGGCATCAGAAGCTCGGGCTGCGAAAAGCGCGTGTTCCGGCACAACGACCTCGAGCATCTCGAGGAAATGCTGGCCGCGGAAGATGCCGACACGCCCAAGCTGATCGCCTTCGAAAGCGTCTATTCGATGGACGGCGACATCGCCCCCATCGCCGCGATCTGCGACCTCGCGGACAAATATGGCGCGCTGACCTATCTCGATGAGGTCCACGCCGTCGGGATGTACGGTGATCATGGCGGCGGCATTTCGGAACGCGACGCGGTCGCCGACCGGATCACCATCATTGAAGGCACGCTGGGCAAGGCGTTCGGGGTCATGGGCGGCTACATCACGGCCGACCGGATGATCATCGATTGCATCCGCAGCTATGCACCCGGTTTCATCTTCACGACCTCGCTGTCGCCGGTGCTGGTCGCCGGCGCCCTTGCCAGCGTCCGCCACCTCAAGGTTTCGGCGGAGGAGCGCCGCGCGCAGCAGGAGGCGGCCGCGATGCTCAAGGCCAAGTTCATCGCGGCCGGTCTGCCGCTGATGCCCAGCGTCACCCACATCGTGCCGCTGCTGGTCGGCTGCCCGGTCAAGACCAAGAAGATCAGCGACATCCTGCTCGCCGAATACGGGCTCTACGTTCAGCCCATCAATTATCCGACCGTTCCGCGCGGTACCGAGCGCCTGCGCTTCACGCCCGGCCCGCAGCATGACGCAGCGATGATGGATGAGCTGGTCGGAGCACTGGTCGAGATCCTCGGCCGCGAGGACATCCGCCTGGCGGCCTGAGGCTGTCCTACTCCAATCCCTCGCGGTATGTTGCGATCACGGGTGCCGCGGCTCCGTAAAAGTCGCACAAAAATGCGCTTGTCCCCGTGACTTTTGCGACTTTTGGGACGCTACCGGTGGCAAAGCGCAGCGCCGGAAGCTAGGGATTTGGGCATGCGCATCGCTCTTTCCGCCGATCATGCCGGTTATTTGCTGAAAAACGAGCTGATCGACTGGCTCCGCACGCAGAATCACGAGATCGTCAATCTCGGTACCAACGGACCGGAAAGCGTCGACTATCCGCGCTACGGCGCCGCGCTGGCCGAAGCGCTCGCCGATGGCCGGGCCGAGCGCGGCATCGCCATCTGCGGCTCGGGGATCGGCATCGCCATCGCCGCCAACCGCAACCCGGCCTGCCGCTGCGCGCAGGTCGCCGAGCCGCTGTCGGCTGCCCTCGCCCGCAATCACAACGATGCCAATGCAATCGCGCTGGGCGCCCGCCTGATCGGCATCGAGATGGCCAAGGCCTGCGTCGCCGCTTTTCTCGACGGCAGCTTCGCCGGCGGCCGTCACCAGCACCGGGTCGATCAGCTCGCCCACCCCGCAGCAAGCGAACAGGAGAATGCCTGACATGGCCGACATCGACAGCAAAATCGCCGGTCGGTACGCCGTGCCGCAGGGCTTCTTCACGCGCGGGCTCGGCGAGGCCGACGCGGCGGTCAACGAAGGCGTCCGTGCCGAGCTTCACCGCGAGCAAACGCAGATCGAGCTGATCGCCTCGGAGAACATCGTCTCCAAGGCGGTGCTCGAAGCGCAAGGCTCTGTGCTCACCAACAAATATGCCGAGGGCTATCCGGGGCGCCGCTATTACCAGGGTTGTGCGCCGTCCGACACGGTCGAAACGCTGGCGATCGAGCGCGCGAAGCAGCTGTTCGGCTGCGGGTTCGCCAACGTCCAGCCGCACTCGGGCGCGCAGGCCAATGGCGCGGTGATGCTGGCGCTATTAAAGCCCGGCGATACCATCATGGGCCTCAGCCTCGCCGCCGGCGGGCACCTCACCCACGGCGCGCCCCCCGCCCAGTCGGGCAAATGGTTCAACGCGGTTCAGTACAGCGTCCGGCAGGACGACCACCTGGTCGACTTCGACGAGGTCGAGCGGCTGGCCAAGGAACATCGCCCGAAGATGATGATCGCGGGCGGCTCGGCTTACCCGCGGCATTTCGATTTCGCCCGTTTCCGCGCCATCTGCGACGAGGTCGACGCGCTCCTGATGGTCGACATGGCGCACTTTGCCGGCCTGGTCGCGGCGGGCGAGCATCCCACCCCGTTCGGGCATGCGCACGTCGTCACGACGACCACCCACAAGACGCTGCGCGGCCCGCGCGGCGGCATGGTGCTGGCCGATGACGAGGCAATCGCCAAGAAGATCAATTCGGCGGTCTTTCCGGGGCTGCAGGGCGGTCCGCTCATGCACGTCATCGCCGCCAAAGCGGTCGCCTTTGGCGAAGCGCTCCAACCCGAGTTCAAGAGCTATGCGAAGGCGGTCATCGCGAACGCGCAGACGCTGGCCAATCGGCTGAAAGAACGCGGCGCCGACCTCGTTGCCGGCGGCACCGACACGCACCTCGCGCTCGTCGACCTCCGTCCGCTCGGGCTCACCGGCAAGGATGCCGACGAGAGCCTCGAACACGCGGGGATCACCTGCAACAAGAATGGCGTTCCGTTCGACCCGCTGCCACCGGTCAAGACCAGCGGCATCCGCGTCGGCTCGCCCGCCGGCACCACCCGCGGTTTCGGCGAGGCGGAGTTCCGCGAAATCGCCGACATGGTCGCCGACGTGCTGGACGGCCTTGCCGCCAACGGCCCCGAGAACAATGGCGCGGTCGAGCAGGCCGTGAACGAGCGCGTCCTCGCCCTTTGCGCCCGCTTCCCCATCTACCAAGGCTAAGATGCGCTGCCCCTTTTGCGCCCACGAAGACAGCCAGGTTAAGGACAGCCGGTCGAGCGAGGATGGCGCGGCGATCCGCCGCCGCCGTCAGTGCGAGGCTTGCGGCGCGCGCTTCACCACCTTCGAACGGGTCCAGCTGCGCGATCTCACCGTCGTCAAAAAGGACGGCAAGCGCGAGCCGTTCGACCGCGACAAGCTCGCCCGCGCCGTCGGTCACGCCTGCCGCAAGCGCGACATCGATTCGCAGCGCATCGATCGCCTCGTCAGCGGCGTGCAGCGGCAGATGGAAACGATGGGCGACGAGGTCACGACCGCGCGCATCGGCGAGGCGGTGATGGCCGGCCTCAGGTCGCTCGACCACGTCGCCTACATTCGCTTCGCCAGCATCTACAAGGATTTCAGCGAGCCGGGCGACTTCGCGGAAATCGCCGAACGCGTCGAAAAGGAAGCGACCCCGCCGCCCGGGCACGACAAGCTGCTGTGAGCAGCCTCCCCAAGCCGGTCATCGTCCTCGTCCGGCCGCAGCTCGGGCAGAATATCGGCAAGGCGGCCCGCGCCATGCTCAACTTCGGGCTGACCGAGATGCGTTTGGTCGCTCCCCGCGACGGCTGGCCCAACCCCGACGCGGGACCCGCAGCCAGCGGTGCGGACGCGGTCCTTGCTCAGGCGCAGGTGTTCGACACCGTTGCCGACGCGATAGCCGACTGCAGCCAGGTTTTCGCATCCACCGTTCGCCGCCGCGACCTCGTCATGCCGGTCGTCGGTCCGGAAGCCATGGCCGACAGCATCGCCGCCTCTCCCGCACGCAGCGCGATCCTGTTCGGGCCGGAGCGCTCGGGATTGGAAACCGAGGACGTCGCACTGGCCAACGCCATCGTCACGGTCCCGATCAATCCCGAATTCGGGTCGCTCAACCTCGCCCAGGCCGTGATCCTGCTCGCTTACGAATGGTCGCGGCGCGGCGAACTGGCGCAGCCGCCCGCCAGGGAGCTCGAACCCCCCGCTCCTCATGCCGAGCTCGAGGGGATGATCGTGCAGTTCGAGCAGGAACTCGACGCTGCCGGCTATTTCCACCCGCCGTCGCGCACGCAGGCGACCAAGAACACCTTGCGCACCATCTTCACCAAGACCGGCTGGTCGTCGCGCGAAGTGAAGGCCATCCGTGGAATTATCCGCGCGTTGGTCGAACAACGTGGCTCACACTAACGGTCTCAATTGGCGTAAAAGCCGCGACGTGATAGGATAAGTGTAGCTTGGGAGCCTATTATGCGTGCTTGTTTGATCCTGGCCGTCGGATTGATTGGGACGTCCGCAACTGCGCAGCAACCATCTCCTTCAGTGGCTCCTCAGGACAAGGTTGTCTGCAAGCGAGTGACCGAGCCTGATACCGGCTCCCACTTTTCGACGTCTCGGCGCGTGTGCATGAAAGCCTCCGACTGGCAGGATCTCGACGACGAGACACAGCGCGCGATTACCAGGATTAATAATCGCGGCGGAGTCGGTCCTGTACCAATTCAAGGGATGGGCGGCGGTCCTCAATAGCCGTTTTCGTGCGGCCAAATATTTGACCTCCAGCCGTTCCGCGTGTAGGTGCGCGGCTCGCAATTGATCCCGCATGCCCGGTGAAGCGGTGATCGCGTCAGTTCAATGGACTGACGGTGCGGTCCCGGGCGCACATGACAACGCGAATTGGAGGCAGACAGTGACGAAGCGCACCAGCGCCAAATACAAGCTCGACCGCCGCATGGGCGAGAACGTCTTCGGACGGCCCAAGAGCCCGGTCAATCGCCGCGAATATGGCCCCGGCCAGCACGGCCAGCGCCGCAAGAGCAAGATCAGCGATTACGGCATTCAGCTGCGCGCCAAGCAGAAGCTCAAGGGCTATTACGGCGACATCACCGAGAAGCAGTTCAAGAAGCAGTATATCGACGCCAGCAGCATGAAGGGCGATACCTCGCAGAACCTGATCGGCCTGCTCGAGCGTCGCCTGGACATGATCGTCTATCGCGCCAAGTTCGCGCCGACGATCTGGGCCGCGCGCCAGCTGGTCAGCCACGGTCACATTCGCGTCAACGGCGTGAAGTGCAATATCGCCAGCCGGCGGGTGAACGTCGGTGACATCATTGAGCTCGGCGCCAAGGCGCAGGAAATGGCGCTGGTAATCGAGGCGCAGAGCCTCGCCGAGCGTGAAATCCCCGATTATGTCGTTCCGGACGGCACCTCGAAGATCAGCTTCACGCGCGTGCCGAAGCTCGACGAAGTTCCCTATCCGGTGCGGATGGAGCCCAACCTCGTGATCGAATTCTACTCGCGCTAATCACTGCGATCGGCTGATACACATGAGGGCGGCCCGGCGGGGTCGCCCTTTTTTGTTGTGCTTGCTAGGCGCGATTCATGGCTTCCAATCCAACCCAGCCTCCCCTTCCTGAATGGGCCTTCCATGACGCCGTCTGGATCGGCTTCCCGAGCGATCCCGACTTGTGGCTGGGGGACCTCAAGCCGGCGGAGCGCGAGGTTGCCGCTTTTGCCCATGCTATCCATGCAGCCGGCAAGGGCGATCAGGTCTGGCTGATCGCGGCCCATGAGGGCGCGGCTGAAAGTGCGCGCCGCCTCGCGCCATTCGCGACCGTTATTGTCGAGCCGTTCGGCGACATCTGGCTGCGGGACACGGGGCCGATCGTGCTTGGCGGCGGCAAACAGCGGCGCGCTCAGGGGTTTCGCTTCAACGGCTGGGGCGGGAGGTACGACCTGGATGGAGACCAGGATATCGGCGAGCGGCTCGCCAAACAGGCCGACTTTCCCTTCGCCAAGGCTGACTGGATCCTCGAGGGCGGAGCCATCGATGGCGACGGGTCGGGCACGGTCCTGACGACCGAACAGTGCTTGCTCAACCCCAATCGCAACCAGCTTACCCGCGAGGAAACCGAGCTGAGGCTGCTTGACGATCTTGGTTTCGAACGCGTGGTATGGCTCGGCTCCGGCCTCATGAACGATCATACCGACGGCCACGTCGACAATCTGGCGCGCTTCGTGGCGCCTGGCCGTGTGGCGATCCCGACCGCGGCCAAGGACGACCCGAACGAAGCCGTCTATAAGGACGCCGCGCGCCGTCTCGCCGAGGCCCGGCTCGATATCGTCACTTTGCCCTCGCCTGGCCGCATCACCGATGAGGAAGGCGAGATCATCCCCGCGAGCTACATGAATTTCTACATCGGCAATGCCGTTGTCGTCGTCCCGCAATATGGCGCGGCCAATGACCGCAACGCCGTCGACGTCGTCCAGGCCCTGTTCCCGGACCGCGTTGCAATCGGGTTGCGCGCCGACCACATCCTGACCGGAGGCGGCAGCTTCCACTGCATCTCCCAACAGGTTCCCGCATGACCACGCTCACTGTCGCTGCGCTGCAGCTCGCTTTCACGGACGATACCGACGCGAATATTCGCGCGGTAAGCGAACTGGTGCGCGAGGCGGCCGGCAAAGGGGCCGAAGTCGTCCTGCCGCCCGAGCTGTTCGAGGGCCCCTACTTTTGCCGCGTGGAGGACGAGAGCCTCTTCGCGACTGCGCGCCCGACTCCGGAGCATCCATCCGTGCTGGCAATGCAGAAACTGGCCGAAGAGCTGAAGATCTGGATCCCGACGAGCTATTTCGAGCTCGACGGTCCCCATCATTACAATAGCCTGGCGATGGTCGGCCCGGACGGAAAGGTCGCCGGCGTCTACCGCAAGAGCCACATCCCCGACGGCCCGGGTTATGAAGAGAAATTCTATTTCCGCCCGGGTAACACCGGATTCAAAGTCTGGCCCGGCCCGCACCGGGCGACGCTCGGCGTCGGGGTATGCTGGGATCAATGGTATCCGGAGACTGCGCGCGCGATGATGCTGATGGGCGCGGACATCCTGTTTTACCCAACCGCGATCGGCACCGAACCGCATGATCCTGACCTCGACACGTCACGGCTGTGGCGGCGCGCCATGATCGGCCATGCGGTCAGCAACGTGGTCCCAATCGTCGCCGCCAACCGCATCGGTACGGAACACGGCCAGCGCTTCTACGGCCACAGCTTCATTTGCGACGAACGCGGCGACATGCTGGCGGAATTCGGCGCCGAAGAAACGGGCGTCCTGGTCGCGGAACTCGACCTAGCCCAAGCCAAGAAGCATCGCGCCGCCTTCGGCTTCTTCCGCGACCGCCGGCCCGAGCTTTACGGCCGCCTGGTCCAGGACGTCTGAGCTACAGCTCCAGCCGGTAGTAGACGCTGTCGCATAGCTCGTCGCCGACTTGCCATGTTCCCGCGGCACGGCCGATCTCCACGAACCCGTGGCGGGTCAGCAGACGGATCGACTGAACGTTTCGCGGGTCCACATCCGCGGTCAGCTCGGCGCCCCCAACGCTTCGGCGATGCGTGATAAACGCGGCCATCGCCTCGCTGGCGTAACCCTTCCTCCAATGAGCTGGGTCAAGCAGAAAACCGAACTCCGGCAACCTCCACGCCCCGAACTTTCCGATCAATTGACCGTCGAGCGTCACGATGAAGTCGTCGCTCAGCTCCGGCGGCGCCTCCACCATCGACGCCACCCATCGCTTTGTCTCATCGAACTCTTCGTACGGCGGACTGGACCAGTAACGCATTGCGACCGGATTACTCATGATCCGGTGCATCGGTTCGGCGTCCTCGTGGCGCGCCCGCCGCAGGACCAGTCGGTCGGTGCGGAGCTCCTCAACCATCGCGAAGCGCGATCGCTCGCGCGAACACGGTTTCGAACATGGCGGCGTCAAGCCGGCGCGTGTTCTGGTTGTAGCGGCTGCAGTGATAGCTATCGAGCAAGCGCCTGCCGCCCGGCAATCCATGCTCGGCGGCGTGTGCGAATCTCGCGCGCGCGAGTGAAAGCTCGAAGGTCCTACAAAGGCTGTCGTGCGCGACCTTGCCCAGCGCGATCAGGGTCGTGAGACTGGGCAGGCTTGCCAGCGCCTCGGTGAGGTAGGGCCGGCAATTGGTCTCCTCGATCGGCAGCGTCTTGTTCTGCGGCGGCAGGCATTTGACGGCGTTGACGATGATGGCGCCCTTGAGGCGCAGGTCATCGCTTGGATCGGCGCGGTATGTTCCTTCCGCCAATCCGAATTTCGACAACGTCTCGTAAAGCAGCTCACCGGCGAAATCGCCGGTGAACGGCCGCCCGGTCCGGTTCGCGCCATGCTTGCCGGGCGCCAGACCCACAATCGCCAGCCAGGCGGCGGGATCGCCGAACGCCGGCACCGGGGCGTTCCACCAATCAGGATGCTCCGCGCGGCATTCCTGCCGGAAGGCGACCAGCCGCGGACACAGCGGGCAGTCGCGCGGCGCCTCGGCCCGCGGCAATGGCGACAGATCTGCGGGACTGGCGAAGGGCATCGGGCTGACCTAGGCGAGCAAGCGTGCTCCGCGCAACGCACCTCTATGCCGTGGCGATCGGGTCGAACCGGCCCCATGGACGCTTCGGCCGCCCCTCCGGCGTCGTCGAGGCGGCGGTCGCAAGGCTCGACCGGCAGTTCGGTCTGTTCGATGCCTCGCCGATCGTGCTCAACGCGGCGCAAGGCAGCGCCGGCCGGGACTTCGCCAATGCGGTCGCGCTGGTCGAAAGCGAGCTCGATCCGCCCGCGATGCTGTCGGCGCTCAAGGACATTGAGGGTGATTTTGGCCGCCGGCCCGGACGCCGCTGGGGCCCGCGCGTGCTCGACCTCGACCTCGTGCTGTGGAGCGGCGGGCGGTATCGCGACCGGCAGCTTCGCATACCTCACCCCAGGCTCGCCGAGCGGGGCTTCGTACTCGGGCCGCTCGCAGCCATCGCGCCCAATTGGCGAGCGGCTGGCGGCCGGACCGTACGCCACCTCGCCCATCGCCTTGCTCGCCGCCCCGCGCGCAGCTAACGGGTGCCGGCTGGTCGGGCCCTTAGCTCAGTCGGTAGAGCAACTGACTTTTAATCAGTAGGTCGCTGGTTCGAATCCAGCAGGGCTCACCAGCGTCGCTTCCCTGCGCGAGAGGCATGGGACTCGCCTAGTCCCCGCCCGGACGGAATTGACGCAGCAGTCCGGGTCGACAATTCCGTGCACCGATGCCCGAAACCGCAGCCCAGCTCAAAATGCAGCGAGAAACGCGGATCTCGCACGGCCAGGCTCCGCACACACTCGGTAGCGAGCCTCTCGCGCCGATGTGTTGGCAGCTGCGCGGCGAAGAGTTTTTGCTCCGGGGCGAGGGCGATCATTACTTTTACTATCGCAAGGGCGATGGCATCATGATCGAACGAGGGGCGGATCTCGATCTCAGCGAAGAGTCCCTGTGGCTCAACGGCAGCGTCTATGCGGCGGTCGCGAGCATCAACGGATTGCTGCCTATCCACGCGTCGGCTGTTGCTTACGCAGACAAGGTGTTTGCATTCGCTGGCCCAGCAGGCGCAGGCAAGTCGACGCTTGTCGCTGCCCTGGGCAACTGCGGTTTGCCGATGTTTTGCGACGACACGCTCGTGCTCGACCTGTCGAGTCCGGAGCAGATCATTTGCTTGCCGGGCCACAAGCGGCTCAAGCTCACGGCAGAGGCACTCAGCCTGACCGCCGCTTCCCGCGAGGAACGGGTCTCACAAACCGTCGAAAAGTTCTACGCTCAGCCGCCTGCCGGTCATATTCGTAGAGTATTGCCGCTAGCCGAGCTGATTTTCCTGGAGGATGGCCCAACTTCGGCCTTCATTCCGATCACCGGAGGCGAGCGTCTCACGCGAATGCAGGACGATCATGAGACAGCCTTTTTATTCGCAGCAGCACGGCAATTTGCTCCCGCAGAGCAGTTCGGCCATCTCACCCGCCTCGCCAAACAGATCAAGATGAGCCGCTTTGTCCGACCGCGCACCGGATCGAGCTTCCAGGAAGTCGTTGCGCTTGCCGCCAAGCATGTCACGGATGCTGGCAGAGACTGAACGCTCCGGGAACATCCATGACGGCGATCCGCAAAGCACTTGATCAATTCGTTGAAACCGACATCGACGACGAGGTGATCATCATGCGGCGGGACACTGGGAAGCTGCTGACCTTGCCCGGAACGGCGGCGGCGATCTGGCGCCTGATCGACGGCAAGCGAGACAGGAATGCCGTGATCGGAGCGCTCGCCGACGCCTTCGAAATCGAGCAGGCGGCGATCGAGCCCGACGTCGATGAGTTCCTGCTGCAGCTTAGGGAAACCGGCCTCCTTGCCGACGGCTAAGTCCTGGCAACGTCGCTTCCGCACGCTTCGGGCCATGTCCCTTCTATGCGGAGCCCGCCTAACGGTTGCATTCGTGCGGTTCGATCGCTGGCGGGATTCGCTGGGGTATGAAGGCAATGGAAGCCTTGCGTCGCCGCAAGAGCGTGCGGATGCACGGCAGGCTGCGGCTGACGTTGAATGGGCAGCAAAGCGCCTTCCGTTTGCGACAAAGTGCCTACCGCGTGCGATCGCGCTCAGTTGGCTGCTTCGCGGCAGAAGCACCGCTCACAGCCTGGTGTTCGCCGTCCGGCCTGCGGATATGCGTGCTGCACCGGATGCGATCCACGCGTGGGTCGAGGTCGACGGAGCGACGATCCTCGGCGATCTGCCCGGCCCCTGGCTCGAGACCCTGCGTCTAGGCGAGCGGACGGTGCGCGGTGCCGCTACCCGTTTCCCAAATTCGGTTGCAACTTCGTCCGAAATCAAACAAGAGTCACGCTGACGCACTCAGCCGAGAAGCGACCGCGTGCAGGAGCGACAAATGACCAAGGACAGCACCGGGCCGAAGGTGTGGACCAAGCCTCGGATCAAGCCTCTTGGCGAGATCAAGGACGTCGCCGGAGCACAAACTCCGCTAGCGCAAGCTAGCAACGTGAAGAGCTGACGGGTTTGGAATCCATCGGAACAGCGACCCTTAACACTTTGCACCGAACGCCCGCCGCTTTGCTTTTCTAAGCTGCAATGATTGCCTTCGCCTGGCCATGGGCTCAGCCCCATGAGGGCAACGATAAACTTTCAAAGCGTTTGGCCGCGTCCTTATGCGCCGGGATCGGCGGTCATGCAGGCGAAGCACAATTCGCCCGCCTCCACTTCTCGTTCAGGCCCCTTCATTCGACGGTCGCGTCCGCGCGAGCCTGGCATCCCGCGGTACTGCCGAGCGGCCGGATCGCCGTCTTCAACGGCTATTTCGACAATGCGCAGGCAATTGCCGCGGAACTCGCTTGCGACCCTGGCGATCTGCCGGGGCTATATGCGCAGGCGGTTGAACGGTGGGGCGATGAGGCGGACTGCAAGATCATCGGCGAATATTGCGCAATCATAGCCGACCCCGAAAACTTCCGCCTTCGGTTATCGCGGAGTCCGCTCCGGGCGCCGCCTCTCCATTACTACCATGACGAGCGACTGGCCGCGGCTTCGTCAGTCCCGCGAAGCCTCTTCGCCGCGGGAGTCCCTCGGCAGCTCAATGAAACAAGGGTGGCTGACAGTGCTCTGATCAACTTTACTGATGAGGAGGCCAGTTGGTTCGAAAAGGTCGCGAGAGTACCGACAGGCTGCATCGTGGAAATCGAACGTGGGCAGCGGCGGATCCTGCGACAATATTATGATCTGTTCGCGCTGCCTGATGTGCGCCTGGGTAGCGACGACGAGTACGTCGCTCGTGCAAGCGAACTTCTGGACGAAGGCGTCCGGGTCTGCATGAGCAAGTTCCGCAAGACCGGAGCCACTCTTTCCGCAGGACTTGACACTCCTCAAGTGGCTATTCGAGCACTGGCAAACCTTCCGGTTGGACAACGCCTGCCCACCTTCACCTTCCATCCCGAGGAAGGATATGATGACCGCGTCCAGGCCCACATGGTCGGCAACGAACGGCCATTCGTCGAGGCATTTGCTGCCATGCACCCGGGGCTCGAGCCGCATTTCACGGCGAACGAAGGTCACGAGCACGATTTTCGATGGAATGAATTTTTTCACCTGATGGGCGGAGCGCCATCCGGCCTTTGCAACATGTACGTTTTTCACGGGCTCTTTGCCGGGGCGAAGCGGGAGCGGTGCGACCTGCTGCTGCTGGCCGAATGGGGCAATTACACTTTCAGCGACAAAGGCGATTGGGGTTATGTCGAATATTTCCTGACGGGAAAATGGCGGCAATTGTGGCTCGCACTCTCGCGCATTCAGAACGACGACCGCTCGGTCCTGGCGAGGTTCTTGGTCCGGTGCGTCCTGCCCTTGTTGCCGAACGCCATTTGGCGCGCCGTGCGTCGTCTCGCGAAGCCGCGAGCCCGCCCCATCCTGGATGTTATGCAACCTCTGTCGAATGAGTTCAGGCTCAGCTCGGGCGCGGACCAGCGGCTCGAGCGGTCAGGGGTCATGATCGACCGGTATCAACCTTTGAACAGGAGGCATGCTCAGAAGCTGCTGTTCCAAAATAACGATGCTGAATCCGCTGAAATCTATCAGGCGTTCGAGCAGATGTATGGAGTGGCAATACGCGATCCCACTGCCTATCGACCGTTCGTCGAGTTCTGTTTTGGCCTGCCCGTTGAGATGTTCATGCGGGATGGCCGGATGCGATGGCTCGCCAAGGAAATGGCCAAGGGAATCATGCCCGAAGAGCAGCGCATGAACCGGCTCAACGGGCGATGGGATGCCGACTGGCACCTGCGGATCGGTCGGCGCCGGGCCGACTTCCTCGCGGAATTGGACCGGGTCGAAGACGATCCAAAAATGGCGGCGATGCTCGACCTGCCACGCTTGCGTTCCGCGCTTGCTGACTGGCCGGATGAGACCGCAATCGATCCCCAGGAATACGCCGCCCGGGAGTTCGCTGTTCCGCGCGGGTTATTGACGGCACGTTTCATTCGCTACGTCGAAGGCCGCAACGACGCATGACCCGGGTGGGGTGGTGAACTCGACCGAATTTCAGCTGGCTGTCGAATGTTGCCGATGGACGTTCACCGGCGCGGGCGAAGAGAGAATTCAGCAGCTTTGCGCAGAGGCCGATTGGGCGAAGTTACTGCGTATCGTCCAATACCATCGAGTAGAGGGACTGGCCTGGCGGGCCCTGTCGAAACATGCCGATCACATGCCGGGCGAAGTGCGCGACGCGCTTTCAGCCGCGGCTCGCGCCGTGGCCGTCAACAATCTGCGGGCCGCAGTCGCTTCGCAGCAGCTGCTGGATTGCTTTGAAGCCGAGCGCGTCCCCTTGCTGTTCCTCAAGGGACTGACAATCGGCGCGCTCGCTTATGGCAACTCGGCCCTTAAGATGGCCATCGACATCGATTTGTTGATCGATCCGCCAGACCTCGGGAAAGCAGCCGAATTGCTGCGCCGATGGGGCTATGGGCTTGCCGCCCCGCGGGCGTCTCCCGGTGATCGCATCTTGCGCACCTGGCACCGCACCTGGAAGGAATCGGTGTGGACAAAGGCCACGCCAGTCCTTCAAATCGACCTTCACACGCGGGTTGCCGATAATCGGCGCTTGCTCCCGTCAATCACCGTCCACGCCCCGCGGCAAGTCGTCGAGGTCGGCGGTGGCATCCATCTCCCCACCCTCGCCGACGACGAGCTTTTCGCCTACCTGTCCGTTCACGGAGCATCGAGCGCCTGGTTTCGGCTCAAGTGGGTTGCCGACCTCGCCGGGTTCATCAGCGGCAAGCCGAACGCGGATATTGATCGGCTGTACCGCCGCTCACAAGAATTGGCCGCAGGGCGTGCGCCCGGCCAGGCGCTGCTCGTTGCGCACACGCTATTCGGGTCCCTCGCCGGCCATCCCGACTTATTGGGACGTCTGCGGAATGACCCTGCAATCTTCCGCTTATCGCGGATCGCACTTTCTCTCATCCACCGCACCCCGGGGGAACCGACCGAGCGCTTCTTGGGAACCCTGCCCATTCACTTGAGCCAGCTCGCGATCCAACCCGGTGCTGCCTACAAATTGTCTCACGTCGGGCAACAGGTCCATCAGTTCCTCACGCGCGCCCTTCTCTAGCGGCGCGACTTGCGACCGTCGCCGTGCCGGAACAGCTCGGGCCGTAGACGTGCGACGATCATGACGATCGTCGGCACGGCCATGGTCAGCAACAGGTCCTTGAACCCTTCACCATATTGTTGACCGGCATCGGGCCAGCGCTCGACCCAGAGGTCGACCGCTTCGTTCCACAGAATGAGGACGAGCAACCACAGCCACGGACGCCACGAAACAAGGGGTCGACGGCTCAGCATCCCAATCGCCAGCCACACCAAGAGTCCGAAAAGCAGGTGGAGCGTATCGTGGCTGATCGTCAGCAGATGCTCGACGAACAGCTTGCCCTGATGCCACGAATTCATCGCCGCGGTGATCGCGCGCCACAGATCCTGTAGCATTGCTCAGCCGATGACGACGTGACGCGTGGGCCGGAGATCGGCGAGTTCCGGCGTCTGTGACCGGCGCCGGTCGGCAAGCAGGGCCACGCACATGGCGAAGACCACCGCCAGCGCCGCCGTTCGTAGCGGAAATTCGACCAGGCTATGGGTCAGAAGCACCGCCGAAGCGATCGATGCCGCGCGGACATAGGGCCCGCCCTCGCCGCGGCCCCACACTCCCCAGACGGCTGCCCCCCACCAAGCGAGGAACATCGCCATCAGCACCAGGCCCGCGGCGCCGAGCTCAAGGATCAGTTCGGCATAATCATTGTGCGCGTGGATCACATATTCGTTGGTGACGGCGTCGGGGCTTTCATAGGTCCGGTACACTTGCCGGAATGAGCCCAGGCCGGAGCCGGCCGGAAAATAATCGGCAATCGCGCGGCCGGTGGTGCGCAAGATCTCGGTTCGGCTGGCGACGGACTCGCGCGCATCGCTGCCGATTTTCGTGGCGCCGATCGAGCTTGTGGACAGGAGCACCAGCCCGCCGGCCAGCAAAGCCACGGCCACGGCGCCGACAAGCTTTCGCAACGTCGGTGAGGGGCGGAAAAGGATCAGCGCGCTCGCCGCCAGCACCGGAGGCGCCAGAGCGAAAGCGGCAATCGAGCCGTTCAACGCGATTCCCATGAGGAGCAGCAGACCGACCCCCGCGAGCGCAGCCAACAGTGCCGATGCGCGCTGCAAATTGCGCTGCGACCGGGCGCTTCCGATCGCCGCCGCGAATGGGAGCGCGATGACGAGCAGCATCGCCATGTGATTAGCGTTGGCGAAGAAGCCGACGGCCGCACCAAAGTTTGTCTCGGGATAGGGATACCAGCGCGGGTTGGCCGCGGTCCCAACGACTTGCAGGATCCCAAGCAATATCCCGGCGATGGTTCCCCCGAGCAAGGCGGCCGCGAGCCAGGTCGAGCGATAAGCCCGCAACCTGGCGATGGCGCAAAACATCGCGAGCGGCGGGATCAGACTGAGCAGACTGCCCAGGGATTTGTAGGGAGTCAGCGATAGGGGAAGATTGGGAATGGGCTGGCCAAGCAAAACGTAACCCTCGGCGATCGGCTGCCGCGCGCCATGCGCCCAGACTGAGGGCGGCAAGGGAATGCACTGCAGGGCAACCACCACGATGGCGGCAAAAGCGATCCACAGAACCGGGCGTGCCGAGCGGGGGAACGTTTGGGCGGGCGGCCAGGCGGCAGCCCAGGCGATGATCGCCAGCCCCAGTATCTGCAGCAGCGCATTCTGCCACACGCCCTGCGCGCTTCCCCCAAGCAGCAGACACGCCAGCAGGTAGAGCGGCGCGACCGAGGCGCGCGCGGCGCTAGTCACCGGCGCCTCGCTTGAGGTCGAGGTCGCCGATCGTCACATCCATCTGCTGCGCAATGTCCCCAGAGGCGCCGGACAGGCGCAGCCACTGGGCCGGACAATCAGCAGGAACGACGAACTGGAGTCCATGCTCGGCCCCTTGCCGGACTGTGACCGAGGCCAGCGCCGACGAAGCCTTGTCGCACCACACCGACCAGGTCAGTCCGCCCTCCCCGGCCGAAGAACCACCGAGAAACTTGTAACTCAGCCGATACTGTCCGGGCGACAGGGTCAACAACTGCGTGGCCAGGATGCCGTCCTCCTGACCATAATACAGCACATGCAACCGCCCGCCCGGCTGCCGCTCGGCGAGGCCGACGGCGTTTGACGTCAGTGCCCAATTGAAGGGTGGCAGCGATGCCTTGTCGGTGAAGTTGGAATCATGGAGCAGTTCCGTCCCTCTCGCCTTGCTCGCGCGCGCCCAGATGGACCGCGCACGGTCATATTGTTCCGCCTTGATCAACGTATCCAACAGGCGCGGGAACCACGAAGCCCCTGGAGTAAAGGCCTGGGTATCGGCAAGCGCGAGCAACGCCGGAACGGTCTCGATCTTGCTGCTGAGCGCATCGAATGCGGGCTCCGCGAGCCCGGGATTGGCGCGGAAAGTGCTTCGCAGTACCGGCCAGTTAGCGGAATTGGCGGCGAACGAAGCGATGTACGGGCCGGCCGTCTGCCCACCGTTCGGCGAGAGCCGCGCAAGCGCGGCAATCTGGCGCAAGCCGGGACCGATCTTTCCCTCGCGGACATATTGGTCAGCCAGGAAATAGGCGGCCGGCAGAGATCGTGGATCGCGCCACTGCGCCGCTTCAAAAGTCTGCCGTGCCCGCGGTGCGTCGCCGCTTAGGCTGAGCCGCACGCCGCGAACGAGAAATGGCTCAGGGGCCATCGGATCCTTGGCTGCCGCCTTTTGCAGCAACGCAAAGGCTGCAGGCGGCGCGTCTTGCCCGGATCGGGCGGCGAGGGCGATACGGGTCATGGCTGACGATATTTCGACGTCCGGATGACCGGCCCAGACTCGCGCCGCTTCCTCCGGCGCGTGCTGCGCCAGCAACTCGACCGCCGCATTCGTGATGACGACGATTCCTATGAGCAGCGCCGCGATCACCGTCAGCACGCGCCGCGCCATCATGCTCACGGTTTCCCTTCAAGCGTCAGGCGTCAACCTCTGCCGCCTGCTTGCGGTCGTCGTCCTGGTCGTCATGCGGGATCATCAGGATTTCCGTCTTCTTGAGCCGGCCCTTGGCGCCGTAGCCATAGCCGTATCCATAGCCGTAACTGCCGTACCCGCCAGCGCTTTCCACCGACTTGCTGAGCGTCGCTCCAACCACGTGAGCGCCCGTGGCCTCGATCCGGTTGAGCGCCTCGATCGCGGCGCGAGTCCGGGTTTTCCCGCTTTCGATCACGAACATCACATTCTCGGCCGCCGCCGCCAGCAGCGGAGCATCTGCCAGCCCGAGCGTCGGGGGACCGTCGATGATGACCAGATCAAACGCCTCGCGGGCTTCGGCGATGATCTTGCGGATGCGGCCGGTCGACAACAGGTCCGCCGGATTGGGCGGCAGCGGCCCGCTCGGCAGCAGCCAAAGATTGTCGTGCTGAGTCTCGACCACATGATCCTGCAGCGCATCCTCGGTGGTCAGCAGCTTGCTCAGCCCGATCCGGTCGGTAGCGGCCTTGAAAGCCGGCCGGCGAAGGTCGCTGTCAATCAGCAGCACGCGCCGCTCCCGCCGGGCGAAATTCTGCGCGATGGCGAGGGCCGATGAGGATTTGCCTTCCGAGGAGCGCGTGCTGGTCACCAGAAGCACCTTCGGCATACCCTCTTCTGTGCTGAAACGCAGGGCGGCCACGATGGCCGAATAGGCTTCGGACACGATCGAGGTTGGATTGCGGAGGTCTTCGACAAATGTGTCCCGCGCCGAGGTTTTTGGGACCGAACCGAGGCAAGCGAGCGACAGCTTGCGCCGCACGTCCTCGCGGCTCTTGATGGTATCGTTGGCGAACTCGAGCCCGATGGCACTCGCAATCCCGGCGACGAGCCCGAGTCCCAGGCCGACCAGCAGGTTGAGCAGCAGGTTCGGCTTGAACGGCAGGCTCGGCGTCTGCGCCCGGTCGACGATCGAAACCGGCGCGGTTCCCACGCCGCCAGCGACGCCGATCTCCTTATAGCGCTGGAGCAATGCGTCGTAGAGGCTGCGGTTGGTGTCCACCTCGCGCTGAAGGATCGTGTACTGGATGCTGCGACCGCGCAGGTTGAGGACGTCGCCTTTCAGCGCCGCGACCTTGCCCTGCAATGCTCGCTCGGACGACATTGCGGCGCGATAATCGGCCAGCAAGCCATTGATGCGGCCAGAGGAGGCTTGCGACATCTGACCGGCGATTTGACGCTGCAGCTCGGCGATCTGCGCCTGGAGACTTTGCATCTCCGGATGCTCGGGCTTCATGAACTCGCGCTTTTGCTGATACTCGCTTTGCAGCTTCCCGATTTCCTGCCGAAGCGGCTGGACGGCTCCGTTGACTTCCGATGTCGGACCAGTCGCAAGTGCTTGCCGGTACGCGCCCTCAGCGGCAATCCGGCGGGCCGTCGCTGCGGCCAGCGCGCTGTTCAGCTGGACCAGCGATTCACCCTGGAGTGAGTTGGTGTCGCTGCTGCCCGTCTGCTTGTCGGCGCTGCCGCCGGTGGTGGTGATGATCCCCTGCTGCTGGGCATAGGCCACCACCGCGCGTTCCGATTTCTCAAGATCGCTTCGCGTCTTGCTGATCTGCCGCTCGAGAAAGTTGCGTGCGTAAGCCGAGGCCTCATAGCGACGCTGCAGCGCCGTATTGATGAAACTGTCGGCGACTCCATTGGCAACCAAGGCGGCAAGCTGCGGCGAGGTCGAGTCATAGGTGAACTTGATGAGTTGCCCTTCTTCAGGCGCCGTGACCTTGAGGCCGCCCGCGACCACGCCCGTCGCCGCGCGCAACCGCGCGGACGCATCCGCATCTTGCCCAACCACGTCGGGGTTGTTGGCGAGGTTAAGTTCCTGCGCGGTCCGCTCGGCCACCGCGCGGCTACCCAGCAGCCCAACCTGGGTCGCGATGAAGTCGTAGCTGTTCGAAATCTCGTTATTCTGCTGGCGCGTTTGCTCGTCGCTGATCGAGACCGTGGGCGGATTGGCCTCGAGCGTCACACCCGCGCGATAGACCGGCTTGGTGAGCATGGAGAACAGGATGCCGCCGGCAAGACCGAGCCCGGCCGCGCTCAGCAGCAACCAGCGCCAATGATGAATGATCCGCAACAGCGTCGGCAGGTCGAGGATGGCCGCAGCTGAATAGCTGCGCTGGCCGGCGCCGAGATTTGGCCCGTCGGAAGGTTGCGGCGCAAGCGGCCATTGGCCTTCGCGGTTGACGACGATGTTGGTGTTCACTTGGCCTGGACCTTCCCTAGAGCGGCCCAAAGATCGACAGCAGCGGGATGCTTTGAAGAATCTGTTTCTGCGCGGCCTTCACCGACGATCCATCAACGACGATGATGTCGCCTGGATAGATGGTCGGGTCCGGCACTTGTCCGCGCCGGATCGACGTGAGGTCGAAGGCGGCCGCCTGGCGCTTGCCACCGATCGTCCGGAACACGGCCACGCGCCGGGCATTGGCGTCTTCCGACGTGCCCTTGGCCATGGCAATCGCCTGGATCAGCGAGACCGTGCCGCCCACCGGATAGGAGCCCCCCTCCTTCACTGCACCGTCGATCGTGACGACATGCGCGGTTGATGACTTGATCGCCACGCTGACGTCGGGATGCTCGAGATACTTGCTGCCAAGCTTCTGCGTCAGCTGCTCGTCGAGCTGCTCGGTTGTCAGATTGGCCGCATAAATCTGACCGATGAGTGGCAGGGAGATGTTGCCGGCCAGGTCCACATCATAGTCGCCCGAGAGGTCGTTCATCCGGAACACCTTGACCGACAGCTTGTCCATCGGCGCGATCTTGTAGTTGGTCCCGAGCGTCTGGAACTTCACCTCGTCGGGGGCCGCGAGGGGCCGATCGTAGGGGATGGCGCCGCCGCGCGTATCCGCGCAGCCCGCAAGACTCGCGAGAGCCGCTACCGAAAGCGTGAAAACGGCGCCGCGGGACGCATGACCAGGAAACACGGACGCTCCTCGCAAACCCGACTTCGCCAGAACCGAAGCCGATGAAAAACAATCCGTAATGCCTATTCCGCCACAGGCGGCAAATCAATCGCGCTAGGTCCGCGTATCGACCAGCCATCGATCTGTCCCTTCGATGGCCAGCGCCGTCAGAATGCCGGTGCGATAGGCGCCCGTGTCGATGCCAATGCGGTTGGGGTGCTGCTCTACCTCCGCCGAGATCGTATGGCCGTGGACCACCACAACGCCGTGATCGCTGTCGTCGAGCAGGAACGGTTCGCGGATCCAGCGCATGTCCGCCTGGGTCTGTTCGTCGAGCGCAATGCCGGGGCGAATACCGGCGTGGACTAAGAGATAATCCCCAAACAGGCAGCTATCCGCGAAGGACTGGAGGAATTTTACATGCTCGCGCGGAATCGCGCGGCGAACGATGGCCAGGGCTTCCCCGTGGTTTGCATGCCGCAGTTGCTCCGGGTCGACGCCATAGCTCTGCAGGCATTCGGAGCCGCCGAACCACCGCCATTTGGTGATCATCAGCGCGTCTCCGGCCAAAATGCGCAGCAGCACCTCTTCATGGTTGCCAAGCAGGAATACGGTGTCGATTCCGGGCCGCTTGTAAGTGCGCAGCCGCTCCAGCACCTGTGCCGAGCTTGGTCCCCGGTCGATCAGATCGCCGACAAACACCAATGTCGTCTTTTCGGCCGGTTGCCGCTGCAATTCCGAATGAATGCGCGCGAGCAAGTTCTCGAGCAGGTCCAGCCGCCCGTGAACATCGCCCACCACATAGGCGCGCTGACCCGGCGGTCCGGAAGGCAAAAGGTCGGCGGCAGAGCCACGCATCAAATAGCCCCCAGCGGGGCGACTTCGGCCAGCGCTTCAAGATAGGCGGCGATGACCCGATCCTGACCGAAGTCACGCTCGACCGCCCGGCGCGCAGCTTCGCCCATCGCCTGACGCTCCTCGCCCGGCAGGTTTGCAAAGCGAAGCATCGCCTCGGCGAGAGAAGCAGGATTGCGCACGGCGCAAAGATAGCCGTTGTGGCCGTCCACCACCACGTCCCGGCATCCCGGAACGTCGGTAGCGATCAAGGGCCGCGCCATCGCGGCGGCCTCCAGCAGCGATCGCGGCAAGCCCTCGCGATATGACGGCAGGGCCACGGCGGTCGCTTCGGCAATGAACGAACGGACGTCGTCGGTGACGCCAAGATACTCGACAATGCCCTCGGTGACCCACGAATCGACCTGCGGCCGGTCGACCGCCGTACGATTGCCATCGTCTATCGGCCCGAGCAGCTGGAAGCGTGCCGTCGGACAATGCTTCCTCACGATTCGCGCCGCTTCCACGAACTCTGCGACGCCCTTGTCCCGCAGCAACCGGCCCACGAGCAGGAATATTGGCGGGCCAAGCGTTGGCGGCGCCGGCGAGAACCGATCGAGGTCAATGCCCGAGCCTGGCAACACCCGCGTCCGCCGTGGCAGGACGATCCGGCGGTCGACGAACAAGTCCCGGTCTTCGTGGTTCTGGAAAAAGATCAGCGGAGCACGGCGGAATCCCCACCGGTAGAGGCGAGTGACGATCGCCTGCATCGGCCCGCCGGCGATGAACGCCGTCCCCAGCCCGCTGACGTTGGGAATGGCCGGGATGCCTTGGGCCGCCGCCGCCCGCGCGCCATAAATGTTCGGCTTGATCGTGAAACCCAGATAGGCCGCCGGCTGTAGTTTCCGAAGCAAGTCGCCATAGGTTCTCATCAGGCCGAGATCGGCCACGGGATTGGCGCCCGAGCGATCGAGTCTGACCGGAATGCGCTCCACCTGCAGGTCGTTCATCCGGCTGTCGGCAGCCGGGTCCTGCGGAGCGATCACCACAGGCTCATAGCCGGCCTCGCGCAACCCGCGGACCAGCCCGCCCCGAAAATTCGCGATGTTCCAGTCGCTGTTGGCGGACAGGACGATCCTTCGCGACGGGGCCGGCAATTCAGGCGCTGAGCAGTTGGAAGCGCGGGATCTCGACGTCGAAGGCCGTGCCGTCCTCGTCGACCATCCGATAGCTGCCGCTCATCGACCCGTCCGGGGTGTCGAGCGGACAGCCCGATACATAGTCAAAACTGGCGCCCGGCGCGATCAGCGGCATTTCGCCGACAACACCCTCGCCCATCACTTCATGGACGGTGCCGCGCCCATCAACGATGGTCCAGCTCCGCGAGAGCAGCTGAACCGCCAGCTCGCCACCGTTTTCGATCCGCACATGATAGGACCAGAACCAGCGGCCGTTCGCCGGGTCGGACTGCTCCACCAGGAAGCTGACGGCCACGCGCACCGCAATGCCGCGAGTCACCGCGACATTCGGAAACAGCATGGCCAGCGCGTCGATCGTCACGCCATGAGCCTAGGCGAGACCGCCCGCGCGGCGCAACCGTTCGACGAGCCGGACGCGCGCGTCGGCAACGGGGCGCGCGCGCTCGGTCAGAACATCGCGCAGCAGGAAATGGCCGGTAAGATCGAGGCCCTGGGCGATCTGCGGCCACGATGCCGCTCCTCCGGCGTGAACAAACGTCGGCAGAGGCAGCAACTTGCCCGCATAGGGCTCGGCCTCGGCAAGGCTGACCGCCCGGCCCGACTTCGGGCTGACCGCGACCAGATCGTCCTTGCCGCCGGTGACCGCGCACCGATCGAGGTCGAGGCCAAAGCCGAGCTCGGCGAGCAGCAGCAGCTCGTAACGAACCAACGCAACGCCCCAGCCATTGGCCGAAGGCGAGGCTTCGATGGCGTCCAACAACCCCTCCAGCGCCTGGTACAGCGCCGGATACGGCTGTCCCTCGGGCAAAGCCGTGGCGGTGAGAACGGTCGCCCAGTCGATGGCCGCGGCCGGCAAGGGTTCCGAGAGCAGCGGGCCGCGGCTGTGCATCAGCTCGATCTCAGCCTGCGGCAATTGCGATTCGGTCCGCGCCGACAGTCGCGCATCGACGACGTTGCCGGCGATGAGAATGGGCCGCATCCGCCGTCCGCGCGCGCCGCGGACATAAGCGGCGATCAAGCCTTGCTCGGGCGTCATCAGCCGGACGATCGCGCCATGCTCGCCGTGTGTCCGCAGGGCGCAGACGATCGCGGCGGTCTGGCTCCTCATCCGCGCGGGTGGAAGTAATCATACAGCTGACGCGCCATGGCCCGGCTGATGCCCGGCGCCTTTTCAAGGTCGTCCAGGGCGGCTCCCTTCACCGCGCGCGCGGTGCCGAAGTGCATCAGCAGCGCGCGCTTGCGGTTGGGACCGATCCCGGGGACCTCGTCCAGCGTCGAGGTCGTCAGGCTCTTGGCGCGTTTGGCGCGGTGCGTCCCTATGGCGAAGCGGTGCGCCTCGTCCCTCAACCGTTGCAGGTAAAACAGGATCGCCGAGTTGGTCGGAAACGTGATCTCGCGCCCGCCGGGCAAATGGAACACTTCGCGCCCTTCGCGGCCGTGGTGCGGGCCCTTAGCGATCCCGACAACAGGCACGTCGTGGACGCCCATTTCCTCCATCACCTCGCACACGGCCGACAACTGCCCCTTGCCGCCGTCGATCAGCACCAGGTCGGGCCACTCGCCCGTCTGTCGGTCGGGATCCTCTTTCTCGAGCCGGGCGAAACGCCGCTCCAGCACTTCGCGCATCATGCCAAAGTCGTCGTTGGTCTGCGCCGCCTTGATGTTGAACTTGCGATAGTTGTTCTTGCGGAAGCCTTCGGGCCCGGCGACGATCATCGCGCCGGTCGCGTTGGTGCCCATGATGTGGCTGTTGTCGTAGACCTCGATCCGCTTGGGCACGTCGGCGAGCTCAAACGTATCGGCCAGCTCGCGGAGGATTTTCCCCTGCGTGGTGGTCTCGGCAAGCCGGCGGTCGAGCGCTTCCTCGGCATTGCGTTCCGCCTGTTCCAGCAATTTGCGCCGCGCGCCGCGCTGCGGAATTTCGATGGTGACCTTGCGCTCCGCCCGCTCCGACAGCGCTTCCTCAAGTAGCTCGCGGTCGCTCAATTCGCGGTCGACCAGGATCCGCCGCGGCGGTGGCATGTCTTCGTAGAACTGGACGAGAAAGCTCGACAGAACCTCGGCTTCCGGAACGTCATTGGTATGCGCGGGGAAGAAAGCGCGGTGTCCCCAATTCTGCCCGCCGCGGATAAAAAAGGCCTGGATCGACACCGTCCCCGCCTTGCAAGCCAACGCGAAAACGTCCGCATCGCCGAGGCCCTCGGCATGCACCGTCTGGCTGCCCTGAATATAGGTCAGCGCCCGCAGCCGGTCGCGATAGACGGCGGCCAGCTCATAATCCTGCTTGCCAGCCGCTTCGGCCATCAGCCGGGACAGCTTGATCTGCACGCCGGTCGACTTGCCGGACAGGAATTCCTTCGCCTCACCGACCAACTCGTCATAATCAGGCTCCTCGATCCGGCCCACGCACGGGGCCGAGCACCGCTTGATCTGGTACAGCAGGCACGGCCGCGAGCGGTTCGCGAAAAAGCTGTCGGAACAGCTGCGTAGCAGGAACAGTTTCTGTAGCGCGTTAAGTGTCCGGGTGACGGATCCGGCACTGGCGAACGGACCGTAATACTGCCCTTTGATCCGCCGCGCGCCGCGATGCTTCTGGACGCGGGGGAACTTGTGATCCTCCCGCAGCAGAATGAACGGGAAGCTTTTGTCGTCGCGCAGCAGCACGTTGTAAGGTGGACGGAACCGCTTGATCAGCTGCGCTTCGAGCAGCAGCGCCTCCGCCTCCGTCCGCGTCGTCACGATTGTCATCGAGCGAGTCTGCGACACCATCCGCTGCAACCGCTTCGGCAGCCGGGCCACCTGGGTGTAGCTCGTCACCCGGTTCTTCAGCGTCCGCGCCTTGCCGACGTACAACACGTCGCCGCGCGAGTCCTGCATGCGGTACACGCCGGGCCGCACGGGTAGTGTCTTCAGGACCTCGCGGATTGCCGCGACGCCGGCCTCAAGGTCGGGCGCACCCTCGCCGCGGACGGCATAGGTCGCCTGATCCTCATTGAACCGCTCGGCGGCGTGGGGGTGAGCCGGTCTGTCGGCCGGTGTTCGATTCATGTTCGCTATCTAGGCGGTGCCGCCCCGCCCTTCCAGCGTCAGGCAGCGGCCGAAGCCTGTTCCTCGCCCTCCAGCATCCAGTCGAGGCAGGCACGGGCGTGAATCTCGGTCGTGTCGTAGACCGGCACGTCGTTGTCGTGAACGTCGACCGCCATCACCAGCTCGGTGCAGCCGAGGATCACCGCATCAACCCGCTGCCCGGCGAGTTCGGTCAGCAAGGTCTTCAGCTTGCGCTGGCTGCTTGCGACGACATTGCCGGCAGCCAATTCCTCAAAGATGATCCGATCGATCTCATCGACCCACGCCTGCTCGATCGGAAGTAGCATAAGCCCCCGCGCCTCGAGTCGGCTGCGGATATGCGGCTCCAGCATGGTGAAGCGCGTGCCGAGCAGCGCGACCTGCTCGCGACCGTCGGCGATCAGCTTGTCCGCGGTCGCGTCGGCGATGTGGAGCATCGGCACGCCAATCTTCGGCGCCACGGCATCATAAGCCTTGTGACCCGTGTTGGAGGTGATGATGACACCCTCCGCGCCGGCGGCCTCAAGACGTTTGGCCGCATCGAGTGTGACCCGCGCGACGCCGTCCCAATCGCCCGCCAGCTCCATTGCCGCGAAGGGCGCGAGGTCCAGGCTTTCAATAACTAGCCGCGCGCTATGCAGCCCGCCGAGCCGGGCCGCGACGCCGCGGTTGAGATGCTCGTAGTAAAGCGCGGTCGACGACCAGCTCGTCCCGCCAATCAGGCCGAGTTTGCGCATCATCCGAGCGCCTTGACGATTTCCTCGACCATCTTCTTGGCGTCGGCGAGCAGCATCATGGTGTTGTCCCGGTAGAAAAGTTCGTTGTCGACGCCGGCATAGCCCACACCACCCATCGAGCGCTTCACGAACAGGACCGTGCGGGCCTTTTCGACATCAAGCACGGGCATGCCGTAAATGGGCGAGCTCTTGTCGGTCTTGGCCGCCGGATTGGTGACGTCGTTGGCCCCGATGACGAACGCGACATCGGTCTGCGCGAACTCGCTGTTGATGTCGTCGAGCTCGAACACCTCGTCATAGGGCACGTTCGCCTCGGCCAGCAGCACGTTCATGTGGCCCGGCATGCGGCCAGCCACGGGATGGATCGCATATTTCACGCGGACGCCCTCGGCCTTGAGCTTGTCACCCATTTCCTTGAGCGCATGCTGGGCCTGGCTGACCGCCATGCCGTAGCCGGGGACGATGATGACCTGGTCCGCCTGGCTCATCAGGAATGCCGCGTCCTCGGCGGAGCCGCGCTTGAACGGGCGATCGATGGCGGCAGCGTCGCCGCCGCTCAACACTGCGCCGAACCCGCCGGCGATGACCGAGATGAAGCTGCGGTTCATCGCGCGGCACATGATGTAGCTGAGGATCGCTCCCGAACTGCCGACCAGCGCTCCGGTGATGATCATCGCGCTGTTGTGCAGCGTGAAGCCCATCGCCGCAGCCGCCCA
>Ga0207705_10000625_pt1 | contig 29536 bp, 25 predicted proteins | sample KBSC13metaG_FD_184314 | JGI IMG/M metagenome (GOLD analysis project Ga0207705, IMG submission 184314) | Corn rhizosphere microbial communities from Kellogg Biological Station, Michigan, USA - KBS C1-3 metaG (SPAdes) (version 2) | ecosystem: Host-associated > Plants > Roots > Rhizosphere > Soil ... | reverse complement strand
GTTCGCTGCGATACTGCCGGCGGTGGGTCGCGCCGGTCTCCAGGCGGGGTCGAAGGCGGCCTCGTCCGCCGTTATCGTTGACCGTGGCGATGCCGATGCAGCCGTGAGCCGCTGGCCCATCGGCTATTACATCGATGCACTCTTTCGGATGCCGGCCTCGGCGCCGGCCGGCTCGTCAACGAGGCAGCCGCCAATTGCACCTGCTGCCACGGCGCCCGGCGCGGCCGCGGCGCCAAGCACGGTGTCGGTTGCGCCGCCTTCCGGCGCGACCTCATCGGCCACCCATGCCAACGCGGGCAACACTGCGGCCGGCTCCGTTGTCACCCCGGTCGCGACACCGCAGGTCGCTGCAACGGCAAGCCCGGGGCCGTCTGTGGCAGGGGCCGAACCATCGGCAACCGGCGCACCGCCGAAACGCGAAGTGACACGCATCTTTCTCAATAGTCTGGCAACGGGCGATCCGCTATCGGGCGACGACACCGAATACGTGGCGACGATCGTTTCGCGGTATACGGGGCTCGCGCCACAAGCCGCGCAGGCGCGAGTCGGTGCGACCTATGCGCAGCTTCAGCAAAAGACCGAGGCTTTGCAGAACGCCGCGAAAGCCGCAGCGGATCGCGCGCGCCGCGCGAGTATCTCCGCAGCGCTGTGGTTATTCGTGTCGCTGCTGATGGGGGCGTTCGCCGCGAGTTTCATGGCCATATTCGGTGGCCGCTTACGGGATGTATGAGCGGCTCTTTGCTGCAGTCGTTCGTGGTTCCGGTTGGGAATTGAAGGTTTTTCCGATCCTCGATTCCCTTCCAATCTACCCCAAGGAGGAGTTATGCGCTCGATCTTGCTCTATCTGCTTGGTATACCGATTCCGATCATTATCTTGATCGCGCTGCTGTATCACTGAGGGCTATGCCGGTGAGGGTCAACCCTTTACCCGGCGGCTAAAGAAAACCCGCGCGCTGCCGATTATAAGGAGGCAATCACGACAAGCAGCGGTAATGTCCAGACCCTTTATAAGTTGCCCCGGGCGCGCGTTCGTACGGAGCGTTGCGTTTGCCACATTGTTTCTGGCCTCTGCCTCGCAAGCCAGCAACCTCGACTCCCTCTTTACGCTAAGCGGTTTCGGCACGCTTGGCGCAACCTATTCGAGCCTACACACCGCTGATTATGCGGGTGCAGCATTCGAGCCATACGGTGCCGGCGCAAGTCGCAACATCGACTTTGCCGACGATTCCCGCGTGGGTGTTCAACTGACTGCACGATTCACGAGCCAGCTATCGGCACTCGTTCAAGTCGTCTCGCACAGCAACTATGACAACACCTTCACGCCGACCCTCGAATGGGCCAACATCGATTACGCTTTCACGCCGGATCTGAACGTGAGGGTAGGCCGCATTGAGCTGCCTACTTTTCTGACCTCCGACTATCGGGAAGTGGGGTATGCGAACCCCTGGGTTCGGGTCCCGCCCGAGCTGTACGACATGGCGCCGATTACGAACAGCGACGGTGTGGACGGTTCATATCGGATGCACATCGGCGCAGTGACCAACACGGTACATCTGATTTACGGCAAGAGCGCCTTTCACGCGGTGCCCGGCCCGATACGCGTTCAAGCCCAAGGCATTTTCGGCGCTTTCGACACGATCGAATATCGCGCGCTGAATGCGCACTTCGGGTACCTGCGCGCGCACGCCTCGGTGCCGTTCGCGAGCGATCTGCCCGTTGCGCTGTATAGCGCTGCCGCGAGCCTCGACATGGAGCATTGGTTCGTGCAGGCGGAAATCGCGCGTGCCACGGCCGAGGGTTTGACGCCCGGTTATATCGGCGGCTATGCGACCGTCGGCTTGCGTGTGGGCAAGCTCACGCCCTATGTGACGTACGCGGTCGAGCATTCGCTGGGCCGCCGAGTTCTTTCGGAAAACCTGAACAACGGACAGCGGGCCGCGTCCTGTGGCGTGCGTTGGGATTTTGCGAAGAACTTCGATTTGAAGGTGCAGTATGACCGCGTATGGACGCCAGCGGAATCAGTCGGGCTGTTCATGAACGAGCAGCCGGGCTTCCGGCTTGGAAGCGGGACCAACGTGGTCACCGCGGCCCTCGATTTTGTCTTCTAAAGGCAATCGATGAGACTTTCGATACGGATTCTTCGGTCAGGGATAGCGGGCGCTGCGTTCGGGCTTTGTGCATCGATATGCGACGCGCAACTGGTGGTCATCGTATCGGCGAACAGCCCCGTGACCGCCCTGTCCGAAAACCAAGTGGCTGACATCTACCTGGGCCGAAGCAGTCGATTGCCCGGCGGGACCGAAGTGCAGCCGATCGATTTGGCCGACGACGCGGCTAACCGCGCGAGCTTTTACCGGATCGTTTGCGGCAAGTCCCCCGCGCAATTGCGTTCGTACTGGTCGAAGCTGATCTTCACGGGCGAGGGGCAGCCTCCGCGCGAAGTGGCGGATGCCGAAGCGATGAAAAAACTCGTCGCGAGCGGCACCCATGTGATCGGCTACATCGATAAAGCGCAACTCGATGCTAGCGTCAAACCTGTCTTGGCGCTCCGTTAATCGATGTCTTCGACGCAAAACCCGTTGAGCGGTTCGCCGCAACGCACACGGCGCCTCGCCGCCGCCGCGGTTCGCGCAGCCGCTGCGCGCTGGCGGTCGATGGCCGCATCTGCCCGTCCGCGCCTAGTGGAAACCTGGCTTTGGTTTCCGCTGTTTGCGCTCGTGCTGCTTGTATTGACGTGGGGATCGTTGATTCATGCGCTCGTGATCGAGCGTGCCGCGGTGACCAACGCTGCTGTCAAATCGAGCCGCGAGCTCGCCGACACGTACGAAGCCCAAGTGGTGCGCAGCCTCGTTTCGATCGATCAGACGCTCAAAACCGTCGCCTACGCCTATGTCGTGAGCGGCGAGGCCGCGTTTGCCGACCTGCAGAATAGAGACATGTTGCCTTCGGCGATTGTCTTTCGCATGACGATGACGAACCAGAAGGGCGATGTGATCGCGAGCACGCGCCCCGCGGCGCCGCACAGCGTGGCGGATCGGCCATTTTTTCTAGCGCAGCGGCACGGCGATCGGCTCTTCATCAGTCGCACCGTGCCCGATCGTGAGACGAATGCGCCGGAGATTATCTTCAGCCGCCGGCTGTCGAATGCCGCGGGCGATTTCGCGGGCGTCGTCACGCTTGCGGTCGATCCCTCGTACTTCACGAGCAGCTACGATTTGCAGGCGATGGGGGGACAGGGTTTGCTCGGGCTGCTCGGCTCCGATGGATCGATGCGCGTGCAACAGTCGGGCGACGATATAGCGTGGGGCGCCACCGTGCCCTTCGGATACGATGCCGCCTCCGTGACCGAGGCGCTTGCGATCGAGCCGTGGGACCGAGGTGTCGAGCGCTTCACGAACGTCAGGATGTTGCGCGGTTTTCCGCTCGCCGTCATCGTCGGACTTTCGCGCGACGAGCAACTTTCGCGCTATCGGCACGATCGGTTGGTGTACGTCGGGGAAACCGCCGCGGGCAGCCTGCTGCTCGTTGTGCTCGCAACGATCTTGAGTGTCAAGAGTCTCGAACTATCGAAGAGCCGGGCCCGCGCCCGTCGGCTGCAGCAGACCTATTTCGCCGCATCCGACGCGAGCCTCGATGCCTTTTTCGTTTGGGAGCGCGTGCCGCACGAAGGCGATCGCTCCGCCAAAGCGGTGCCGCGCGGAGCGCACGGTATCGATTGCCGCTTTGCGTTACGCGATGTCAGCCGTCGCGGCCTCGAAATGATGGGCAAGTCGCGCGAGGCGCTGCTCGGCGCGGGGACGGACGCCGTTTTTTCCGATGAGGGCGAGCGCGGCACGGCACGTGAGTTTTCAGCCGTATTCGATACGGGCGAGGTGGCGGAATGCGACTGGCAGCACGTGCGTCCGGACGGCTCTCGGATCTGGTTGCACCGGCAACTCGTGCGCGTGGACGAAGGCATCGTGGCGATCGTTAGAGACATTACCGCGCGCAAGCGCGCCGAAGTCATGCGCGCGGAGCAAAACCGCGTGTTGGAGATGATTGCGACAAGCACACCGCTCGAGGATGTCTTGGGCGCGCTGATGCGACTGCTCGAGTCGCAGATTCCTGCCTATGCGTGCGCGGTCATGTTGCGTGACGACGATGGATTGCGCATGCGCGTCGGCGCGGCGCCGAGCTTGCCCGACGCGTTCGGCAAGGTGGCCAACGGTTGGACGATAGGCCTTGATTCTGGCCCTAGCGGGCTGGCGATTTACACGCATCAACCGGTGTCGGTTACTCACCTCACCGATGATCCGCACCACGGCGAATTCATGCGTGCAGCCCAGATGTTCGATTACACCGCCTGCCGTGCGCTGCCTATTTTGTCGCACGACGGCGCTGCGCTCGGCGCGTTGACGATGTTCGCTCGCAGCGAGCACACGCCGACCGCTATGGAAGCGCAGACGGTCGCGATGACGATCCGCATCGCAGGCATCGCGATCGAGCGAACGCGCGCCGAAGAGAGCATCCGCCACATGGCGAATCACGATGCGCTAACCGGCTTGCCGAATCGTACGTTGCTCGCCGACCGGCTCAGGCAAGCGGTGCTGCATGCTCAACGCTATGCACGCGGCGTGACGGTCGCTTTCGTCGATCTCGACAACTTCAAGCTCATCAACGACAGTCTTGGCCATCATGCCGGCGACGAATTGCTCAGGACGATTGCTGCGCGCATGCGCGAGTGCGTGCGCAGCAGCGACACCGTCGTGCGCTTGGGCGGCGACGAGTTCGTGCTGGTGCTGTTTGACGATTTGCTCGATGAGGATGACCTGAAGGGGGTCATCGAACGGTTGCGCGACGCGATAGCGGAGCCGGTGCAATTGAACGGGCAGGCCTATAAAGTGACCTGCAGCATGGGGCTAGCGCGCTATCCGGCGGACGGCGAAGACGCGGATACGCTGCTGATGAACGCCGACGCGGCGATGTACCGGGCCAAGGAGACGGGCCGCAACAATTGCCAGCGCTATACGCCGGAGATGAACGACAAGGTGCACGAGCGGCTGCGCCGCCGCGAGCAATTACGCGTGGCACTCGAAGGCCGCGAATTCCGCCTTGTTTATCAGCCGCAAGTGGACGCGCGCACGGGCGAAATTTTCGGCGTCGAGGCGCTGCTGCGCTGGGATCACCCTATCGAAGGCACCATTTCGCCGGTCGATTTCATTCCGATTGCGGAGGAGACGGGCTTGATCGTGCCGATCGGCGATTGGGTTCTCGAGACCGCTTGTGCCCAAAACCGCCGCTGGCAAGACGACGGCCTCGCACCGATCACCGTGTCCGTCAACGTGTCGGCACACCAGTTTCTACAGAAGGAGTGGGTCGACAGCGTCGCGAAGGTGCTTGTGCGCACGGGGCTCGACCCGCAGTATCTCGAACTTGAACTTACTGAAAGCTTGATCATGCGGGATCTCGACGCATCGATCGAAACGATGCAGCGCCTCGATGCGATGGGCGTGCGGCTTTCGATCGATGATTTCGGCACGGGATATTCGAGCCTCAGTGCGCTCAAGCATTTCCCCGTCGGCCGGCTGAAGATCGATAAGTCGTTCGTACGCGAACTGCCGCATGGCGAAGACGACAAGGCGATTGCAATAGCCGTGATTTCACTCGGGCAGCGCCTGAATCTAAGCGTGATCGCCGAGGGCGTCGAAACGCAGGCGCAGGTCGACTTCCTCAAGGACAACAACTGTCATGAAGTGCAAGGCTATCACTTCAGCAAGCCGGTGTCGCCGCAGGAGATCGAAGCGATGCTGCGCGCAGAACGATAGCAAACGTCGAGACGGGGTCGCTAAACCTTACAGACTCAATCTTGCCTGTCTTCTTCACGAAAGATACTGTCCGCGAGATGGAAAGCCGAATTCGCCGCCGGCACGCCGCAATAGATGGCCGTTTGCAGCAACACTTCCTTGATCTCGTCTCGCGTTACGCCGTTGTTCTTGGCGGAACGCAAATGAAGCGCTAACTCCTCGCCGCGATTGAGCGCGACCATCATCGCGATCGTCAACAGGCTGCGCGTGTGGCGCGGTAACCCCTCTCGCGTCCAAATCTCGCCCCACGCGTAGCGCGTGATGAGATCCTGAAACGCCTCGGTCACGCTCGTTCGTGTCGCAAGCGAGCGATCCACGTGTGCGCCGCCCAGTACCGCGCGGCGCACTTGCATGCCCGCTTCATAACGTTCTTCGTCTGTCATGGCTTTAATCGCTCTAGTATGGCGCTAGTCGTCCGCCGATTCGGATGATGGATTGGCCGGTGAGCGAACGGCGCGATAGCGTTCGAGGACCGCATCGACGAATTGCTGCGCTTGTCCGCTATAACGCGCAGGGTCTAATAGCGCATCGAGTTGTTCATCGTCCAGCAGGCGCACGACCTCGGGATTGTCGCCGAGCACTTCGCGCAAGGTACGCCCGCTTCCAATGGCATCTCGAGAGGCATGTTCGACGAGTTCGTGCGCCCGCAGGCGCCCCATCGACGGCCCTAGCGCGAGCATCACGGCTTCCCCGAGAATCAAGCCGCGTGTCATGCCCAGGTTCGCCGCGAGCCGTGCGGTATCGACTTTGAGCCCGTCCACCACTTCGGTCACGCTCGCGAGTGCGCCCGCGCAGAGCCGCGCGATGTCGGGCAAGGTTTCCCATTCCGCCTGCCAGCCGCCGAGCGCTCGCTCGTGCTCTTGGACCATGGCGGTAAGCATCGTCGCAACCAGTCCGGGTACCCGCGTGGCCGCCGTGAGGGCCGCGGCGCAGCCGACCGGATTGCGTTTGTGCGGCATCGTCGACGATCCGCCTTTGCCCGACGATGACGGTTCAGCCATCTCGCCCACTTCGGTTTGCATCTGCAGCGAGACGTCGCGTGCGATCTTGCCCAGTGTGGCCGTCAAGAGCCCCAGCACGGTCGCTGCTTCGGCGATGCGATCGCGTTGCGTATGCCACGGCACGCTCGGCAATGGCAGCGCGAGTTCGCGCGCAAGCGCTTGGGCTACCGTCTGCGCCGCATCGCCGAGGCTTGCCAACGTGCCCGCCGCACCGCCGAATTGCAGTGCAACGGCGCGTTCGCGCAGTTGCTCCAACCGCACGCGATGCCGCTCGAGCGCATCGAGCCATTGCGCGAATTTCAGGCCTAACGTGATGGGCAGCGCTTGTTGCAGCCAGGTTCGGCCGATCATCGGGGTATCGCGGTAGGCCGCCGCTTGACGCGCCAGCACGTCGCACAGCGTATCGACACCCGCCTCGATTAAATCCAATGCGTCGCGTAGCTGAAGCACCATGCCGCTATCGATGATGTCCTGGCTAGTCGCACCCCAATGCACGTATTTGGCTGCATCCGGCGCGCCCTGCGCGACGCAAGCCGTCAATTGCTTGACGAGCGGAATCGCAAGATTGCCGGCGCTGGCCGCCGCCAAGGTCATAGCGTCCGCATCGATGAGGTCTGCATCGCACGCTGTTTCGATCGGAGCGAGCGCATCGGCCGGAATCACGCCGGCCGATGCCAGCGCACGCGCGAGCGCCGCTTCGACGTCGAGCATTCGCTGCACGGTGGATCTAGGCGCAAACACGCTCAGCATGGCGTCGCTCGATACCAACCGGTCGTTGAGTCGTCCTTCATACGCGAACATGGGCGCGAGGTTCGTTGAAAAGAGAAAGAAGGCAATGACGCGAACCGCGCAACGCGAGCGAACGCCACGATTCGAGGGACTGCCGGCGGTCCGATCCGATCACCGAGCTCAATGGCTCGAACCATCAGCAAATTGTTCGATAATCGCACAACTCAATAGAAATCGAACGAATGGGTAGATGCTATGCGCGGCAGACCGTGCAGGTCAAGCGCGGGACGGCTCATCGCGCCTCCGATCAGCCGGTGCGCTTGTTCGGCGTACGTTTGCGGCCGGCCGTTTTGCGGATACCCGGTTTCGAGCCGCGCGCATCGGTTTGTGTCAGCTCGCGCAAGATCTCAGCCAAGGCCTCGACGCGTTCGGACGGCGCTCCCGCGCTCCGTCGCAACAGGCCCACCGGCTCTTCGGCGTTGGAGACAGGCAAATTCAACCGCGCGAGTTCGCCGCTTGCCAGATCGTCCCGGGCCGCGAACTCGGGGGTAATCCAGACCGCATCCGAGCGTCGCGCAAGAAGGCGTGAGACCGACACCGATAGCGTTTCGGTGCAGTGAGCCGGGACGCGCAACGCATGCGCGTCGAAGAACGCATCGGTGTGATGGCGCGGCACCGTACCGGCAGGCGCGACGACGAGCGGGTAGTCGAGCACGGCCTGCGGCGACACGGGACGCTCGTTCAGTAACGGATGCCTTGGCCGCACGGCCATGACGAGCGGCTCGGCGTAAAGCAATTCGAACGATAGACCCTGCATCATCGAAGGCTCCGCCATGCGGCCGACCACGCAATCGAGGTGACCCGCCTTCAGCGCGGAAAGCAGCACTTGATTCGTCGCGGTATGCAGCCGCACGCCCGTTTGCGGTTGACGCCGGCGCAGCCTGAGCAGTGCGTCGGGCAGCACGCCGCTGGCGACGGTCGGCAATGCGCCGAGTTCCAGAATCGCGACAGCGGGCGCGAGCACGCCGTGCAACGCTGCCGAGGCCGATTCCATGGCTTGTGCCACGCCGACCGCATAACGAAGAAACGCCTCGCCGGCCGGCGTCAATCGCGCACCGTGCCTGCCGCGTTCGACCAAATGTACGTCCGCCAGGGATTCCAATTCGGCCAGCGTCTTCGATACGGCCGGCTGGGTCAGGTTCAATTGCTGAGCGGCGCGCCCGAGATGGCGCTCGCGAGCGATCGCGAGAAAGCAACTGAGGTGACGAAAGCTGAGGCGAGTTTCCATTACTGCAGGTTATGGTTCTGCGGAAGAGAAGTCAATTTACGCGTGCGTCTTTGCACCATAGAGTGGGCAGCGCAAGCCCGCGATGAGCCTAAGCGGGCCCTACAGTATTCGAGCCCCCGCATCACTCGCGAGCGGGCCGTGCCCACCTCAGGAGAGCGACGATCATGTCGGATATGACGACGGCCGTTTGTGGCCGCACTTATGGCGATTTCGCGCAGCGCGATACGGCCTTACATCCGCCGGCCTACACGCCCGACTATAAAACGAGCGTGCTGCGCTCGCCGCGCAACGCATTGATTTCGACGTTGAACACATTGTCGGAACGGACAGGTCCGGTCTTTCGGGCCGATGAGCTCGGTCCGCTCGATAACGATCTCATCCTCAATTTCGCACAAGACGGATTGCCGATCGGCGAGCGCATCGTCGTCCACGGCTACGTACGCGATGAGTTCGGGCGCCCCGTTCCTCATGCGCTGGTAGAGGTGTGGCAAGCCAATGCAGGCGGCCGCTATCGCCATCGCAACGACAAATACCTGGCCCCGGTCGATCCGAACTTCGGCGGCTGCGGGCGCATGCTGACCGACGAAAACGGCTATTACGTCTACCGCACGATCAAGCCGGGGCCGTATCCGTGGCGTAACCGGATCAACGATTGGCGGCCGTCGCACATTCATTACTCGCTGAGCGGTGACGGATGGGCGCAGCGATTGGTCACACAGATGTACTTCGAAGGCGATCCGCTCATCGCCCAATGCCCGATCATCAAGACGCTCCCGAGCGAGGAGCAAGTGCGCGGGTTGATCGCGCTGCCGGACCCGGGCCATAACATTGCGCTTGATAGCCGCTGCTATCGCTTCGACATCACCCTACGCGGCCGGCGCATGACGCACTTCGAGCCGACGATGCAAGGAGGCAAGTCATGAATCGGATTTCCCTCGTGCCGACTGTCCCGTTCGGTCCTGTCCGCCTGCCCGAAACCGCCTCGCAGACGGGCGGACCCTACGTTCATATTGGTCTCGCGCCGAAGCAAGCCGGCTTCGACATCTTCGAGAACAACTTCGGCCACGTACTCGCCACGGCACACACGCGCGGCCAGCCCATCGCCATCGAAGGCCGGGTGTTCGACGGTTCAGGCACGTTAGTGCGCGACGTGCTCGTCGAAATCTGGCAGGCGAATGCCGACGGCAAATACGCGCATCCCGGCGATGCGCGCGATTTGCCGATCGATCCGTCGTTTCGGGGTTGGGGGCGCGCGGGCGCCGATTTCGAAACGGGCGTGTTCCGCTTCGAAACGATCAAGCCCGGCAGCGTGCCGGCGGCCGACGGAGTCCCGCAAGCGCCGCATGTATGTCTCCTGCTGTTGGCACGCGGCATCAATGTCGGATTGCACACGCGTCTGTATTTTGGCGACGAGGAGGAGGCCAACCGGCGCGACCCCGTGTTGAACGGAATCGAATGGGCCGTGCGACGGCAAACACTGATCGCGCAGCGCAGCGAGCGCAATGGCGAGGGCGCCGCGGTGTATTCGCTCGACATCCGCTTGCAGGACACGCCGGACGGCGGGCGCGAGACGGTGTTTTTCGACATCTGAGGCTGGAAGGCGTATGTCCGTGGCGTCGCATGCGAAGGTGCCGTGTTCGATAATCGCACTACTTTTCGATAATCGCCGTTGACGGAAGGGTGGGCGCACGCCTACATTGTTTGAAACTTGAGGATGCAGGCGCTATCGCTAGCGCACCCACCGATGATCGATAAAACCGTTTCTTCCCTGGAAGCCGCCGTCGCGGATGTTTGCGACGGCGCCACCGTCATGATTGGCGGCTTCGGTTCGGCGGGCCAACCGGCCGAGCTGATCGACGCACTCATTGCTCAAGGCGCACGAGAGCTGACGATCGTCAACAATAACGCCGGTAACGGCGAGGTCGGCCTGGCGGCGTTGCTGAAGGCTCGACGCGTGCGCAAGATCATTTGCTCGTTTCCGCGCCAAGCGGATTCGCAAGTGTTCGATGCGCTGTTTCGCGCGGGGCAGATCGAACTCGAGCTCGTGCCGCAGGGCAATCTGGCGTTGCGTATTCAGGCGGCTGGGGCAGGACTCGGCGCGGTATTTACGCCGACGGGCTACGGTACGCGCCTTGCGGAAGGCAAGGAAACGCGCGTGATAGACGGCAAACCGTATGTGCTTGAATTTCCGATCAAGGCGCAATTCGCGCTGATCAAGGCGCATCGGGGCGACCGATGGGGCAATCTGGTTTATCGCAAGGCGGCGCGCAATTTTGGTCCGATCATGGCCATGGCCGCGACGACAACAATCGCGCAGGTGTCGCAGATCGTACCGCTCGGGGCGCTCGATCCCGAGACGATCGTTACGCCGGGGATTTTTACGCAACGCGTCGTTGCGGTCCCACCAGTCAACGCAGATGAAGCGTGAGGAGCGCGCGATGAACAAATGGACTCGCGACCAGATCGCTCAGCGTGTCGCCCGCGACATTCCCGAAGGCGCCTACGTGAACCTCGGCATCGGCTTGCCGACGAAGGTCGCCAACTATCTGCCCGCCGAACGAGAAATCTTTCTGCACAGCGAAAACGGCTTGCTCGGGATGGGTCCGGCGCCCGAACCGGGCAAGGAAGACGCTGAGCTGATCAACGCAGGCAAGGAGCCCGTGACGTTGCTGCCGGGCGGTGCTTTCTTCCATCACGGCGATTCGTTCGCGATGATGCGCGGCGGCCATCTCGACATTTGCGTGCTCGGCGCGTTTCAAGTGTCGAAGACGGGGGACTTGGCGAACTGGCATACGGGCGCGGCCGACGCGATACCTGCGGTCGGCGGCGCAATGGATCTCGCGATCGGCGCCAAGCAGGTGTTCGTCATGATGGACCATTTGACGAAGTCGGGGGCGTGCAAGATCGTAGACGCGTGCACGTATCCGCTGACGGGCATCGGCTGCGTCGATCGCATCTATACCGATCTCGCCGTGATCGACGTGACGGCGCAGGGCCTCATCGTCATCGATAGCGCGGAGGGGCTCACGTTCGAAGCGCTGCAGCAGGTGACGCCGGTACCGCTTTTGCGCACTCGAGGGTGACATGCGGCAAGCGCACGGTATCGCCTACACCATGACGGGGCCGGAAGGCGCCCCTGTGCTGATCCTATCGAACTCGCTCGGCACCACGCTCGATATGTGGGGGCCTCAACTCCAAGCGCTGACCCACTCGTATCGCGTCGTGCGTTACGACCCGCGCGGGCATGGTGCTTCGTCTGTGACGCCCGGTTCCTGCACGCTCGATCGGCTGGGTCGAGACGTGCTCGATCTACTCGATGCATTGGATGTTGAACGTGCTCACTTTTGCGGGATTTCGATGGGGGGGCTGACGGGGCAGTGGCTGGGTGTGCATGCGAGCGAGCGCATCGAGAAATTGATTATCGCCAATACCGCCGCTCGCATTGGGGCTTCGCAGGGGTGGCGCGAGCGTGCCGCCCTGGTGCGTGCGCGCGGTATGACCGACGTCGCGGCCGGGGCGGCGGAACGCTGGTTCACGGCGGGCTTTGTCGCGCGGCAGCCGGGCACCGTGCAACGAATGACGGACTCATTGCGTGCCCTCGCGGCGGAAGGTTATGCGGGCTGTTGCGATGCCTTGTCCGAGGCCGATTTGCGCGACGAGATCGGTCGAATTTCGGTGCCGACGTTGGTTATTGCCGGCCGATACGATCCCGTGACGACCGTGGAGGACGCACGATTTATCGTCGAGCGCATAGGGCACGCGCAGTGCGTGACACTGGATGCGTCCCATCTGTCCAACATCGAGGCCCCGCAAGCATTCAATGCGGCCGCGTTGGCCTTCTTGGCGTCATAGCGTCAGACGGCGAGCAGCGCCAACTCCTGCGCGCCCTCGCGCAATGCCGGCAATATCCGGCTTTCCATTTCGGCAACCGATATGCGGGCCGCCTGGACGCCGACGTTGAGCGCGGCAACGACACGCCCCTCGGCACCGTAGATAGGCACGGCGATCGAACGCAGGCCTATTTCGAGTTCCTGATCGACGAGGGCATAGCCGTTTTCGCGTACGGACTCCAGCGTGCTGCGCAAGCCCTCGCGCGACACGATCGTGCGAGGCGTGTATTGAATCAGCTTGGTGCGTTCGAGATAGGCATCGAGCGCCTCGGCGCTCGAGTGCGCGAGCAGCACGCGGCCCATCGATGTGCAATAGGCCGGCAGCCGGCTACCGATATGAAGATCGACCGACATGATGCGTGCTGTCGACGCGCGTGCGATATAGAGGATGTCGTCGCCGTCGAGGATGGCGACGGAAGCCGATTCGTTGAGCGTGCTGCTGATATGGCGTAATACAGGCTGCGCGGCATGCGCGAGCGGTGCTGTGGCGAGGTACGCGTGTCCGAGCTTGAGCACGCGCGGGCGCAATGAGAACAACCGGTTGTCTTCTTCGGCGACGAAACCGAGCTTGGCAAGCGTATAGAGGCAACGCCTGACGGCGGCGCGCGGAATGCCGGTGCGTTGGCTGATCTGAGAAGTCGTCAACACGCGGCGCTCTTGCGAAAAAGCTTGGAGGACGGCTAAGCCGCGTTCGAGCGAAGTCATGAAATTCGGATCGCCGGCCGATGCGGTTTCCGCTGGTTCGGTGCTTTCCGCCTCGAGGTCCACGACACTTTTGTCAGGCGTTTCGGCTTCATTGCGGCGGCTTGCTCGTTTCATGACATTTCCTCTGGTTGTGCGGATTATAGCGGATGGTGCGGTAAGCGCACGCGCTGGGGCTGCAATGAGCCATCCGGCCGACGGATGGTCGGAATTGTGTTCGTTAATCGCACCATTTTTCGTTTATCGCACTTGACGGGTACCGGACGCGTCGGGAAGATGGACTGTCGCTACGTATTGAGCAAGGAGGCTCGATGGAACACGCCTTTATCTGTGATGCAATCAGGACGCCTATCGGTCGATACGGCGGAGCCCTCGCGGCCGTGCGAGCCGACGATCTTGCCGCGGTGCCCATCAAGGCGTTGATCGAACGCAATACCCAGGTCGATTGGAATGTGCTCGACGATGTGATTCTCGGCTGCGCCAATCAAGCGGGCGAAGATAATCGGAACGTCGCGCGCATGGCGAGCTTGCTCGCGCGCTTGCCCGTGGGTGTGCCCGGCGGCACTGTGAATCGGCTCTGCGGCTCGGGATTGGATGCGCTGGGCACCGCGGCCAGAGCGATCAAGAGCGGCGAAGCCGAGCTGATGATTGCGGGCGGGGTCGAGAGTATGAGCCGTGCGCCGTTCGTCATGGGCAAAGCCGAGAGCGCGTTTAGCCGCGCGGCAAAAATCGAGGACACGACGATCGGCTGGCGCTTCGTCAATCCCGCGATGCGTGCAATGTACGGTGTCGATTCGATGCCCGAAACCGCGGAGCATGTGGCCGCGGAATTCGGCGTCAGCCGTGCGGACCAAGATGCGTTTGCGTTGCGCAGCCAACAGCGTGCGGCGGCAGCGCAGGCGAGCGGCCGCTTCGATGAAGAGATCGTGGCGGTCACCCTCGCACAAAAGAAGGGTGAGCCGATTGTCGTGACGAAGGATGAACATCCGCGTGCGACGACGCTCGAGGCGCTCGCCAAGCTCAAGGGTGTCGTGCGGCCGGATGGAACGGTGACAGCCGGTAACGCTTCGGGCGTCAACGACGGAGCGTGTGCATTGCTCTTGGCGAACGAGCGCACGGCGTCGCGTTCCGGCTTACAGCCACGCGCGCGCGTGGTGGCCATGGCGACGGCCGGCGTCGCGCCGCGCATCATGGGCGTGGGTCCGATCGAGGCGGTGCGCAAAGTGTTACGCGTCGCGCAGATGACCCTCGATCAAATCGATGTCATCGAATTGAACGAAGCTTTCGCTGCGCAGGCACTCGCCGTGACGCGAACGCTCGATATCGCCGCCGACGACGAGCGGGTCAACCCGAACGGCGGGGCTATCGCCCTCGGTCACCCGCTCGGGGCGTCGGGGGCACGATTGGCGACGACGGCCGTCTATCAGCTCGCGCGGACCGGTGGCCGATACGCGCTTTGCACGATGTGCATCGGTGTCGGGCAGGGCATTGCCGTCATTCTCGAGCGCGTTTGAGCGTTCCAACCGGGCATCGGAGCAGCGGGCGGCGCTCGCTATTCCGTGCCTTGTTTCAGTGCGGCGCTGACCCATCGTTCTTCGGAGGCCAGCAGATGCGCGCGCATCGCCGTCTGTGCGGCGATGGGATCGCCTGCCTGTAAGGCCTTTAGTACCGCTTCGTGTTCCCGGACGGCCTCGCTCCACGTTTGCGGCGTCTCCGCATGGCCGCGCATGGCTGCGGCAATCGGATCGTGGCGGCTATCGAACAGCTCGCCCACATACCGGCTGAGCACGGAATTGCCGGCGGCTTCGGCAATCAACATGTGGAACTGCCGGTCTGCCTCGACGGGGGACTTACCCGCTGCCGCCAGTCGGCGCATCCGCTCCACCGGACGACGCAGACGATCGAGCATCGCTGCGCTCATGTTAGTCGCCGCCAGCACCACGACGCTCCCCTCGATAACGGCACGCGCCTGCATCAATTCCGATGGACTGTCGCCGAGCGCCGCAATCGTGCCGGCGCCTTCAGCGCCGGTTGCATTCACATAGACGCCCGAGCCCATTCGAATCTCGACTTGGCCGCCAATCTCTAGCGCAATCAGCGCTTCGCGTAACGATGGCCGCGAAACGCCCAGCTTGAGCGCCAGCTCTCGTTCGGGGGGCAGCCGCTCTCCGGCCGGGAACTCGCCCTGCCGAATCAACGCGAGGATTTGCGTGGCGACGGATTGGTAAAGCCGCTTGGGATCTGTCGGTTTCATAATGCGCTGAGTTGACCGCCGTTGCATGGGAGCAGCAGCCGGCGCGAAAGTCTAGCATGCGCGGCCGGAGCGCCGTCCCATGGGCGATTGTCTCTCTTGTTGGGGTTTTCACTATTGGTAAGGTCAGTCGTAATAAACGACTATTGGCTTGACCAATGATGTTCATTGAGATCAAATTTCCTGTAATTGGACTGACCACGTGTAAGCCGGGTCGGTCGTTCAGAGGAGACGTCATGACACCGCCTGGCGGTCCATCAAGCCTTGCCGTTGCCGATCGGAACATTCCGGGCGGAGAGATTCTTCGCCTCGAGGGCATCGTGAAGCGCTTTCCTGGCGTCGTGGCGCTGGACGGCATTCGTCTGGACCTCCGAACCGGTGAGGTGCATGCGGTCTGCGGGGAAAACGGGGCGGGAAAATCGACGCTGATGAAGATCGTCAGCGGTCAGTACCTACCGGACGAGGGCACCATTCGTTATCGCGGCGAGCCGGTGCAGTTCGCCTCGACTGCCGAAGCGCAGGCGGCCGGCATTGCAATCATCCATCAAGAGTTGAACCTCGTCCCGCATCTGAGTGTGGCGGAGAACCTCTATCTCGCACGTGAGCCGAAGCGCGGGCCGTTCGTCGATACGCGCAAGCTGAACGCCGACGCCGTACGATGCTTGAGTCGGATAGGGTTGGATGTCGCCCCGACGACGTTGGTGGGCACGTTATCGATCGCGCAGCAGCAAATGGTCGAAATCGCGAAGGCGCTCTCATTCGACGCTCAAGTGTTGATCATGGACGAGCCCACCTCGTCGCTGACCGAATCGGAAACGGTCCATCTGTTTCGCATCATTCAAGAGTTGCGCGCAAACGGCGTCGCGATTCTCTACATATCGCATCGGCTCGACGAGATGGCGCAGATCGTGGATCGCGTGACGATCCTGCGCGATGGCCGGCACATCTCGACCGACGACTACGCTTCGCTGACCGTGAACGACATCGTCGCGCGCATGGTGGGACGCTCGCTGGACGATGCGTTTCCGGTCCGGCAATCGATACCGACCGACGACGTATTGCTGAGCGTGCGGGAGGTGCGTCGTGAAGGCGTGTTCGGGCCTGTCTCGTTCGATCTGCGCAAAGGTGAAATTCTCGGGTTCGCGGGGCTCATGGGTGCGGGCCGCACGGAAGTCGCTCGCGGGATTTTCGGAGCGGATCGATTGGATGGTGGATCGATCGAGTTGCACGGGCGTGCCGTCACGATCCGCTCGCCACGCGAAGCGATTCAGCACGGCATCGCCTACTTGTCGGAGGACCGCAAACAAGAAGGCCTTGCGCTTGGCATGTCCGTCGCCGCGAACATCACGCTTGCAAACGTGGCGGCGATCTCCTCGCGTGCCGGTTTCCTCCGTTTTGAGGAAGAGGCAGCGGTCGCCGGTCGGTACGTGCAGGAATTGGCGATTCGCACGCCGTCGGTCGACCAGATCGTCCGCAACTTGTCGGGCGGGAATCAGCAAAAAGTCGTCATTGGGAAATGGCTGTACCGCGGGTCGAAGATTCTATTTTTCGACGAGCCCACGCGCGGGATCGACGTGGGCGCGAAGTTTGCCATTTACGGGCTGATGGACCGGCTCGCAGCGGACGGCGTCGGCGTCGTTTTGATCAGCTCCGAACTGCCCGAGTTGCTTGGGATGACCGATCGAATCGCTGTCTTTCATGAAGGCCGGATAACGGCTGTTCTCGAAACCAAACAAACCAACCAGGAGGAGATCATGCATTTTGCTTCGGGGCGCACGCATGCTTGAAATAACATCGGATCGGAGTCGAACCTCCGAGCGTTCCGCTCGACAGCGGCGCCGCGACCTCATCCAGAAGTTCGCGGCACTAGGCAGTTTGGTCGCACTCATCATCGTGTTTTCGGTCACGAGCTCGGCGTTCTTTTCGGTCGGCAACATGATGACCGTCAGTCTGCAGGTGACCTCGATCGCTTACCTCGGGGTGGCGGCGACCTGCGTAATCATCACAGGTGGAATCGACCTATCGGTTGGGTCCGTGCTCGCGCTCGCCGGCGTATCGGCCGCATTGCTCGCGAAAGCGGGCGTGCCGGTGCCGGCCGCGATGTTATGCGGCGTACTCGTCGGCGCGGCGTGCGGATACGTCAACGGCATCTGCGTGACCCGCATGGGGTTGCCGCCGTTCATCGCGACGCTAGGCATGATGCTGGTCGCCCGAGGCCTCGCGCTACAGATTACCGGCGCCCGGCCTGTCTCGGGACTCAGTAATGCGTTCGGCGCCCTCGGCAACGGCGCATTGTTTCGCATCTCGCATATCGGTCCGGACGGCTTCCCCGATACGGCCTTCCCGGGCATTCCCTATCCCGTCGTGATCATGGTCGTGCTGTTCGTCGCGGGGGCCATCCTGCTGTCGAAAACATCGCTCGGCCGCCATATCTACGCCGTAGGGTCGAATGCCGAGGCCGCTCGGCTCTCGGGTGTCGACGTGCGGGGGGTGACGCTTTTCACCTATGTGCTCTCAGGTGCATTGGCCGGCGTGACAGGTTGCGTATTGATGTCGCGCCTCGTGACCGGGCAGCCGAACGAAGGCGTCATGTACGAGCTCGACGCCATTGCCAGCGCCGTGATCGGCGGAACGTCGCTGATGGGCGGGGTGGGCACGATTTCGGGCACGGCCATCGGTGCGTTCGTCATCGGCGTCCTGCGAAACGGCCTGAATATGAACGGCGTATCGAGTTTCATCCAGCAGATCATCATCGGCGTCGTGATTTTGGGTACCGTCTGGATCGATCAATTGCGAAGCGGGAAGCGGTAATCAACGAAGTCCAACCACGAAAAAGAGGAGTGAGACATGCAGAAGCTTTCCATATTGGCGGTATCGGCATTCATGTGTGCGGCGTTCAGCGCGGGCGCACACGCTGCCGGCGGAGAGATTGCCGTGATCGTCAAGACGGTCAACTCGAATTACTGGCAGAACGTGCAGAAGGGTGCGAAGGCCGCGCTGGGGGAAACGAAGGGCTATACGATGACCTTCCAAGGCCCGGCCGCGGAATCGGATATCACGGACGAAGTCAACATGGTCGAGAATGCCGTCAATCGGCACGTCGCGGGCATCGTGCTCGCACCGTCCGACCCGGATGCGCTCGTGCCGGCCATCAAGAAGGCATGGGAAGCGCATATTCCGGTCGTGCTGATCGACTCGGCGCTGTCCGATTCCGGCAAGCAGTATTACCAGTCGTTCTTGTCGACTGACAACGAGAAGGCGGGCGAACTGTGTGCGAAGGCGCTGATCGACCGCGTCGGCCAGACCGGAAAGATCGCACTGATGTCCTATGTGCCGGGCGCGGGATCGGAAATCGGGCGTGTCGGCGGTTTCCGCAAGTACATCGCGGCGCATTCGAAGCTGCAGATCGTCGGCCCGTACTACTCGCAGTCGCAGATGGCGACGGCCTTGAATCAAACCACCGATGTCCTTTCGGCGAATCCGGATTTGAAGGGTATTTTCGGCGCCAACGAGCCGACCGCCGTCGGCATGGGGCGTGCGCTCAAGCAGTCGGGCAAGGCGGGTAAGCTGGTGGCTATCGGCTTCGACGGTAACCAAGACCTGCAAAGCTTCGTGCGGGATGGCACGATCCAAGCGATCGCCGTTCAGGGCTCCTACCAGATGGGCTACAAGGGTGTGCAGACCGTGGTGAACTTGATGGAACACAAACCTGTCTCGAAGGACATCGATACGGGGGTCGTCATGGTCGACAAGCAAAACCTCGATTCGTCCCAGGCGAAGAACGTTCTCTATTGATGAGACGATGAGACCGGCGGCTGTGTCGATGCCTTCACCGGATCGATGCAGCCACAGACTCGGATCCCCTCAACGATTGCTGCATTGCCTTTACCTTCTTTAATGATGAACGCTCGCGACACACGTACTGGTGCACTGCCCGAGGAGCGGGTATGACGTTGCGTATCGATGCGCACCAGCACTATTGGCGAATCGGCGCGCGTGCCGGCTGTTGGCCGCCCCGCGAGTTGGAAGCGATCCATCGCGATTTCGGTCCGGGCGACTTAGCGCCCGAATTGGCGAAGGCGCGGATCGACGGCACCGTCCTCGTGCAGTCGCTGCCGACCGAAGAAGACACGCGCTATCTGCTCGGCGTGGCAGAACAAGCGCCCACGGTATGCGCGGTCGTGGGCTGGGTCGACCTGAAGGCAGCGGATGCGGCGGTCAAGGTGGCCGCGTTCGCCGAGCACCCCAAGTCGCGCGGCCTGCGGCCGATGTTGCAAGACCTGCCGGATGACGCATGGATCGACGATCCGTTGCTCGATCGCGCCATCGTGGCCATGATCGCGCACGATCTTCGCTTCGATGCGCTCGTCATGCCGCGCCATCTCGATGCGCTGCACGCATTTGCCCAGCGTCATTCGGGCTTACGCATCGTGATCGATCACGCCGCGAAGCCCGCTATCGCGACGGAGGGCATGGAGCCGTGGCGCTCGATGATGACGCGTCTTGCGCTGTTGCCGAACGTGTACTGCAAGCTCTCGGGACTCTGGACCGAGGCCGGGAGCGTAACCGATATCGACGCGATGACCAAGCGCGTCCGTCCGTACATCGGCGTCGTTGCGGATCTATTCGGTCCGGAGCGCTTGATGTGGGGCAGCGATTGGCCGGTGCTGCGCCTTTCCTCTGCCTGCGGCGGCTATGGCGAATGGCTGGCCGCGTGCGAGAACGATTGCGAACGTTTCTTGGGCCGCGCAGCGCTCCCCGCTGTTTTTGGCGGTAACGCATGCAACTTCTATCGCTTGGGCGCAGCTCCCTGCGCATGATCTGAACAAAAGGACATTCTTATGCTTAGCGTGATTTGCGAGTCACCTGGCGTGCTACGCGCGCAGCAATCGGAACCGCCCGTGCGGGCGGCCGGCGAAGTATTGCTGCGGGTCTGCCGTGTCGGCATTTGCGGTACCGACCTGCATATCTTCACGGGCAATCAACCTTATCTCGCGTATCCGCGCGTAATGGGCCATGAGTTTTCCGCGGTCGTCGTCGATGCCGAGCGCGACTCGGGATTAGCCCCGGGCGATGGGGTGTACGTCATGCCGTACTTATCGTGCGGAAGTTGCGTCGCGTGTCGCCAAGGAAAAACCAACTGTTGCGTCAACATCAAAGTGCTCGGTGTGCACCTCGATGGGGCGCTTACGGAGTATCTGAGCGTGCCCGCACAGTTCGTGCATAAGGCTGAAGGCGTGACGCTCGATCAGGCGGCGATGCTCGAATTCTTGGCGATCGGGGCGCATGCGGTGCGGCGGGCCGATGTGCAGGTCGATCAGCGCGTGCTCGTGGTCGGCGCGGGCCCGATCGGCATGGCCGCCATGATCTTCGCCAAGCTGCGCGGGGCGAACGTGACCTGCCTCGACACGCGTGCGGATCGCCTCGCCTTTTGCGAGTTGCATCTTAAGGTCGATGCTGCGGTGGCCGTGGGCCCGACTGATGTCGAGGCGCTGGCATCGCTCACGAACAACGAATTTTTCGACGTCGTGTTCGATGCGACCGGGAACATCGATGCGATGAACCGGGGCTTTGCTTTTGTCGCGCACGGCGGCAAATACACGCTGATCTCGATCGTCCCCGGGCAGGTGAGTTTCTCCGATCCCGAGTTTCACAAGCGCGAGACGACGTTGCTCGCGAGCCGGAACGCCACCACGGCCGATTTCGAGACCGTGCTCGAAGCCATGCGAACGGGGCGCATTCCCGACCAAGCGCTCAACACGCATCGGATGCGACTCGCAGAGGTGCCGGATGCCTTTGCGCGCCTGCTCGAGCCGGGGCAGACGGTGGTGAAAGCATTGGTCGAGTGTTGAGCGGATCTACAGGAGCCGTTGAGGCAGGCAGCATGAGCGAACCGATCCTTCAATTCGGCACGAGCCGATTTCTGCTGGCGCACGTCGCGTTATTCGTCTCGCAGGCGCTCGAGCGCGACGAGGCCATAGGCGGCATCAGCGTCGTACAGACAACCGGCAACCCGGTCAGCCACGCACGTATCGCCGCACTATCGCGACCGGGCGGCTATCCGGTTCGGATCCGCGGCAGCGAACGCGGTTCGATCGTCGATAAAGTGATCGTATCCCATGCGATCCGGGCGGCGTGGGTGGCCGATCGAGACTGGGCGCGCGTGCGCCGCGCCGCGATCGACGACGTGCGGGTAATCGTGTCGAACACCGGCGATATGGGTTATCGCCTCGATGAACGCGACGGTCTCGATCTGCTCGAGAGCGACGCTGCGGTGCCGCGCAGCTTTCCGGCGAAGCTGCTCGCGTTGCTTCATGCGCGGTGGCGCGAGCGGCCAAGCGAGGGTGTCTCTGTCTTTCCTTGCGAATTGGTGGAGAACAACGGCGACACGTTGCGCGATATCGTCCTTGGCCTGGCGCGGCAGTGGGTGTTGCCGGAGGCGTTCGCCGATTATTTGGGCAAGCGATGCGTTTGGGTCAACTCCTTGGTCGATCGGATCGTGTCGGAGCCGATCGACCCGGTCGGCGCGGTGGCGGAGCCCTATGCGCTTTGGGCGATCGAGCGCCGTTCAGGCATGGAGCTTCCCTGCACGCATGAGAACATAGTGCTGACGGATGACCTGCGCAGTTATGAGCGATTGAAACTGTTCTTTCTCAATCTTGGGCATAGCTGGCTGGCCGAGCAGTGGATTGCCGGGCGGCGGGCGTCGTCGGAAACGGTTCTCGATGCGATGAACGATCCGCAGATGCGCGCCGGAATCGAGACCGTTTGGGAAGAAGAAGTCTTGCCGGTGTTTGCCGCGATGCAGTTGCGCGACCAGGGCGAGCGCTATATTGCCAGCGTGCGCGAGCGATTGATGAACCCCTACCTCGATCATCGCATCGCCGACATCGCGCAAAACCATGCAGAGAAGGTCAAGAGGCGCATATTGCCTTTGATCGAACTCGCCGACTCACTGTCGGTACCGGCAGGCCAGCCTCGGCTACGCGGTGTCCTCGCCGCACATCGGCTGATCCCGCGCGCGCAGGCGTAGCCGCGATCGCAGCGCGGACGCGCCTGCCGCCCTGCGACGGCGGGCGGTTGCGGCTCACGATCGCAGCGCTTAAAGCGCGTCGTCTTAAGGCCGGTCTTAAGGTGGCGCTTCATGCAGAGTCGCGCTCCATCCCAATCGATTTGCGGATGCTGCCGGCAGCCGACCTCCGACGCCGGCTGCCGTTCCCCTTTCCGGCGCTCCCCCAGCCCCATTTACGCGGGCAAAATGTCATACTTCGTGAACTTTGCCCGACCGCAGTCCGGGTTGCTGCGCCGATGGAGAGGCGCGCACTGTCTTTCACCGAATAAAAACACACAACAGGTCGACCACATGATGACTGAAGCGCCATCGCGTTGGCTCGAGTTCGTCACCTTCGTCGAGCGAACCGACCACCGGCCGTATTTCATCGCCGTCCGCCGCGGCCTTGCGCTTCCCTTGCCGCTCATCATGACCGGCGCCCTCGTGCTGCTGCTCCGCGATCCGCCCGCGGAGTCGATGCGCCGGTTTCTGCTGGCAGCCGGCGGCGCTCACTGGGAGCGCTTTGTCGATAGCCTGCTTGCCGGCACGTTCGGAATTGGCGCGCTCGTCGCGCTCTACGGATTTACGCATGCGCTCACTCAGCTTCACAACGAACGGCCGGGACGTTCCCAGGTCAATCCCCTCATCGCGGCGAGCGTCGTAGTCTCGTGCTTTTTCACGCTTATCGCACCGGACGGCAACGCGTCGCTGCTCGCATCGCTCTCTCTGGGCGGGGGGATGTTTGGGGCTTTGATTGCGGCGTCCCTTGGCGGCAGCCTTTTCTTGAAACTAAGCGGCATGCGCTTCTTGCGTATTCCGTCCAACCCCCTGAGCAACGATCCCTTTGTCGGCGACGTCTTCACGGTTATGCCGGCCGGTATGCTGACGATCCTGTGTTTCGCGTGTCTGCGGTTGGGCTGGGTTTGGGTAGACTCCTCCGGCTTTATCGCTACGCTGGGTGCATCGGGTGTCGCGTCGTATTCGAAACTGTCGGATAGCTTGTTTTTCGGCATCGTCTATGAAATGGCCGCTCAGGTGCTCTGGTTTTTCGGCATCCATGGGCCCAATGCGCTGTTTGCCGTCGAACAACATGTGCTGAACCCGGAAGGGGCCGCCAATATGCTCGCGGCTGCGAGCGGCGGCCATCCGCAGTTCGTCTTTACCCATGACTTCTTTTCGGCGTTCGCGCGGATGGGCGGATCCGGAGGCACGTTGAGCCTCATTCTTGCGTTGCTGCTGGTAAGCCGCACGGCCCGCGCAAGGAAGCTGGCCGTCTTGATGATGCTGCCCGCGCTGTTCAACGTGAACGAGCCGTTGTTGTTCGGGCTACCTTTAGTGCTGAATCCCGTTTATGCGATTCCGTTCGTCTTGACGCCTATCGTGCAGATTCTGATCGCTTACGTGGCTGTCGTTGCCGAGTGGATGCCGCATACGAGTCACAGCGTTGCGTGGACGACGCCCGCGCTTTACAGCGGCTATGCGGTGACCCGCTCGGTATCCGGGATGGTGGTTCAATTGCTCTGTTTATCGGCGGGTGCGGCGGTCTACGCCCCATTCGTGCGCCTTGCCGAATATGTTGCGGGCAGGAGAAGCGAAAAAACGCTGGCATCGCTTCTTGATATCGCAGAGTCGCCGGAGATTCATACCAAGACTAGGCGTTCTCTCGTGCTCGCCGGGGAAGAGGGAAGAATAGCGGCAATGCTCGCGGGCGATCTTCCTGCCGCCATCCACGCAGGACAGATTTTCCTCGAATTTCAGCCGCAGATCGACTTTGGGACCGGGCGTATTTTCGGCGTAGAGGCTCTGCTGCGTTGGCAACATCCTGCCGTAGGGCGAGTGCCACCGCCGATTGTTGTCATGCTTGCTGATGAAATCGGCCAACTCGATCGTCTCGGTTTGTGTGTCTTAAGACTGGCTTGCCGCCAGAGAAGCGCGTGGCGCGATGTCCTACCCGACGATCTGGTGATGGCGGTCAATCTCTCTCCGCGCCAACTACTGGACCGGGATTTTCATCGAAAGGTGATTGAGATCGTCAGCCGCGAACAGCTGCCGCCGTCGTGGTTGGAGCTCGAGATCACCGAGTCGACGATGCTGCTGCCGGACGCCAATGCGATCGAGAACCTGAAGCAGTTGCGGCTCGCCGGCGTTAAAGTGGCGATGGACGATTTTGGAATGGGGCACACGTCGCTGCACTATCTGCGCGAATTACCGTTGGATACCTTGAAAATCGATCGGTCTTTGGCCGACGTCGCTGCCGGCAGTATCAACGAACACATCGTAAAAAGTATTGCCGACCTGAGCCGGACGCTCAGTCTCTCACTAGTCGTCGAAGGCGTGGAGAACGACCTGCAGTTGAGACGCCTTTGTGCCTTGGGGTGCGATCGATTCCAAGGGTATTTCTTCAGTCGCCCGCTGGATGCCGGGGACTGCGTCGAATTCATTCTCGATACTCATCGAGCAAGCCTATTCGCTTAGTGACGGGGGCCAGCAGTCATGCCGCCGCCGGTCCCTGCTGTGTCGTGTATTTCCGGGCCGCGGCGGCGGCCCGTGTCCGCTTGATTGCTGTCGCGCGGTGTTGCTACTACGCCGCGGCGCGTGCGGATACCATCGAAGGCGCCTGTCGCCCGCAAGCGAAAATCGCGAGCGCCGCAATCGCAGCCGGCGCTGCCACGATCGCAAAGAGTGCCGGGAAACTGATATTGGCCGACAACAGTGCCCCGCCTACAAGTGCGCCGATGACCGAGCCGAGGCGGCCGATGCCCAGCGCCCAACTGATTCCCGTCACACGGCTCGACGTCGGATAGTATCGAGCCACGTAGGCGTTGGCGCCGATTTGCGATCCGCTGATGCAAAAACCGACGCCCATGACCGTCGCCGCGAGCCAGGTGCCCGTCGCGATGCCCGTCGCCACGAGAAAGAGCGCACCGAACGCATACGACGACGCCAATACCGCCGTCGGGTTTGCTTTGTCCATCAGTCGGCCGATCACCAGCGCGCCGATGGTGCCGCCCACCTGATACATCACGGCCACTTTGGATGCCATCGCGAGCGGCATGCCGGAACTATGGACGAGCGTTGGAAGCCAGTTCGTCAGCAGATAGACGATCAGCAGGCTCATAAAAAATACAATCCAGATTAGGACCGTACCGGAGCGATACTCAGGCGCGAATAGTTGCCGAACCGGTGAGCCGTTTTCGACCGTCTCGTCGAGCGTGAACCGCGCTTGTGCGGGGACCGAAAGGGGTGCGATTTTCCGCAGAATGCGTGCGACGCGTTCAGACGATGCGTTCTTCATGAGTACGAGGTAGCGCACCGACTCCGGCAACGCGGCGAGCATGACCGGAACCAGCAGCAGCGGCAGCACGCCGCCGACGACCAATACGCTACGCCAGCCGTAGGAAGGGATGAGTTGGGCAGCGGCGACGCCCCCCAATCCGGAACCCAGCGTGAATCCGCAGAACATGACGGTCGTCAGGAAGGACTTTTTGCGCTCGGGGCAGTACTCCGACGTCATGGCGATGGCGTTCGGCATGGCGCCGCCCAGGCCGATACCGGTGACGAAGCGCAGCGCAATGAGCAACGCGATGGTTGGCGCCTGTGCGCTCAACAGGCTTGCAACGCCGAAGAAGGCCACTGTCGCGATGAGTATTTTGCGCCGTCCGATGCGATCGGCGAGCGGGCCGAACAAGAGCGCGCCCACCATCAGACCGACGAGCCCCGAACCGAACAGGACGCCGAGCGTCGCCGGTTGAAGATGCCATTCGCGGCTGAGCGCCGGGGCGATGAATCCGACGCAGGCGGTATCGAATCCGTCGACGGCTACAACGGCAAAGCACAACAGTAATACGCGCCACTGAAAGAGAGAAAACCGTTGGCGGTCAAGCCAACTGCGAATTTCGAGTGTTCCTTCTGACGAATGCATGTCTTGTCTCCATGACTCTGTGCGGTGTTTTTGTAAGTGTCATGAAGGTTGACGAGTTACCGCGGGCGCGTCTAGGCGAGCGCGTGAATGCGGGTCATTCACGATCGTTATTTTGGTGCGGCCGGCAGGCGTGTCGCGAAGGTCAGCGTCGCAACCGGCCATCGTTGGGGGACGGTGTCCGTGGGTTGTTTTTGATGCAGCAATTATTACTATGTATGTCTGGATGATGAGTGCTTGGGAAATAATTTCTTGAAAAGGTAGCTATTAGAAAATTCTGCCCGAGTATCACTGGAATTGCCGAAAGCAGTCCTGTAGGATACGGCGCGCATGTGAGTCGAACAAAGACCGCTTCTCTGTTAATAAACTCTTTAGCGCCGATTCGTAATTCGCGTGGACCGATCGGGCAATGCAAGCCGCTCAGCAGCGACTTGATGGTCGAGTAATTGAAGGCTTTGCGGATGAATACAAACTATGAAGACTTCGACGATGACGATGACCTGTTACGGCATTACTACGAGCTGCACAACCGGTGGGGCCCACTGTCGTTCGCTGAACAGCGACCCGCATTCCCGAACCCGGCCAAGCGATTTATTGACATTGCCGCTAACGGCGTGCGATGTCCATACCCGGGCAGCCCAAACGGGGAGAGGCGAGCGCCTGGCATCTTCAACAATCTTCAACATCGGTGTGTGATTGCATGCGCGGTCGGCGCACAACAAGGTAGATACAAACGTAAGGAATAGATATGGCTCGGCAGGTCATCGTTGTGGGCGACACGCTCACTCTATATGGAGGAACAGTAATGACAGGCTCGAACGAGGACATCGTCGACGGCAAGCCAATTGTCCGTAAAGGCGACACCGTCGAATGTAAGGAGCATGGCACGCAAACGATCGCCGAAGGCGACGAAACCGGAATGGTCAGTGGCAGCCCGGTCGCGTTGCATGGGCACAGTGTGACGTGCGGGTGCACGCTGGTGAGCCGAGCGATAACCATCTCTATGGTTTAAGGGTAGCCCTAGCAGTGGCCCGTCTGCATTCTGGCGTTGCAACTGAGCATCATGCTCCCGAACGAGATGGTTGATGTTGTGAAAGCTAAGGTGCGAGCTGGCGAGTACGCCAGTGAGAGCGAAGTCATCCGCGATGGGCTACGTGCGCTGTTGGCACGGGACCGTGCGGTGGAAAGCTGGCTTCGTGAGCAGGTGGGTCCGGCATGTTGAAGGCGGATCCTTCTCGCGGCGTCACTGCCGATCAGGTCCGTGCTCGGCTGGCTACTGAGCACGCCAAGACTCGATGAGTCACCGCATCGTCTTTGCCCCGGAAGCGGAGGACCAACTTGCGGCGCTCTATGGCTACATCGCTGGAGAGCCTTCACCGAGTATGCACTGCGCTACACCGAGGCGGTCGTCAGCTACTGCGAGAGTCTACGGACGTTCCCATACCGAGGTGGGCAGCGCGAGGACATCCGGCCTGGGCTTCGCATTACTCACTACAAGAAACGAACGGTGATCGCCTTTGCTGCCGATGCCGAGTTGGTGGCCTTCATCGGTGTGTTTTCCGGTGGTCAGGGCTAGGAAGCGATTTTGCGAGATGACGCGGATCGCCAGCAGAGCGTTGAAGATTGATGGCCCCTTCTTTAGCCAGCCATCGACGCGGTGATAGTTCGCGACGGCCGATGAGAATTCGAGCAGGCCACGCGGCCTGACAGTGCCACGAATGAAGAAGTGCCGGCCCGAAGCGGTCCGGAAAACCTGGCCGTGAGCCAGGATTGGTCACGAAGAGTTCAAGCGGGCCCTGTGCGGCCCGCTGTGCCGAGAATAACGAAGAGCCGGGGTAAATTGCCTGCTGGCTGCCGTCGTCCCCGTTGGGCCGTCGCATCCGTCAGTCGATTCAAAACGGCGGTACCGCTCGCCAATTGCGTCAGTCAATTCGGCAAAAGTAATTGTCGCCGGACACGGCGCCGTTGAATGACGAAGCAAGGCGCGTTTTCCTCGACGATTCCGTTCTCCAGTCGGAGGTCCGGTCTCGCAACGGGACTTGGACGCCGGTGCAGAAGTATGCTTTCACGATTTCGATGTGCGGTGCATGGTTCGTTGTATTTACGCATATCGTGCAATGTTTTGCGTCAAGTGATTGCAATTTTTGGTAGATTACCGCCAATTACAGAATTGGTCGGACGATAATAAAAGTGACCTACGGGATAGATCGGCCTGCGAGAGCCAGGCCGGGGGGTATGCGCGCGGGTGCCGGGGCCGCGTCGGCGCGCACAGGCAGTGATCTGGGAATCAGCGCGGACAGGCCGGCACGACGCCGGACTTTTTTACCGTTTGCGCTACCTGACGCAACCTGGCTGCGCGAACCTGCGCCGGCTTCCAATCTTCGGCGCATGGCCGTGTCGTCACTGTTCACGTGTCCGACGCGCTCAACCAACCACAGAATCTTCCGGCGTCGGCGAACGTTGGCGCATCTCCTGTCGGTATGCGTAGCGTTGCTGGCTGCCTCACACGTTTACGTCGCACATGCACAGTCGGTCGCTCCGTTCGGCGAACAGGAGCAACGTCGTCGCGCCCAAGAACAGGCGCTCGAACGCGAGCGTGCGATTCATGCGCCAAACGTTGCGCTTCGACCCGTCGAGCGTGCAGCGGAAGACGACGGCAAGGTTCCAGTCGAAACACCGTGCTTCAAAATCGACGAGCTGACGCTGCAAGTGCCGCCCGGTTTGAGTGATTTTGTGGAGTCGGCGGGTGCACGCGCGCTGTTGCCCAATCCCCTGTTCCCGGGCGAGCTGATGTTCGTCAACCGGTATCTGCAGCGCTATCGAGGGCAGTGCGTCGGCAGGGAGGGGCTCAACCTGATCGTG
>Ga0207705_10000624_pt1 | contig 29577 bp, 24 predicted proteins | sample KBSC13metaG_FD_184314 | JGI IMG/M metagenome (GOLD analysis project Ga0207705, IMG submission 184314) | Corn rhizosphere microbial communities from Kellogg Biological Station, Michigan, USA - KBS C1-3 metaG (SPAdes) (version 2) | ecosystem: Host-associated > Plants > Roots > Rhizosphere > Soil ... | reverse complement strand
CGGTGGGGTTCTATCGCGTGCTGCCCGGCTACATCGCGCAGTTCGGCGCGAGTGATGACCGCAAGCGCAACGAATACTGGGAGGCGCATCCGCTGCAGGACGACCCGCCGCGCGAGAAGAACGTGCGTGGCACGGTGAGCTTCGCCTTTCTGGACGCGAACGGGCGTACGCACCAGCTGTTCGTCAACCTGAAGGACAACCCGGGCCTCGACGCGCAGGGGTTCGTGCCCATCGGCCGCGTCGTATCGGGGATGCAGGTCGTGGACTCGCTGTACGACGAGTACGGCAACGATCCGAAGTACCAGCTTCTCGCCACCCAGGGCAACAAGTACCTCGCGCGCATGTTCCCGAAGCTCGACTACATCGAGACGGCGACGATCGTCACCCCGGCCGCGCGTACGCCGTGAGCACACCCGCCGCCGATACACATCCGTCGCGCTGGCGCATCCTCGCGCTGATCGCGACCGCCGAGCTGCTCGGCATGTCGCTCTGGTTCGCCGGCAACGCGGTGGCGCCGATGCTGCGCACGACGTGGCAGCTCACCGGCAGCGACGTCGCGTGGCTCACGACCGTCGTGCAGCTCGGCTTCGTGGCGGGAACGGCGGTGTCGGCAGTGCTGAACCTCGCGGACGTGATTCCGGCGCGGCAGCTGTTCGCCGTCAGCGCGATCCTCGGCGCGCTCGCCAACGCGGCGCTGCTCGGCGCGGGCAGCTATGAAGTGGCGCTCGGGACGCGATTCGCCACCGGATTCTTCCTCGCCGGCGTCTATCCGCCGGCGATGAAGATGGCGGCCACCTGGTTCCGCGCGCGGCGTGGATTCGCCGTGGGCACCGTCGTCGGTGCGCTCACGGTGGGAAAGGCAGTGCCGTATCTCGTGCACGCCGTGCCGGGCGCCGGCGTGAGCGGCGTCGTGCTGACGTCGTCCGCCGGCGCGTTGCTCGCCGCGTTGCTCATCCTCGCCGCGTACCATGATGGGCCATACCAGTTTCCGCCGCGTCGCTTCTCGTGGGGACTGGTGGGCGTCGTGTTTCGCGAGCGACGCTGGCGCCTCGCCACTGGCGGCTATCTCGGGCACATGATCGAGCTGTACAGCTTCTGGACGTGGATCCCCGCGTTCGTCGCCGCGAGCATCGCCGCCGAAGCGCAGCGCACCGGCGTCGCGTCGTCGCACGCCGCCGTTGCGGCGTCGCTGCTCGCCTTCGGCATCATCGCCGTCGGTGGCGCGGGGTGCGTGTGGGGCGGCCTGTCGGCAGATCGCATCGGGCGCGAGCGGCTGGTGACGATCGCGATGGCGGCGAGCGGATCCTGCGCGCTGCTGGTCGGCCTCACCTTCGGGCGATCGCTGCTCATGCTCGCGCCGGTGGCGCTGGTGTGGGGCTTCTTCGTCATCGCCGACAGTGCGCAGTTCTCCGTGCTGGTGACGGAGAGCGTCCCGCCGCACTCGGTGGGCACGGCACTCACCGTTCAGACGTCGCTCGGCTTCCTGCTCACGACGGTGAGCATCCAGGCCGTGCCGCCCGTCGTGACGCGAGTGGGATGGGCGTGGGCGTTTCCCATGCTGGCGCTCGGCCCGATGCTCGGGATCTGGAGCATTCGTCGCCTCGCGGCCGCGGTGCACGCCGACGGCTTCATCCCCCGGGAAACTGCCCCTCCATTGCCCTCGTAGTGAGTGCAACCAGGAGGGCTCCATGAAGCGACGCATTCCAGTCGGCCTCGTGCTCGCCGTACTGTTCGCGCTCCTCAATGCAGCCGGCGGTGTGTACGCCGGCATGATGGGCGAGCCTCGCCACGCCGGCGTGCACGTCGCCCTCGCGCTCGCTGGCGCCTATGCGGCGTGGGTGCTCCTCGCGCGTCGCCGAGCAGGTGATGGTGACACGCAGCTCGCTGGCGCCGGAGCCGCACCGGCCGAGCTCTCCGGCCGCCTCACGAACCTCGAGCAGTCGATCGACGCGATTGCCGTGGAGGTGGAGCGTGTCGGGGAAGGCCAGCGATTCATGACGCGGCTCTTTGCCGAGAAGCGCGATCGGGAGAAAACCGGCGAGTAGGCCGTCGCCCGCATCGGTCCTCTCTCGCTGGCGCGCAGCGTGCGGGGTGCGACGGTCTCACCGTCCACCGCAACCGAAGGACTGCGATGCACCGCATCAGCCTACTCGCCCTCGTCGCGTTCGCCGCCGTACCGTGCTCGGCTGCTGCGCAGGCCACTCGTGCGCCGGTCGGCTGCACCTACGATACGTGCGCGCTGCGTGTCGAGCCGCGCTTAGTCTCGCCGCCCAAGCTCCTGCGTGGACGCTCCGGGGTGGAAGTCGGAAAGCTCGGTGCGTTCGGTGGAGGGGTGGATACGCTTCTCGCCGGCCCCGACTCCGCGGTCGCCTACACCCGCCGCTACGTGACCGCGGCGAGGACCTCGAACACGCTCGCGCTGATCGGTGCGGCCGCCTACGTCGCGCTGCTCGTGCACAACGACGACTTCACCAACGACTGGGACAGCACGGACACGGCGCTTGGCATTACGGGGCTGGCGTTCGGGATCGCGGCCATCCCGTTCGGCTTGCGTGCGCACCAGAGCCTGTCGCGCGCGGTGTGGTTCTACAACGCGCAGTTCGCCCGGTAGACGCTCAACGCCTGAATCCCTGCTGGAGCCGGCGGAACAGCTCCATCGTCTCCGCCGACGGCGCCGCATCGAGCTCACGGCGCAGCAGGGCCTGCAGCCGGCGGTACTCGCGGATCATCCCCGCCTGATCCCCCGCGCGCGCCCGGCACAGCATCAGCGATCGGTACGCGGGCTCGTGGAGCTCCTCCTGCTCGATGAGTCGCTCGAACGCCGCGGCCGCGTCGGTGTGCCGCTCGGCCGCGAGCAGGGAGTTTCCGAGTGCCTCCAGCGCGCTCGCGTGCAGCCGAGACAGCCGGTCGCGGACCTCGAGATGCCAGTCGCCGACCGGCTCGCCCTCCAGAAAATGCCCGCCGTAAGACGCAATGGCTGATTCCAGGTCAACGACTGCCGGGTCGCCTCGGCGCACGCTGCGGAGTGCGTCCGTGAATCGCTGCTCCGCGACCGGGGCATCGAGCTCGATCGCGCCATCGATGTTCAGGCGATAGCGAGAACGCTCGAACGTCACCCACTCGGCGTGACCGAGCGCGCGCCGGAGGTGGTGGAGCGTCACGTGGAAGTTGTTTCGCACCTGTGCCGCTGATGCGTCGGGCCAGAGTGCGGCACCGATCTGTTCGCGCGTGCGCCCCTCCGGCCAGAACGACAGGTAGACGAGCAGTTCGCGCGCCTTCGCGTAGCCCCACGCCGACGGCGGCACGGGCAGTCCATCGATCGCGATCTCCAGGGTGCCGAGCGCACGAATGCGCAGCGCCGGTGCCGACGCCTCCTCCTTCGTGACGACGCGATATTCGGACGTATCGGTGGTGGGATCGTCGTCTGTCGCGCCGCCGAACCGCGCGGCGGCCTCGAGCGCGATCGCCGTCGCGGTGTCGGCGTCGGTCGCGCGGCCGGCCGCGTACGCCGCCTCGAAGGCGTCGTCGCCGAGCAGCGCACGCGCCTGCTGCATGGCTGGCTGGAGCTGCACCGAATCCATTCGCCACAGGCCTGCGCCGATGACCTCGCGGTTGGCCGCGGCGGCGCCCTGAAGCCTGGCCGCTTCAGCGGCCGCCCCCCGCATCACGAGACATGACGCCATCATCTCCAGGCCGCGAGAGACGAACAGGGGCTGAGGATCGCGACGCATGCACTCGAGCGCCTCGCGCAGGAGCGACATGGCGCGCAATGCATCGCCCTGGCTGGCAACGTGCGCACCGAGTACCTGCAGCGCGATGGCAAGCTCCCGGTCGAGGCCAAAGGCGCGTGCCACGCGCACTCCCTCCTCGGCCGCCTCCGTTGCGCGTGATACGTCGCCGCGACTGGTGAAGTGGTTCGAGTGCAGGAGAAAGTTGAGGCGCAGGCCGTACAGGTCACCCGCCTCGCGGAACCACGACTGTGCCAGCCGGAGTGGCTCTTCGGCTTCCAGTGATTCCACCTGCGTGAGCGACAACCCGCGATAGTTGCGCACGTAGGCCAGCAGCCGCTGGTCTCCCAGCGCTCCGGCCAGCGCTTCCGCCTCCACGAGATGCACGCGCGCCGACTCCGCTCTTGCCTGGAGACTGGCAATGCAGCCGGCCGAGAAGAGCAGCATCGCGCGATCGCGCGTCGGACGCTGGCCCGCTGCCACGGTGAGCGCACCCCGCAACCACTGTCGCGCCTCGGGCCACTGCCCGGTGGAGAACCAGAACCAGTGCAGCAGCCCGACGAGCCGCACGTGCATCTCCTCATCGTGGTCGCGGCTCCAGGTAAGCGCCTGGCGCAGGTTGTCGAGCTCGTCGCGGAGGCGCCGCACCCATGCGGGGCGAGACGTCGCGGTGAGATGGGGCTCCGCTTCCGTGGCGAGGGCGAAGAAGAACTCCGTATGCCGGCGACGCGACGCATCCGTTTCGCCGCGCTCGACGAGCCGTTCGGCGCCATACTGCCGCACCGTCTCCAGCGACCGGTAGCGCGCCGTGTCATCGGCCTCGCTCATCTGCACGAGCGATTTCTCGACCAGCTCGGCCATGACGTCGAGGACGTCGGCTGGCGCGAGCGCGCCGCCACTGCACACCTGTTCGGCGGTCTCGAGCGTGAACCCGCCGCCGAACACGGACAGCCGGTCGAGCAACAGCTGCTCCCGCGCACTGAGGAGATCGTAGCTCCAGTCGATGGCCGCGCGAAGCGTCTGATGGCGGGGGAGCGCAGCCCGGTTGCCCGTCGTGAGCAGCCGGAACCGGTCGTCCAACCGCTCGGCGATCTGCTTCGCGGTGAGGGCGCGAAGCCGCGCCGCCGCGAGCTCGAGGGCCAGTGGCAGCCCGTCGAGCTGGCGACAGATGCGCACGACACTCGCGCGGTTCTCGTCGGTGATGGCGAAGGTCGTCTTCACGGCGCGGGCGCGCTCGACGAAGAGCTGCACCGACTCCGACGTCTCCGGAGTTCCGTCGGATGGATCGGGGAGTGAGAGCGGCGGCACGAGCCACGCCGTCTCTCCGCTCACGCCGAGCACGGCGCGGCTCGTGGCGAGCACGCGAAGCCCGGCGCACTCGCGGAGCAGCGTGTCGGCGAGGGCAGCGCACGCGTCCACGAGGTGCTCGCAGTTGTCGAGCACGAGCAGCATGGCACGATCGGCGATGCTGTGCGCGAGCTGCTCGGCCGGTGGCATCGTGGCCGAGCGCTCGGTCACGCCGAGTGCGGACAGCACGGCGTCCTCGATCAGCGTCGAGTCGTGCACGGTCGCCAGCTCGACCCAGACGCCGTGCTGCTGCTGTTCCCGCACCGCGCGCGACACGACTTCAGCGGCGAGCCGCGTCTTCCCGCTGCCGCCTGCGCCGGTGAGGGTGAGCAGGCGCGTGCGCGAGAGCAGGTCGCGCACCATCGCGATCTCACGCTCGCGTCCGACGAGCGTGGTGAGCTGCACCGGGACGCCGGGCACGCCGGTGGTCGCGTCGGGCGCGGCAGGCTCTCCAACCGGCGCGACGGCGAGCCGGCGGGAGTTCCCGGTTCCGGTGGGGGGAAGGGAGCTTCGCAAGGGGACGAGATGGTGGGTGCCTGATGCTACCGCGCCGGCGAAAAAAGGCAACGGAGGCACGCGTCCCCCGACGATACCGGCGCGCTCATAAGCGCCGTTTAAGCGGGTGGGATCACCTTCCCCTCGTACTCTGCAGCCCCACCAATCAAGTCACGGGAGAGCTACCCAGATGTCATCCACCAGACTGCGCGCCCGGTATGCGCTGCTCATCCTTGCTGCCGCCGCCTGCGCCGACGCGACGCGAGCGGTGCCGGACCAGCAGCAGCACGTCGCGTCCGTCATGGTCGTCGCGAACACTCGGACCTTCCGCGTCGGCGATACGCTCCGCGTGTCGGCGCGCGCCCTGTCGGCGGATGGAACGCTTCTGCAAGGGCGCTCCGTGGACTGGAGCTCGTCGAATCCGGCCGTCCTGCACCTGGGCGGCACCGGTCTCGCCACCGGGGTGGCGCCGAGTACTGCCAGCATTCGCGCCACGATCGAAGGAAAGACGGGCGCGGTGGACGTCGTTGTCGCGGTGGTGCCGGTGAGCCGCGTGGCGATCGTGGAGACGTCGATCTCTCTCGCCAAGGGGCAGGGGCATACGCTCGTCGCCGCTGCGCTCGACGCGGAGGGACGCCCACTCGAGGGGCGCGCCATCACGTGGCGAAGCAACGACGCCGTCATCGCGGAGGTGGATGGCACCGGCCACATCATCGCGCGCACCGCGGGCGAGACGAAGGTCTTCGCCGAGAGCGAGGGCAAGGCGGACTCGGTACTCGTGATCGTCACGCCGCCTGGCGTGGGCTCGGTCGTGGTCTCTCCTGGCGCCTCGCTCGTCGGCGTCGGCAGAACGCGTCAGCTGACGGCGGTCGTGCTCGACACGAACGGCGATACGCTGCACGGGCAGGACGTCGTGTGGTCCGTGGACAACCCGTCCGCGGCCGGCATCACGACGTCGGGGCTGCTGTGGGGAATTGCTCCCGGCTACGTGACCATCCGGGCCACGAGTGGCGGAACGACCGGCGCCGTTGCGGCGACGATCGAGAACGGAGAAGCCGATGCCCTCGCGTACGACCTCCTCTACTACCGCAACACGTCGGAGGCGTGGGGTGAGATCATGGTACTCGGCACCACGCCGGGTTCGGCGCCCGTTCGCATCAACGCGGGAACGGTATCACGCATGCCGACGGCGTCGCCGGACGGACAGCGCATCGCATTCGCCGTGTCGATGAAGGAGCTCGGGACCAACGCGCAGATCGACGACATTTTTGCCGTGGACCGCAACGGGATGAACATGAAGCGGTTGACCTCCGAACCCGGCGTCGATGCCGAGCCGGCCTGGTCGCCGAGCGGAGCGCGCATTGCGTACCGTCGGCTGGATCTGACGACGGGCTACTCGTCGATCTGGGTGATGGATGCCGACGGCTCCAACAAGGCGAAGCTCACCGAGGCGCTCGAGGGCGCGTATTCGGTGAGCGCGCCGAGCTGGTCGCCCGACGGCAGCCGCCTCGCGTTCTCCACGGTGTCGCGCGCGGGCACGAGGAGCGCCATCTGGACGATGAATGCCGATGGTTCCGATCGGCAGCAGCGTACGAGCAGCCCCGATGGCTTCGACACCGAGCCCACGTGGTCGGCCGACGGTTCGCGGATCGCCTTCAGTCGCATCTACGCCGGTGACCGCGAGCTCGCCATCCTCACACTGGCCACCGGCGACGTGCAGCGGATCTCACTGCCCGGCGCGCAGTGGCACCCGGCCTGGTCGCCCGACGGCGGGCACATCGCCTTCTGGCAGCCGGCCGGTCCGACGGTCACCGGCATCTACACCGTGCGCACCGACGGCAACAACGTGCGCCTCCACACGGTCAACGAGAGCTGGGGCGGTGGCTTCAACCCGAGCTGGATCCGCCGATGAGCGTCCCACGGATGAACCTCGTACTGATGGCTTCGGCGCTGCTGCTCGCCGGCTGCGCGACGACGGGCGCCACCTTCGGCAGTGGCGTGGGTGACCGCATGCTCGAGCACCCCCCGTATTACGCCGGTGTCGCCGCCGGGGACGCGGCACCGGCGGGCACTCGCCTCGCGCACCTGCCCATCGCCTACCAGCGTGGCGCCGCGCAGCCGGAGATCTTCGAGCCGCGTGCCGACGTCGGCACGCCGATGTACGCGCTCCTCGCCGAGATGAACGCGCTGCTCGATTCGCTCGGGTCCGGTCTGCGCGTCGCGGTGCGTCGGGCCGACGCGACCGGCCGTATACCGCCGGACGTGCGCTTCGGCTGCGCTACCGAGAGCGGCCGGCCCGACGACGATTGTCGTTCGCGCGGCGACAGCGCGCTCGGTCGCGGCGGCCAGACGATGCAGCTCTCCGTCGGGCGCCCCTCCGCCGAGTGGAGCTCCTGGGCGCACGACGTCATGCGCACCGGGTCGGTGTCCCGCCTGCTCGTGATCACCCTGGAGGTAGGACTGTATCTGCCGCGACAGCGCGGATGGCGCGGGACCAAGGAGGTCGAGCTGGGGACCGAACACGTGGCCGGCCTGCCGTGGCTCACGTCGCTCGAGACGCCGGTGAGCGTGGTGCAGCTCACCGGTGCGCTCGTCGACAGCACAGGGCGCGCATTGCGCATCGGCGCCGAAGGGATCTACGCCAGGCGCACCCGGCTCGGCATCAGCGCGCTCGGTGCGCAGGAGATCATCACCGACGAGGATATCCAGCGCGTGCGCGAGGATCGCCGGGACGACTTGTCTGGCAAGCCGCTCGGGTGGCGGGTCGCGCTCGTCCAGCTCGTGGAAGGTCTCACCGGCCGGTCGCTGGCGCAGCCGCGCTGACGCGATGACGCCGCATCTCGTCCCGCGTGCGCACGCCACGCTGCATGCCGACGGCATGAGCATCGACTACGTTCGCGCGGGGCGCGGCGATACCGTGGTGGTCCTGTGCGCGGGCGGCAGCGAAGGCACACCCGTGCAGTCGCTCATCGAGCGGCTGGCGCTCGATCATCGGGTGATCGTGCCAACGCTCCCCAGCGACGATTCATTTCCTGCCGCGCTCGACAACCTGCTCGAAGGGATCGGCGTCTGTACCGTCGGACTGGTGGCCGTTGAAGAGTTCGGCCGGCTCGCGCGGGAGTTCACCGCGAGCCGGCCGGGTCGAGTCAGCAGCCTCGTGACACTCTGATCAATCCGTCGCCCGCTTCGCCGACACGGTCATCGACGCCTCGATCGGCACTTCGATCGTCTTCGCCGCCTGAAGAGCCGCATCCGTTTCGGCCACGGCGGCGGTGGATCGCTGCGGCTTCCCGCCCGTTCCGCCGCCGGGTATCGTGGTGCATCCATCTCCAGGGATCACCATGAACGTCGGTCTCGCGCGCCGCGCGCGCCAGCTACTCCTCCTCATCGCGCTCGCTGGCTTCGCTGCACCGGCGCCAGTCGTCGCCCAGCGTCCCGATTCCGCGCTCTCCGTGCAGCGCATCTTCGCCTCGCCGGAGTTCTTTGCCCAGGGCTTTGCCGGCGCGCGATGGCGTCCCGGCATGGATGCGTACACGCGCCTCGAGCGTTCGGCGTCGAACCAGGATTGGCGCGACCTCGTGCAGTACGATGCCGAAAGCGGCCGGCGCACCACGGTGCTCCCGGCGACGCGCTTCATCCCGCGCGGCGAGTCGAGCCCGATCGAGGTCGAGGATTACAGCTGGTCGCCGGACGGCAAGCGGCTGCTCGTCTACACGAACTCCGAGCGCGTCTGGCGTGAGAACACGCGCGGCGACTACTGGCTGATCGATCTCGCCGGTGGCGCTCCGCGGAAGCTCGGCGGCGCAGGCGCGAAGCCATCGACGCTGATGTTCGCCACCTTCTCGCCCGACGGCGGACGCGTGGCGTACGTGCGTGAGAACAACCTGTACGTGGAGGATCTCGCGACGGGCCGCATCACGGCGCTCACGAAGGACGGCTCGCGCACGATCATCAACGGCACCTTCGACTGGGTGAACGAGGAGGAGTTCAGTCTGCGCGACGGCTTTCGCTGGAGCCCCGACGGCAGGCGCATCGCCTACTGGCAGCTCGACGCCTCTGGTGTGCGCGACTTCCTCCTCATCAACGACACCGACTCGCTCTACTCGTACACGATTCCGGTGCAGTACCCCAAGGCCGGGACGACGAACGCTGCCGTCCGCGTCGGGGTGGTGAGCGCGAGCGGCGGCCCGACGAAGTGGATCGCCACGCCCGGAGACCCGCGCAACCACTACATCGCGCGCATGCAGTGGGCGGCGAGCTCGGACGAGATCGTGCTGCAGCACCTCAACCGCCTGCAGAATACCCTCACTGTCTTCCTTGGCGACGCGCGCACCGGGGCGGCGCGGCCGGTGCTCGTGGAGAAGGACAGCGCGTGGGTGGATGTCGTGAACGACCTGCGCTGGCTGGACGGCGGCAAGAGCTTCACGTGGATGAGCGAGCGCGACGGGTGGCGGCATCTCTACGTGGTATCGCGCGATGGCAGGTCCGTGCGGCTCGTCACGCCCGGTGCATTCGACGTCCACAATCCGGCGAGCCTGTTCGGCGAGAACGAGGTGCTCGGCGTGGACGACAAGGCGGGTGCGGTATACTTCACCGCCTCACCGGAGAACGCGACGCAGCTCTACCTCTATCGCGCACTGCTGGACGGCAGTGCACCGATGCAGCGCATCACGCCGGCGAACGAACCGGGCTCGCACTCCTACGACATCGCACCGAGCGGGAAGTTTGCCGTGCACACCTGGTCGCAGTTCGGCGTGCCGCCGACGACGGAGCTGGTACGCCTGCCGAGTCACGAAGTCGTGCGCACCCTGGTGGACAACGCGGCGCTCAAGGCACGGCTCGCCGCCGTGCCGCGCGGACCGGCGGAGTTCTTCCGCGTCGACGGCGGCAGCGGCTATCCGCTGGATGGCTGGATGATCAAGCCCCCCGCATTCGATTCGACGAAGAAGTACCCCCTGCTGTTCTACGTCTACGGCGAGCCGGCCGACCAGACGGTGCGTGACGCGTGGGACGGCCCGACCTACATGTGGCACCTCATGCTCGCCCAGCGCGGCTACATCGTGGTCAGCATCGACAACAGCGGCACGGCGTCGCCACGCGGCCGCTTCTTCCGCAAGCGCATCTATGGGCAGGTCGGCGTGCTGGCGTCCAGGGAGCAGGCGACCGCCGCGCGGAACCTCGCGAGGACGCGGTCATATGTGGACTCCACGCGCTACGCCGTCTGGGGCTGGAGCGGCGGCGGCTCGATGACGCTCAACCTCATGTTCCGCTCGCCGGAGCTGTACAGCACGGGAATGGCCGTCGCCCCGGTCAGCGACCAGCGCTACTACGACACTATCTATCAGGAGCGCTACATGGGGCTGCCGCAGCAGAACGCCGAAGGGTACCGGATGGGTTCCCCCATCACCTTCGCGCCCAACCTGCGCGGCAACCTCCTCCTCGTGCACGGCTCCGGCGACGACAACGTGCATTTCCAGAACAGCGAGGCGCTCATCAACGTTCTCGTCGCCGCCGACCGGCCGTTCACGATGATGGACTATCCCAACCGCACGCACTGCATCTGCGAGGGGCAGGGAACCACTGTCCACCTGTTCGAGCTGCTCACGCGCTACCTGGGGGAGCACGTAAAGTAAGGAGGACCGAGGACCGGAGGACCGTTCGGTCCATCGGTCCATCGGTCCATCGGTCCATCGGTCCATCGGTCCTTCCTCCCTCGGTCCCTCGGTCCTCACATCCGGCACCCCTCATGCATGGAACGACGCACGCATCCACGCATCGTCGTACCGGCATGAGGTCGTATCGTGAGGTGGCCGTCGCTGTATCGTCGTTCGTCGTTCGCCCCGGGGCGCGCCTCGGTACCCATCACGGGGGCCGCCTCCTTCATCACGATGGCGGGGCTCGTCGCCTATGGCGACCTGGTCACCAAGTGGCTCGCCGTCGCCCTGTGGTCCGGTGAACAGCAGCCGCTGGTCGGCCGAGTGCTCGGCATCGAGGTCGTGCACAATCCGCTCAGCGCGTTCAGCGTCTCGCTCGGGCCGCTGACCCGCGAGATCAACATCGCCGCGACCGTCGTCGCCGTACTGCTCTCGATGGCGGCCTCATCACGACTGGCACGGCTCGACCGTGGCGCCCCCGAATCGCTCGGGCTCATTGCCGGCGCCGGCATCGGCAACCTGGTGAGCATGGTCGCGTCGACGTCAGGTGTCCCTGATTTCCTCGCCTTGAGCAACGGACGCGGCAGCGCGCTGGTGCTCAACGTCGCCGACGTGGCGGCCTATATCGGGATAGCCTGCTGCATTCGTCTGGCGTGGATCGTCGTGCGTGCCGTGGCCACCAGCCCGGACCCGGCTGGTGCAGCGAACACGACGATTCGGGTGCCCGCGCCTCTTCGGGAACGGCCATTGCTCATCGTCGATGATGGCGCTCACGGTGCCGCCCGTCGTTCACTCGCGAAAGGGGAGAGTTGATCGCATGGCCGAAATTCCGATCCAGAGGAAGGAAGGACGCAGCCTGTGGTGGTTGTGGCTGTTGATCCTCATCATCGTGCTTGCTGTGGCCTGGTGGCTCTGGGCCAATCACGGCACGACGACGAGCACCACTGCCGCGGACTCGACCGCCGTCACCGCGCCGGCTCCGGCCGCCACGACGCCGGCCGCCGACAGCGCCGCCGCTCGCGGCGCCACCACCGCGCCGCGCGCCGATTCCGCCGTTCGCCCCTGACGCGATACGACTCAACGCGGTGGCGCAGCCACCGATCTACCCGAGGATGCTGGCATGGCGAAGGATTACGAAACTGGAGATGGTTCGCGCATCGCGCCGCTCGGCGAGGTGGATGACTTCGAAGTAGCCGAGGGCTACCCCGACGTGCGCGGCTGGCGCGTAGACGCCGTGGACGGAACGGAGATCGGCAAGGTGCACGAGCTGCTGGTGGACCTCGACGCGATGCGCACGCGGTATCTCGACGTGCGACTCACGAACGAAGTCGCGGCGGCGCCGGAAGACCGTGACGTGCTGGTGCCGATCGGCGCAGCGCGCATCGAGCAGAACAACGACGTCGTCGCGATTCCGCTCACGGCGGAGCGTGTCGGCCTGCTGCCGCCCTACCTCCACGGACCGGTCACCCGCGAGCAGGAATACGAGGTCCGTCGCCACTTCACCTTTGGCCGCGCGGCAGCAGAGGGCGCCGCGGCGACCGAGGCGGCCAGCGCCGCCCGCGAGTCGCGCGACTTCTACGACGACGAGGCGTACAACGACCGCCGCTTCTTCACGTCGCGCGAGGGGTCGAGGGAAGCCCGACCGGCCTCGCAGGACGCGCAGGCGGCGAGCCAGGCGAGCAACGCATCGGCCAGCTCGTCGAGCACTTCCGGCGAGACCGAAGTGCGGGTGCCCCTCCAGGCGGACGACAGCGTCGTCGTGAAGCGCGGCGAAGGCGGTCAGGACGAGATCATCATTCGTCGGCCGCGCTCCGACGAGCGAAGCGCGAGCTGATGTAGTGCAGGAACGACGTGCCCGCGTCAGCCGGGCACGTCGTCGGCGCTGCGCCATCCCTCCACGCTGATCCGCTCCGCGTTGCTGACCAGCCGGAGGAGCAGCTGCACCGCCTCCTCCACGGTGCCGGCGTTCGAACGGTTGCGCAGCCGTCCACGCACGGCGCGTTCGAGCTCCTCCCGCAGCAGCTGGTGGTCGCGGCGGACCGCAGTCTCCGTCCAGCCCTGCGCGCGGCGTCGCTTTCCATGATGCGCCGCAATCGTGTGCTGGATCGCGCTCCCGTCGCGCAGCAACGCGGGGGCATCGCGTCCGGCCTCGGAGACGATGAGCAGCGTCTGCGCGACGTCGGCGAGCAGGCTGAGCGCGTGGTCCTCGAGCTCGGGGCGTCGCATGCGCCGGGCCCGCGGCGTGGCGACATCGGTGCGCAGCCGTTCGGCATACGCGGCAAGGATGTCGTTCACCATCCCGCGCACCATCTCGCCGATCTCGTCGAGGCCTGGCCGCTGGAGATCCAGCATCGGTGACTCCGCTCGCACTGCAGGATCCTCCGCCAGCTCGCTCGGTGCGGCAGCAGCGGGGGCAGCGGCCGCGGGCTGCGAGGGCTCGCCCCGCGACGAGGGCAGCCAGAGCGTGAACACCGATCCGACCTGCGGCGTGCTGTCGGCCACGAGGTCGCCGCCCATCAGTCGCGCCAGACGCCGGCTGATTGCCAGCCCCAGGCCCGTGCCTCCCTGCGCACGCGTGTGCGTGCTGTCCACCTGATGGAACGGATCGAAGATGTGCGCCAGCTGTTCTGGCGCGATTCCGATGCCCGTGTCCCGGACGCGCACGAACGCCCACGGACCACTGCCATGCACCTGCGCCTGGGGGGGCGCATCATCACTCAGCCCGGAGGTGATGGTGATGCGTCCGCCCGGTTCCGTGAACTTCGCGGCGTTGGAGAGCAGGTTGACGAGGACCTGGCGCACGCGCTGCTCGTCGCCCACGAAGGGCACGCCCTCCTCGCTCGGGCGCTCGTCCACCATCTCGACGCCACGCTCGCGCGTCTGTGGCCGCACGAGCTCCATCGCGTCCTGCACCACCGGGCCGGTGAACACGTCTTCCTCGTGTGCGAGCATCTCGCCCGCCTCGATCTTCGAGAAGTCGAGGATGTCGTTGATCAGGCCGAGGAGATGCGTGCTGCTCCAGACGATGCGCTGGACGTATCGCAGCTGCTCCGGCGCGAGCGGGCCGGCCAGTCCCATCTCCAGCAGTTGCGCGTACCCGATCTGCGCGTTGAGCGGCGTGCGCAGCTCGTGGCTCATCGTCGCCAGGAACTGCGACTTGACCGCGTTCGCCTCCTCCGCGCGCGTGCGCGCCGCGTGTTCGGCGTCGAGCAGCCGCTCGCGTTCGGCCTCTGCTTCCTTGCGTTCGGAGATGTCCTGGAAGTAGCAGGAGACTCCCCCGCTCGCCTCGGGGTAGAGGCTGACCGATACCCAGCGCTGGAGCACCGGCGAGATGGTCTCGAACCGCGCCGGCTGGCGGCGACCCATCACCCGCTGATGCATCTCGTGCGACTCGGAGCCGATGACCTGCGGAAATTCCTCGACGTAGCTGCGACCCAGCAGGTCGGCGCGGCTGCGGTTCCACAGCTCCTCGGCGCGACGATTCACGTACGTGAAGCGGAAGTCGCGGTCGAGCGCGTAGAAGGCGTCGGTGATGCTCTCGAGGATCGCCGCCGCCCGGCGCTCCGAGGCCCGCGCCGCTTCCTGCTGGGCGAGGTCCGCATAGCGTCGTCGCGCCCGGCGCTCGGCGACGTCGCGCTCGACGTACATGCTCGCGAACGCGCGTACCTTGGCGCGCAGCACGTCGGGGTCGAGCGGCTTGAACAGGTAGTCCACCGCACCGGACTCGTAGCCCTCGTTCACGTGCCGTCGGTCCTCGTCGAGCGCGGTGAGGAAGATGACTGGCGTGAGCCGCGGCGCCTCGAGCCGCTTGATGCGCCGCGCCACCTCGTAGCCGTCCATCTCCGGCATCTGCACGTCGAGCAGGATCACCGCGAACTCCTGCGTCTTCACCGCCGCCAGCGCCTCCTCGGCGCCGGTCGCCCGCACGAGGTGCACGCCGAGCGGCTCGAGAATGGCCTCGAGCGCGACGAGATTCGCGAGACGATCGTCGACGAGCAGGATGCTGGGCGCATCGCCCTCGACGTCGTGTACCTGATCCCGCGTCATCACGGCAACGAGCGGAGCGGAGGTGGCTGGAGGGGCCGCAGTGGTCGAAGAGCGCTCATTACACGAAAGGTACCATCTGCCGTCGCTGCGGTCGGCTGGCCCCCGCCTTGCCTTCTGCGAAGCGTTGGCGTTGCAAGAAGCAATCAGCGGAGGAACGAACGTGGCGAGTGATGTTCATGGACGCGGCCTGCTGCACCTGCTCAAGGCGACATGGTCCGATTTCGGGCGGGACGACTGCGGTACCCGTGCCGCGGCGCTCGCCTATTCCACCGTGTTCGCGCTGCCGCCGCTGCTCGTACTCCTCGTCACCCTCGCCGGCCTGATCTGGAGCCCCGCTGAGGTTCAGCATGCGCTCGAGACGCAGTTCTCCGGCCTGATCGGTCCATCCGCCGCGCAGCAGATCCACCAGATGATCGCGCACGGACGCAGCTCTCCCGGCGGGGGCCTCTTCTCCACCGTGGCGAGCATCGTCGGACTCCTGCTCGGCGCCATCGGTGCGTTCATGGCGCTGCAACAGGCACTGAACCGCGCCTGGAACGTGAAGCCGGATCCCGCGCAGGGCGGCGTCTGGAACTTCATCAGCAAGCGCCTCCTGTCCGCCGGCATGGTGCTCGGGCTCGGCTTCATCCTCGCGGCGTCGCTCGCCATCACGAGCGCCATCACCGCGCTTGGCGGCATGCTCGGAGGCGGGATTCCACCGGTCGTGATGCAGGCACTCAACTTCATCGTCACCCTGATCATTCTCGCGGTGCTATTTGCCGCGATCTTCAAGGTGCTTCCCGACGCAGAAGTCGGCTGGCACGACGTGTGGGTCGGGGGCGCCTTCACGGCCGTGCTGTTCGTCGTCGGAAAGTTCGTGATCGGGCTCTACCTCGGCCACAGCAAGCCCGGTGACGCATTCGGGGCGGCGAGCGCGCTGGCCGTCATCCTCGTCTGGGCCTACTACTCGGGAATGATCATCCTGCTCGGCGCTGAGTTCACGCAGGAGTGGGCGACCGAACACGGCCACGCCATCGAGCCCGAAGAGGGCGCGGTGCGCGCCGACGTCGCCGACCGCGAGGCCGCCGGCGAGCGCGCGACCGGCGACGAGAAGTCGTCGGGGCGGCCGGCCTCGGGGCGGCCCGCCGCCGCACGGCGCGGTGGCGTGGGTGACTGGATCATCGGCCTGCCGGTGCTCGTCCTTCTCTTCCGTCGCCGGAACGAGCGCTGAGGCGCGACGCCTACGACGCGACGGCGTGCGCCGCCGGCTGGTAGCTGCCGACGTCCGACCGGAACGTGATGGCGAGCCTGTTCCACACGTTGATCGTCGCGATGGCCATCGTGAGGTTCACGATCTCCTCGTCGGAGAACTGCTTCCGCGTCGCCTCGTAGACGTCGTCCGGCACGCCGCCGTCGGCGATGCGCGTCACCGCCTCGGTGAAGGCGAGCGCGGCGCGCTCGCGCGGCGTGAAGAAGGGTGTCTCGCGCCACACCGGCACGGCGAAGATCCGCTGGTCCGTCTCGCCGGCGGCGAGCGCGTCCTTGGAGTGCATGTCGATGCAGTACGCGCAGCCGTTGATGTAGGACGCGCGCAGCTTCACGAGCTCGACGAGTGAATGCTCGAGACCGGAATGGCGAACGTAAGTCTCCATGCCGAGCACGGCCTTGTAGGCACCGGGCCCCGCCTTCCCATAATCGATACGCTGCGTCATGGTCGCTCCCCTGAATTGAATGGTTCTTCAAGATAAATCGCGCGACCGCCGCGGCGTTCCCGGCCTCTCACCGCCTCGCCGGCACCGCCCAGTGCGGTCCCTCGCTCCAGTGCTCCGCCTGGAAGAAGGAGTCGGCGAGCGGCACGTTGGCGCGCCAGTCCGAGTAGTCTTCGGTCTGCACCGGCGCGCCGCGATCCAGCATGCGAACGCGCGTCGCCAGCCAGCCGCCGCCCACCGGCACGTTGTTCTCCAGCCGCGCCTCCTGCACGTGATTGTCCGGCGTCGGGAAGAGCGGCAGGAGGAAGCGCGTGACGATCAGCCGGTCGGCGTCCACCCAGAACTGTGGTGACGTGCTGTCCGCCGCCGAGGCCGCACCGACGACGAGCGTGGGCCGCCCCTCCCAATCGCGCCGATAGACCGGGCCGAGGTTCACCTTGTACGGCGTCAGCTGTGCGATGGTCGTGTCGAGCGGCTGCGCATAGACGCCGAAGATGAGCGGGAGGAATGGATTCCCGTCGGCGAGCGCGCGCACCACCTTGCCGCCGCGCATCACGTACACCGAATCGGCGGTGTATAGGGCGCCATTGCCCTGGGCCGGATCACCCATGTCGATGCGGAGCCGCGGCCCCTTCTGGGCCTCGTACCACGTGGACACCTGTTCCGTGCCGTTGGGAAGGTGCCGCGTGGTGCGCTGGACGAACGTGAGCGTGTTGTACCACTTGCCGGCGTAGCGGTCGTGCATGCGGGCGAGCACGGCACGTCCGTCCGCCGGCACCGGCGTCGGCGGTTCGACGCTGGGGGCTGCTGAACACCCGGACAGCAGGACCGCACCGGCGAACCGGAGGAGCGAGAAGGCACGCATGGGACCAAGGGCGAAGGTGGGTACGGCGAACCGCGGCAAAGCTAGCACCGCGCCGGCGGCTGCGCCGCTCGCGCTCGCGCGGTAATCTTCAGTCATGACGGCACACGTCGCGATGCCAAGCCCGGTGGGAGAGTTGCTCCTCGTCGCCAGCGATGCTGGATTGCTCGCCATCCGCTTCGAACGCAACCGGCACGAGAGCGCGGTGAGCGCGTCGTCGGTACCGCTCGCTGACGCCTCGCCCGCCGAAGCGCGCATCCTCGGTGACGCGCGCGTGCAGCTCGACGAGTGGTTCAACGGCACGCGCACGAGGTTCGACCTGCCGCTCGACCTGCGCGGCACGCCGTTCCAGCAGCGCGTGTGGGCCGAGCTCCGCGCGATCCCGTTCGGACAGACGATCAGCTACGTGGAGCTCGCGCGTCGCGTGGGCGACCCGAATGCGGTGCGCGCCGTGGGCGCAGCCAACGGCCGCAACCCGATCCCGCTCGTCGTCCCTTGCCATCGCGTGATCGGCGCAAACGGCTCGCTCGTCGGATTCGGCGGAGGGCTCGACCGCAAGCGATGGCTGCTGCGCCACGAGGGCGCGCTGAGCGGGGCGCTCGCGCTCGTGTGACTGCGGACCTGGTCATGGGAGCGCGGCGCCGTCGGTGCTTCTAGCGCGGCCGAGCCGCGAGCGTACCGTCGGTGACTGCACGCTCGATGGCGGAATGCCGGTAGGAAAAGATCCTGCGCAGCTCACGACGGACGAATGGCGCGACGAGATTTCCCAGCGGCGCAAAGGGAAGCCGGTAGATCACCTCGTCGTCCATGCGCGTGCGCGCCGCGTCCAGCGAAACGAAGCGATGCCGATGGTGCCAGAGCGCATATGGGCCGCGAAGCTGCTCGTCGGCGAACTCGTCGGGCGGATCCCAGCGCGAGATGAGCGTGCGCCAGCGGAGCGGCACCCCCACCACCCGGACCGTGTAGTCGATCAGTGTTCCCGTGTGCATGGTGATCGGCTCCGGCGTGCGGATCTGGAAACGCATCGCGGGCGGCGTGATCACGACGAGGTTCCTCGCATCGGCGAAGAACGGAAAGATCTGTTCGCGCGGCAGCGGGATGACCTGGCTCGCGCGCAGCACGCACGCGCCGTCGGGTCGGTGCTCGAATTGGATCTGGTTGTCCAGCATTGTATCCTCAGCCATTGACCGTTTCTGGACAGTGCGGTAGGCTGCTCGCATGAAGGACCAAGAGAGTGGCGCGGCGCGCTTCCCGGTGCGGCACGTGATCAACCGGACCGGCCTCACCGCCGATGTCCTCCGTGCATGGGAGCGGCGCTATGGTGCCGTCCACCCGCATCGCTCGCCCGCCGGACAGCGGCTGTACTCTGAGCGCGACGTGGCGCGACTGCTCCTGCTGCGCCGCGCAACGCTCGACGGTCACAGCATTGGCGCTATTGCCTCGCTCGACGATCGTCAGCTCGAAGTGCTGCTCGAAACCTCGGCCGCAGCAGCCGCCACTGTGCCGGCAGCCGAACTGGAGCTGCTGGTGCGAGAAGCGCTTGGCGCCACGGAGCGGCTCGACGTCCCCGCCCTGGATGCCACGTTGCGCCGAGCGGCGATGGTGCTCGGCGCCCCGACATTCGTCGACGAGTTCGCGCCGCGCGTGCTCGTCGAGATCGGTGAGCGCTGGCACGCCGGAACCCTCACCCCGGCGCACGAGCACCTGGCGACCACGCTGGTGCGCCGCGCCCTCGACTGGGTGATCGACGCGTTCACCATCCCGCCGCGCGCACCGAGGATCGTCGTCGCCACCCCCGTCGGCGAACAGCACGAGCTCGGTGCGCTGCTCGTGTCGGCGGCCGCTGTGCAGGAAGGGTGGCGTCCGGTATACCTCGGCGCGAACCTGCCGGCCGAGGACATCGTCCGCTCCGCGCGCGCGGTGCGCGCACGAGCGGTGGCGCTGAGTGTCATCGGCGCAGGCGGGCATCACGTGGCGGCCGAGCTCCGCGCGGTGGCGAGCGACCTTCCCGAAGGCACGTCGCTGCTGGTGGGCGGACGCGCCGCAGGCCACGTCGAGCTGTCCATGCCGGAGGTACGGGTGCTCGCCGACCTCGGCGCGCTCCGACGCGCGCTGCGCACCATCCGCTCGGTGGGCGCGGACGACGACCGCAGCTCGCCGGCGATCCACTCGTAGGTGCGGCGCTCCCCCCCTCGACCGGCACGCGCGTGACCGGGGCGAAGGTCGGTGCGCCGCGCCATTGGCGCGGCGCACCGGACGCGGGACGCATGCACTGAGCTCACGCCGGCCGAGGCACGACGCGGTCCAGCACCTTCGCCGACGAAAGCACGCCCGGAATGCCGCCGCCCGGGTGCGTACCCGCCCCCACGAAGTACAGTCCCTCCACGTCGGGCGAGCGGTTGTGATAGCGGAACCATGCTGACTGCGTGAGCACGGGCTCCGGACCGAACGCGGCGCCGTCCACCGAGCGCAGCGTCTGCTCGAAGTCCACGGGGGTCATGTGGAACGACGTCGCGAGCGAGGCGTCGAGGCCCGGCAGCACGCGCCGCTCGAGCGACTCGCGCAGTCGCGCGAAGTACGGCTCGCCCTCGCGCGCCCAGTCGATCGGCGCCCGCGTGTTCGGCACGGGGGAGAGCACGTAGAACGTCTCGCTCCCTGCAGGCGCGAGCGACGGATCGGTGCGCGTGGGCGCGTGGAGGTACAACGAAAAATCGCCCGCGAGCGGCCGCTGCCGGAAGATGTCGTCCAGCAGCCCGCGATATCGCGGACCGAGCAGGATGGTGTGGTGCGCGAGATCAGGATAGGTGCGCCGCGTGCCGAAGTAGCCGACAAACAGGCTCATCGACTGCCGCACGCGCGACACGGCGCGCGGCGTGTGTCGCCGGCGCGGCGCGGGCGCCAGCATCCGCGAGTACACGTACGAGGGATCGGCGTTGCTCACCACGAGCTCGCAGGGCAGGCGCTCGCCGCCCGCCGTCACGACCGCTACGGTGCGTCCCCGCTCCACGATGATCTCCTCGACAGGTGCCTCGAGACGCACGTCCACGCCAAGCTCGCCGAGGAGCCGCACCAGCGCATGCACCACGGACGTAGTGCCGCCCATGGCGAAGTGCACCCCCCACTTCCGCTCCAGCCAGTGGATGAGCAGGTAGATGGACGGCGTGCGGAACGGGTTGCCGCCGACGAGTAGCGGCTCGAAGGTGAACGCCTGCCGCAACCGCGGGTCGCGGATGTAGCGGGCCACCAGGCCATGGACGCTGCGCCAGCTCTGCAGCCGGAGCATGGCCGGCACCACCCGCAGCATGTCCGACAGGCGATCGAATGGCTGGTCGGCAAGCTGGGAGAAGCCGGTGTCGAAGATCCGCTCCGACATCCGCGCCAGGCGGCGATAGCCATCCACGTCCCGCGCATCGAAGCGGGCGATCTGCGCCAGCAGGCGCTCTTCGTCGCCGGTGTAGTCGAGCGCGCTCCCGTCGTCGAACAGGATCCGGTAGAAGGGGTCGACGGGCGTGAGCGTGTAATAGTCCCGCGCATCGCGCCCCACGAGCTCGAACAGCTCGGCGATCAGGTGCGGCGCCGTGATCACCGTCGGGCCGGCGTCGAAGGTGAAGCCGTCGCGCCGGAAGACACGCGCCCGCCCACCGGGCTGATCCAGCGCCTCCAGCACGGTCACGTCCCACCCCATCCGGCGAAGGCGCACCGCGGCTGCCAGCCCGCCGAGGCCCGACCCGATCACTACGGCTCTCCCCATCTGTCTCCCAGCGGTCCAGACAAAAGCTGGACAAAGCTCGACGATTCGTCAAGATTATGTCCAGTCTATTAACGTAACATTCTGGACATTATATGGTCATGAGCGAATTCGTCAACGCGCGCACCGGCATCGACGGCCAGCCAGCCGCCACGCTGCCCGCGGAGCGTCGCGAGCCGGCGGGCGCAGTCATCGAGCCCGGGCTGCGCGCCGAGTGGGCCGGCCGCGTGGCGCTGGCCGTGGTGTACACGGTGTCCGCCTTCTCGCTTGCGGGCTTCGCGACCTTCGGCCGCCATCCCGAACGCCTGGCCGCCGCGCCGCAGGCGGCGGCCGCGTACGGGTGGATCCTCCTCCTCGCACCGCGCGCGCAGATCCTCGTCGCCTTCCTCGCGCTCGCGCTCCTGCTGACGCGACGCGCAGGCGCGCGCTGGGTCGCCGCGTTCCTCGCCGTCTATGCGCTCTCACTGGCCAGCGAGCTCTCGGGAACCACGCTCGGCCTCCCGTTCGGGCCATACCACTACACGCCCGCGCTTGGCGCCAGGTGGTTCGGTCACGTGCCGCTGCTGATTCCGCTCTCGTGGTTCTTCATGGCGCTCCCGTCGTACGCGCTGGCGCGACGCCGCTTTGCGTCGCGCGATCAGCTCGTCCCGCGTGTGCTCGCCGGCTCGCTGCTGCTGCTCAGCTGGGATCTTTCGCTCGACCCGGCGATGAGCCTCGTGACGAGCTTCTGGGTGTGGGGCACTCGAGGTCCGTACTACGGCATGCCCCTGCTCAACCTCGCGGGCTGGTACGTGACGGGATTGCTGCTCATGGTGGCGCTGGCCTGGCTGCGCACGGATGCGTGGATCGATCGCCTGCCGGTGTCGTGGCTGGTCGCCTTCTATGGCGCCAACCTGCTGCTCCCGCTCGGCATGAGCATCGTGGCCGGCCTATGGGGCGCCGTGGCCGCAACGGTGATTGCGCTGCTCGCATGCTGGCTGATCACGCGCAGGGCCGCGCCGCCGGCGCGTGCCGAGGGGGTGCCCGATGCCGAACGCTGACCAGCTCGTGGTCGTGGACGAGGCGCTCACGCTGCGCGACGTGCCCGCATTGCGCGAGCTCGCCGAGCCATACGCGTATCTCGGGCGGCACTCGCGCTCCTTCCGCTTTGCTGCCGCGCTGCTCCGGGGCGCCGATCGCGAGCGCGTGGCGCGGGTGTACGCCTGGTGCCGGTTCACCGACGACCTGGTGGACGTGTCGGCCGCGAGTGCGAACGAGACGGCCCGTCGGTTGGACGCCTGGATCGCGTGCTCGCGCATGGCGTACGACGGTCGGCCGAGCGGCGTGCCGCTCGTGGACCGCGTCATGGGTGAGATGGCGGAACGCTCGATCCCCTTCTCCTATGCAGCCGACCTCGCGACCGGCGTGCGCAGCGACCTCGCGTTCACGCTGTTCGACGATCTCGCAGCGCTCCGGCTCTACTCCCGGCGCGTCGCGGGCGTGGTGGGCTGCTGGCTCACCGAGCTGCACGGCGTCCACGACGCGTGGTTGCTGGAGCGGGCGTCGGCGCTCGGTGCCGCCATGCAGATCACCAACATCCTGCGCGACGTGGGCGAGGATTGGGAACGCGGCCGCGTCTACCTGCCGCTCAGCCTCATGCATCGCCACGACATCGCGGTGCGGGACATCGGCGCGCTGCATCGAGGCGAACGGAGGATCGACGACGCCTACCGTCGCCTGATCGAGGACGTCATGGCGGTTGCCGAAGCGGATTACGCCGCCGCGCGCGCGGTGATGCGCTACCTGCCGCGGTCGTTCCGCCGCGCCGTCGCCGTCGCGGCCGCGGTGTACGAGGGCATTCACGACGCCATTCGCCGCAACGACTACGACAACGTCCGTCGTCGCGCCGTCACCAGCGCTCCGCAGAAGCTGGCCCTCGCGACGTCGGCACTCTGCTCGGTGACGCGCGCCATGCCACGCGCGGCTGCACTCTAGGTCGATAGGCGCAGCTGGCTGTTCGCATCCTCCTCGCGCAGCCGCAGAAGATCGCGGTCGAGCTCACCTTCCAGCCGCTGTGCCAGCGGATCCCCGATCCGGCCACCGTCGCGTGCCCGCGCCACGATGGATCGCTGTACTTCGATCGCACGCTCGAGGATCTCCCGTGAATTCGGCTTCACGCCGGCCGCGATGCCCACCTCACCGGTATCCATCACCTCCGCGAGCCGCACACACTCCGTGTGCGGGAGCTCGCCGGCCGCATCGGATCGCATCACCAGCGCTCGCGCGGCGCGGCGCGCCCGGTCGCGGACCTGCTGCTCGGCGCGCCGCTCGGCGCCCGGGTCGCCCACGTGCAGCAGGTGTGTGAGCGGCACCAGGGTGAGTCCCTGCAGGACCAGCGTCGCCATGATCACGGCGAACGAGAGCAGGATGATCTCGTTCCGCGCGGGCAGGGCCGCGCCGGTGTTCGTCGTGAACGGCAGCCCCAGCGCGAGCGCGAGCGAGACCACGCCGCGCATGCCTGCCCAGCCGAGCACGGTGAGCTCGCGCCAGGACGGCGCGGGCTCGTCCGCATTCATCCCGAGCGCACGCATGAGGTGCGGCGCGCCGAGCATCCACGCGAGCCGCAGCACGATGGCGCTCGCGGCCACGAGCGCGCCCGCGCCGATCATCGACCGGCCGATCGGGGCCGCCGTCGCCGCGCCGATCTCGATGCCGACGAGCATGAACACGAGCGTGTTGCCGATGAAGTCCACCGCGCGCCAGACGGTGCGTGTCGTCAGGCGCGTCGCCGGGCTGGAGATCTCGAGGTCGTGCCGGCGGAGGACGAAGCCGAGCGTCACCACGGCCAGCACCGCCGACGCCCCGAGCCGGTCGGCCAGCTGGTACGTGATGAACGGCACGAGGAGCGAGATGCCGCTTTCCAGTGCGCTGTCGTCGAGCCGGCGGCGGATCTGCACGACGATCCAGCCGATCACGAACCCGATCAGCACCCCCTCCGGCGCCTCGCGCACCAGCGCGAGCGCGCCCTCGCCGAGCGTGACGTGGCCCGTGACCGCCGACTGGACGGCGAGCTGGTAGATCACGATCGCGATCGCGTCGTTCACCAACCCCTCGCCCTCGAGGATCGTGACGAGGCGATGCGAGAGCCCGGTCTGCTGCGCCACCGCCGATGCGGCCACCGGATCCGGTGGCGAGATGATGGCGCCGATCGCGATGGCGGCCACCCACGGCAGCGCCGGCATCGCCAGATGCGCCGCGAACGCGGCCACGAACATCGTCGCGAGCACGAGTCCCACGGCGAGCATCAGGATGGAGCGGATGTTCGCGCGGAACCCGCCAAGCGGCAGCGAGTACGACGCGTTGAGCAACAGCGGCGGCAGGAAGACGAGCAGCACCAGCCGCGGGGGAAACGCGAGTGGCGGAAGAAACGGAACGTGCCGCCACACGATTCCCACCACTACGCCAACCACGGCCAGCAGCACCGGCGCCGGCGTGCGCGAGCGCTGGCCGAGCGTCGCCGCTCCCAGCGCGACGACGAGCAGCAGGAGGACGACGTCGGCGGGCGTCACGCGAGGAGCGTCGGGCGGCTCTGGTCGGCTACTTCACCTTCACGCCGCAGTCCCAGGTGCCGCTCGCCGTCCCGTCGTTCAGCGTGAAGGAACCGGTGCGGTTGTCGGCGTTCACCGTCACCGTCCCGAGCCCGCCGTACGCGTCTTCGAGCGCGTTCTTCCCGAGGTATACCGCCACGATCACGTTGTGATACTTGCCTGGCCCCGTGAACGGCGCCTTGCTCGCGTGCATCTGCTCGGCCATCGCCGACCGCGGGCCGATCGTGAACGCGAGCGGCGGCAGCGCACTCGGTCCGAACACGCCACCGAGCGTTCCGTGCTGGTCGTTGAGGCAGCGCCCGCCGCTCACCGTGCGCGCCCGCGGCTTCACGATCGTCGCGGTTGCCGGTGGCGCCGCCTGCGCGACGACGTGTGGCGCGACTCCCACGCCGAGGAGCAGCGCTCCGGTGATCGACACGAGACGACGTTCGCAGTCACGCCACACGATGACCTCCTGCTGGAGTGAACGTTCGGCTACTCGTGCATCAGCGCGGACTCACTTCACGTCCCGCGCCGTGACGTAGAAGTTGCGGTCCACGGTCAGCGTCGCGCCTGACGGCACCGTGGTCGTCTGCCAGCTCTCCGTCGGACGCAGCAGCTTCGTCTCGCCACCGACGGTGACGCGCACCGGCATCGCGAAGCCGGGTACGACATCCGCCCAGCGGTACGACAGCGTCGTCCCGTTCACGCGGTACTCGAGCACGGGAATCTTCGTCGTGTTCAGGTACTGCTGGAACACCTTGCTCAGGTCCATCCCCGAGTGCGAGCTGATGTAGTCCCGCACCTGCTGGCCGGTGACCACCTGGTGCCGGTACGTGGACTGCAGCCCGCGCAGGATGCTCCGCCACTTCTCGTCGTCGTTCACGAGCTGGCGGATGGTGTGCAGCATGTTGCCGCCCTTGTAGTACATGTCGCCCGAACCCTCGGCGTTCACGCCGAACGGCGCGACGACCGGCTCGTCGTTGCGCACCAGGCGCCGCGTGCCGATCACGTAGCTCGCACCCGCCTCCTTTCCCTGCTGACACTCGGTGTACAGCGCCTCGGAATAGTTGGCGAAGCTCTCGTGCACCCACATGTCGGCGAGGTCCCTCGACGTGAGGCTGTTGCCGAACCACTCGTGCGCGCTCTCGTGCACGATGATGAAGTCCCACTTCAGGCCGATCCCCGTGCCGGAGAGGTCACGCCCGAGGTAGCCGTTCTGGTAGTGATTGCCGTAGGCGACGGCGCTCTGGTGCTCCATGCCAAGGTGCGGCGTCTCCACGAGCTTGTAGCCGTCCTCGTACCACGGATACGGGCCGAACCAGTGCTCGAAGCAGGCGAGCATCGGTCGCACCTGCTCGAACTGCACGCGCGCCGTGTCGGCGTGATACGCCAGCGGGTAGAAGTCGAGCGTGAGCGGACCGTTCTCGCCGTGATACACGCCACCCAGGTGCGCGTACCGCGCCGCATTCACCGCCACGTCGTAGTTGTTGATCGGGTTGGTGACGAACCACTCCCACGTCGTGGTGCCGTCGTCGTGGTGCGTCACGCTGCGCAGGCGGCCGTTGGACACGTCCATGATGGAGTCGGGCAGCGTGATGGCCACGCGCTGGCTGTCCGGCTCGTCGGCTTGAGTGTCCTTGTTGGGCCACCAGACGCTGGCGCCGAGTCCCTGGTTGGCCGTCGCGATCCAGCGATTGCCCAGACTGTCGCGTGCCCAGACGAAGCCACCGTCCCACGGCGCATGCGTCGCCGCGCGCGGCTTGCCATGGTAATACGCGGCGATCGTCTTCGTGTCCCCCCTCTGCTGCGGCGCCGCGACCGTGACGAAGAACGCATTGCCGTCGCGACGCGTCGCGAGCCGACGGCCGTCCTGGACCACGCTGTCCAGCGCCAGCGGCTGCTGCAGATCGACTTGCATCTCCTTCGCCGGCGACAGCACGCGATACGTGATCCGGTTCAGCCCCGAGATGCTGCTGTCCGACGGGTTCACTCGGACATGCAGGTCGTAGAACGCCACGTCCCACCAGGCGCGCGCCGGCCCGATGGTGCCGCGCAGCGTATCGGCGTGCGTGAAGGTGCGGCGCTGCTGAGCCGCGGCATCGGTGGACGCCACCAGAACGAGAGCGAGAGCGCAGGCGAACGCGAAGAGCTTCTTCATGAAACCGGACCAGATGGAGAAGGAAGGTGAAGTATTGCCGGTCGTCGCATCGATTGCGACGCGGCGCTGCCGGAGCCAGGCTGCAGCGATGCGCAACGATGCCTCCCTGACCTACCGCGCGCTACTGCACGCGCGCCTTTCCGTCGCCGCTGCCGGCAGGCTGCCGCGCACGTACCGGCCGGCCGGCCGTGGCACTCCCTCTGCGATGCAGAGGCCGCATGAACGTGCCAACAAGTGTGAGGCGCGCCACAATCTCCGTGAGCGCGCTCGCCCTGCTCGTGTCCGCCGCCAGCGCCCAGCAGGCCGCTCCTTCGATTGACGTCACCCAGCCGGTGATGTCGATGGGCCAGCCGCCGCGCTGGCAGATGTACGGCGCTGCGCTGGCCGTCGGTGATCGCACCGACAACGGGCCCGCAGCCAGTGCGCTGTTCGGCGTGCACCACCCGATCATGAACCCGGTCGTCGGACTGCTCGGTGCCTCGGCCGAAGCGTACGCCATCGGCGGTGGCGGATATGCCGGCGAAGGCATCCGCGCCCTCGCCAGTTCGCGCCTCCTCGCACTCGGCGCAGGGCTCGACTGGAACATCGAGCGCCGGCGCGTCGACTTCATGCTCTCGTACCAGACGGCCATCTTCCGCGGCGGCCTCCTCGGCCACGGCTCCATGCTGCGCCTCGACTGGCTCCCCACGCGCGGCCGCTCCTTTGCCGCCGGCGTGACCGTGCCGCTCATGCAGCCCTTCGCCGGCCGCACCCGCCCGCGCCACACCGACGCCGAGCTCCCTGACCCGATCGACCTGGGGGCCGAACGTCGCGCGTCACTTCCCGTGGCGGCCGAGGCCGCACTCGGCGACGTGCAGCACGCCATGGACGCGCTCCGCGTGTACGACAACCTCTATCTCGTGCAGGACGTCGAGACGCTGCGCGCCAGCGCGAGCTTCGCCGATGCCCAGCGCAACTACGATTGGGGTCTCGCGCGCGCCTTTGCCGCCGTCGCCGGTGACACGGCGATGGGCGCTCGCATCGCCGCGCGCGCCCGCGCCGCACTCCTCGACGAGGTGCTCCTGCCCTACGACTCGCTGTTCGGCCAGGTGAAGGACGAGCCGCAGGTCGAGGGCCTCACCGGCAACGCGCAGCACTCGCTCGAGCGCTGGCTGCGCGATTCGTCACGCGTCGCGCCAGGCGTCCGCGACGCCGCGCTGCGCGTGAACGCGCGCTGGCTGGCCATGGTGGAGCAACTGCACGACAAGCTGCTCGATCGCTGGGACAACGACTCGCGCGAGGTCTGGCTGCCGCTCCAGCTCGCCCTCTCGCCGGACCAGTACGACGACCAGACCGAAGTGGACTCGCTCCTCACGCGCTTCGTCGGTCGGCCGTTCACCGACAACAACGCGCTCACGATGCTGCGCAGCACCGATCTCGCCCTGGAGATCGCGCGCTCCATCTACGCCACGCGCGATTATCACGTGCTGTGGATCCACGACTTCACTGGCCGCCGCGAGAAGACGGGGACGGTGGACAACGTGAGCTACGAGATGGTGGCCAACGCGTACCTGCCGGCCCTCACCGAGGCCGTGAAGCGGTACGACCAGACGGGGAAGATTCCCGTCTACATGATCATGCTCGACCAGTTCTTCTACGAGCCGCGCGACGGCCGCCTGTTCATGACGATGCTCGAAGACCCGCTCGGCGCATCGATGAACCTGCCCGGCAACAATGCGGAGCGCGTGGCGCACCTGCGGCAGCGACAGGCGGAGCTGCGCGCCGCGGTTGCGGCGTCCTCGCGCCTGCAGGCTGATGCGCGTCGTCACGGCGGTGACCGCTGGCTGCACGACCTGATCAAGGTGAACGTCAACATCACGCATCCCGCCGACTTTGCGTACCGCAGCGTGTCCATCGTGCCGCCCCTTCCGTTCACGACGGACAACATCATGCGCGATCACCGCAAGATCGTGCTGTACGACCTGAACGAAGCCAACCCGTATGCGGGCGAGATGCTGCTGACCGGCATCGGCATCGGCGAGCATTACGCGAGCAGCACCTGGGAGGACCGCGGCTTCCGCCTGCGCGGTCCGGCGACCCTGGAGGCTCGTGCCGCGCTGCGACGCCTGCTCGTCGCCAACGGCTTCAAGGAGAGCGAGATCCCGCTCCCGCTGCGCGCCGTGGCCAGCGTAGCCGCGGCCGAGCAGCGCGCTGCGACCGGCAACTACCTCGGCCGCGCGCTGCAGGTGCAGAATGAGGTCGGCTTCGGCGCCAAGCAGTCGTCCGTCGCGCGTGCGCTGCT
>Ga0207705_10000623_pt1 | contig 29594 bp, 39 predicted proteins | sample KBSC13metaG_FD_184314 | JGI IMG/M metagenome (GOLD analysis project Ga0207705, IMG submission 184314) | Corn rhizosphere microbial communities from Kellogg Biological Station, Michigan, USA - KBS C1-3 metaG (SPAdes) (version 2) | ecosystem: Host-associated > Plants > Roots > Rhizosphere > Soil ... | reverse complement strand
ATTTGCCGCCGGCTTCTTTCAGATTCCTCCTCACGGTGGACACCCTTGCCCTTAGCTGACGCTTCCCACTATCAAGGCGCGCTCGGGACTTTCACCCTATAGTTTACCCCCATGCCGGGCACACAACAAAAAGCCTTCGGAATTTTTCCAAAGGCTTTGCTATGAAATATCCCCGGTTATTTTTTATTCCGGTTTCAGGGCCAGTTCTCCATACCAGTAAGCTGCTATTATTCCGCCTATGACAACAATTACCTTTTTCATACGCCTTCTTTTATTTTTGCCGGGGATTCAGGTAATTTCCTTGATGAGTTTCGCCGGAACACCGCCCACAACCGTATTATCAGAAACATCTTTATTAACTACAGCCCCCGCCGCCACAACCGCGTTTTCGCCAACGGTTACTCCGGGCAATATGGTCGCTCCCGCGCCTATCCAGGCATTTCTTTTGATCACAACCGGCTTCAGGTCGAGAGCTTTGCGGTTCGAAGGATCCAAAGGATGATTCTCTGAGGTGATGTTCACCCTTGGCCCAATCTGCACATTGTCCTCAATGGTTATTCCGCCCAGGTCAAGAAAACTGCAGGCGTGGTTAATAAATATGCCTTTTCCGAGCTTGATGTGTTTGCCGAAATTGGTATAAAACGGCGCGAATACCGTTGTACTTTTGTCAATCGGACTTCCAATGATCTCACTCAGACGTTCACGTACCTGATCGGTGTCAGCGGAGGTATTCAGTGCGGCTAACCGCTTTATTGTACTATGAACAGCCTCTTCCACAGGCTGCCATGCAGGGTCGTCAAACCGGAACACGCCGCCGGCAAGCATTCGTTCAAAAATGTCGGTTGTTTCTTCACTCATGCTCAATTATAGCAATTATTTTCCTACCATCCGCTGCATCTGCTGTGGGTAGCGGGCACCCTGCACTTCAATGCCGCCGACCGCGTTTTCTATATCCTTCAAATCTTCCGCGGACAACTCAACATCAGCAGCTGCCATATTCTCTTCCAGGCGGCTGATCTTCGTGGTGCCGGGGATTGGAACGATCCATGGTTTTTGAGCCAATAGCCACGCGATGGCTACCTGCGCATTGGTAACACCTTTTTGCGCGGCAATGCGGCCAAGCGCATCCACCAAGCCTTGATTGGCCTTGCGGTTGTCCTCGGAAAAACGCGGAACGACGTTGCGGAAATCCGATTTATCGAAGCTCGTGTTTTCATTGATGGCGCCGGTCAAAAATCCTTTGCCAAGCGGGCTGAACGGCACGAACCCGATGCCCAACTCTTCCAGAAGCGGCAGTATTTCAGCCTCGGGCTGGCGCCACCACAGCGAGTATTCGCTTTGCAGGGCTGTCACCGGCTGAACCGCGTGCGCTTTGCGGATGCTTTCAACACCCGCTTCCGACATGCCGAAATGTTTCACTTTGCCTTCGGCGATGAGTTCCTTTACCGTACCCGCCACATCTTCTATGGGCACGTTGGGGTCGACGCGGTGCTGATACAGTAAGTCGATACGGTCGGTGCGCAATCTTTTCAATGCGGCTTCCGTCATCGACCGGATATTCTCCGGGCGGCTGTTCAATCCCTGGGCGGGGATACCATTTTCGAAGCCGAATTTTGTGGCGATCACCACTTCATCGCGAAACGGTTGCAGCGCTTCACCCACCACTTCTTCATTTAAATATGGGCCATATGCTTCCGCCGAATCGAAAAATGTTACACCGATCTCGAACGCCCGGCGTATCAATTTTATGGCATCTGTTTTGTCGGTTGCCGGGCCATAGCCATAACTCAATCCCATGCAGCCCAAACCGAGTGCCGAAACTTCGAGGCCGCTTTTTCCTAATTTTCTCTTTTGCATAGTTATTTTATTAGTGGGTTATTTATTATCAAAGGTTTTGGGAAGCAATTGTTTTAGTGTTGCTGGTTACCAATGTTCATTTTAACCGGCCTTAAGAGCGTCGAAAAAGTGAGTGACCCCATTTTCCACTTTCCGTTTTCTTTAAGATAAACTTCTGTCACCATAAAGGCATGGGTAACTTCGTTGCCACCAACTACTGCCAGCAAGTCGATATCATTTAAAAGGATGGCCGTGTTACCAAAAATATTGACTGATGCGCCGTACACCACAGCTTTCTTATACCAAATGTTGCCGCTTTTTATTGTATTCAATTCCTGGGATTTTCCCCAGCTTCCGCCCATGTGAACAAATACACAGTTTTCAGCGAACAGTCCATTTAAAGTATCTACGCTTTTGTTTGACATCCATTGCCATTTGGCTTTAGAGAGATCGAGGAGTTCCTGTTGTTCTTTCGTTGGCGTTGTTGTTGAACTCGGTAAGTTTGCCTGGGCATGCGATAGCTGCACACCGGCTATGCTTAGTAAGATGGCGATGATTGTTTTTTTCATAGTTTAAGTTTTGAGTTTTTTCCTTACTGTAATTTCAATACAAAGGTCAGGTGTTTTATCGATCCTGATAGGATACAGATTACGGATATACATACCATTATTACTGATTGCGGATCGCCTGGCAGGCTGCTGATAAATAATGTGTTAACTTTGATATTAGAAAACAAAGGATATGGAAAACCTGAGAAGATTCAATACCATTAGTGAGTATAATGCATTTAACAACAATGTAACCAGGCACCCCCTGGTTAGTGTTATCGATTTCTCCAAAGCGGCCCCAAGGCAAGGCTCGCGCATGTATTTTGGATTTTACACCATCATTTTAAAAGATGTCAAATGCGGCGACCTGGTTTATGGCCGAAGTACTTACGATTACCAGGAAGGAACTTTGGTTTTCATGGCGCCGGGCCAGGTAGCGGGGGTTAACAGTAATGATGAACCTTTCCAGCCCAAAGGGTACGGCCTTGTGTTTCACCCCGATTTCATCCACGGCACCTCGCTTGGGCGGCATATACAGGAATATTCTTTCTTCGGCTACCAGTCAAACGAGGCCCTTCATTTATCTGACACTGAAAGAAGCATTGTTTTAGACTGTTTTTCGAAAATCGACTACGAACTGGATCATGCCATTGATAAGCATAGCAAAAAGCTTATCGTGACCAATATCGAATTGTTTTTGAACTACTGTGTGCGCTTCTACGATCGCCAGTTCATCACGCGCGACAACGCGCACGAAGGGGCTTTGGAGCGATTTGAAAACCTGCTGAACGGCTATTTTGAATCGGATAAACCGCAAAGCCTGGGCCTGCCATCTGTAGCCTGGTGCGCCGACCAGATGAACTTATCATCCAACTATTTCGGCGACCTGGTTAAAAAGGAAACCGGCCGCTCGGCGCAGGAATATATCCAGTCGAAGCTGATGGATGTAGCCAAAGAAAAGATATTCGACCGGAACAAATCCGTGAGCGAAGTAGCGTATGAATTAGGCTTCAAATACCCGCAGCATTTTACCCGCCTTTTCAAACAGCGGGTTGGCCAAACGCCGAATGAATACAGGATGCTGAATTGATATCACCGCACAACCGTTACCTTTAGGAATGTTGCCCGCAGTATAGTGGTATTTGCATTGCCGCTCTCGTTTTCTCTTGCAAACAATTCTTCCAGCTCGCGCTGCAGGTCTTGCGCTTTACCATTCTTTTCCGCTGCTTCAAACGCGTTCATCGTTGGCCCGTAATACTTTCTAAAGGCATCGACGTATTGCGCCGTAGGATACGGGGCGTCAAAGGTAAATGTATACCTGCTAAACGATATATTATCTTGGTGAATGCCAGCTTTGCCGAAACGCTCTCTTACGTGGTCTTCCACGCCCCACAGCATGGGGCTAATAAAACCCTCGGGCGGCGGCGGCGTATATGCCGAGCATATCTTCAACAATTGCGCCACATAGGTAGGATCGCCGGGTATCCAGTTCCCCATCACTATCCTGCCGCCAGGGCGGGTTACACGAACCATTTCTTTGGCTACATCAAACGGGCAGGGCGCGAACATGGCCCCGAAAACACTTACCGCCAAATCGAACGATTGATCTTTAAGCTCATGCAGACCGCATGCATCGCCTTCGCGGAAAGTACAATTCGAAAGACCCTCCGATTTAGCCCTGCGGTTTCCGGCCTCTACAAGATATGGCGTTAGATCAACGCCCAGGACGTTGGCTCCTAGCCGCGCTTCCGGTATAGCCGTAGTACCGTCACCGCAGCCAAGGTCGAGTACATGCATGCCCGCGGTTATTCCTAATTCTGCGACAAACGCCACCCCGCTTTGCCGCATAGTTTCGGCGATCTGCACAAAATCGCCTTTTGCCCATAGTGCCTGGTTAGGATTCATAATATCTTTCTAATAGGTTTGCGATTACTAATGTAAAATATCAGCCAAAGTTTTCTTTTATTTTTATGTAAAATTTTTGAAATATTCGCGGCTGCCAACAAAAAGCTTTCATTCAGCCCAGCCGACATCAGTCCAGTTTAGTGCTCTAAAATTTTACCCGCCCGGCCGACTCCGTCGTCCACCCTTCCGCCGGCAGGCGCAACGCATAGATAGGGTTTGTTTTTTAACTGGCTGATATTATTTAAAAATAGCAAAGCCCCCAGACTTATGTCCGGGGGCTTTGCTATTTCGGGTTAACCAGCCTTATTTTGCCGTATTATTATAAAAATGAATATCTGGTTTGCCTATCACACCAGCGCTCATCATCAGTTTTTTCTTGTCATCGGACGCAATAGCGGCCTTGGCCTTAGCCATATCGGTCACTTCGAATGCCAGGTGCACCATGGTGGTGTCGTCGATACCGCGCGCTAACGCAATGTCATTAAAGCCTTCGCTGGTACGCTTTGCCGGGCCCTCGCCATCAAATACTTTCAGCCACGCGTTAAAGTCTTTTACTTTGTGATTCACCACCATAAACTGCTTTGCCCTGGGATTACCACCGAACCTGATCACGTGGTAAAAGGTAATATCCGGTTTGGAGATCACCCCGGCTTTGTCCATGGTCGCTTTGAGTTTAGGATCGGCCAACATTGCCCTGGCTTTTGCCAGATCCGAAACCTTAACGACCACCAATAGGCTATTATCGTGGTCGGCATCCCGGCCTACTACCAGGTCCTGTCCGCCGTTGGCTTTGCGGTTGGTTGAATCGGCGTCAAAAAATGGCCTCCATTTATCATAGTCTTTTACATCGTGCCTGACATCCACCACATCAAACGGCGCTGCCATAGCAGCAGCCGGCGCGGCTTTTTTTGTGGTGTCGGTACTACCGGCGGCTGTTGAGTCGCTCGCTTTTTTAGTACCGGAACCGCCGCACGAAAAAAGCGCCGCGGCAATGATGATCGCCGGCGCGGTTAGAAGAATTGATTTGAACTTGCTCATGGTTATTGGGTTTTAATTGTGAAAAATAATTATCAGATAATTGAAGCCGCATTTGTAATCCTTCAGGTTGACTTCGTTTATAAAACTAATTATATAGGTTGATTTTCAGGGAATTACTTCACTAATATAAATATTGTATATTTATTTTAATATGCAAAACCTGAATAAATATTTTTAATAGCGGGGTTTCATAACATAAGATACTTAATAAGAAAATCTTTGTGGCCATCGATTGATTTTTACCTTAATTTGCCCTCCTGAGCCGCGTTAATGAACATTGCTGAAATACGATCCTATATAAAAGACATCGAAGAAAATAGCTCTCTTTTTGAGGAGAAAAATTTCGATCGGCGCATAGAGACAATAGACTTTCTCGAATTTCATGTGATTGACCAGATCGAAGCACGGGTAGAAACCCGCGAATTGAATTTGCTGAAACAACGTGCCGAAGAAGTAACGGTCAGGTTGGGACAGGTCGATGATATCCTCTTTGAAAAGCTCAGGGCAAATATCAGGGCGGGTATCTGCATAGTGAGAGCGTTCAAGGACCTGGTTAACGAATATTTCGACCTGGATTCAAAGGCCCTCAGCACGCCGGGTTATGATAATCTCGACCTGTTTATTAACCGGTTGATCTGTTTTGATACTATGCCCGGGCAGACCAAAGAGCTTGAAACTGGAATGGTCTTCTATCAGAAAACCCCGGCCAGGATTATTTTCGAACTGGTGAAAAAATGTCATTTCACGAATGGTGACGTTTTCTTCGATCTCGGCTCCGGTTTGGGGCAGGTGGCTATCCTGCTCAATTTGCTCACCGGGGTAACCGCCAGGGGAATCGAGTTTGAACCTGCTTTTTGCCGGTACGCACAGGATTGCGCCGCGGCACTTAATTTACCGGAAGTTACATTTATCAATACTGATGCATGTAAGGCCGACTTTTCGGCAGGCACGGTATTTTTCCTTTATACACCCTTCACCGGCGAAATGCTGCAGGATGTTTTGGAATTATTAAGGGAAGAATCTAAACAAAGAATGATCAGGATAGTTACTTATGGCCCCTGCACCGAACAGGTCGCGCAGCAATCCTGGCTGCATCCTGATAGTCCGCTTGATAACAATATTTATCGATTGGCGTTTTTTAACAGTATTTAATATCGGCAAAAATACAGTCATCGGTTAAAAACCTCTGTTTGTCTATTATTTCCGCGTTCAGGTCGATTTTAAAAATAATTGATTTTTCAGTTAGTTACTTTTAGCGTACAAAAAAAGGACATATGCACTTCAAAAAACAACTTTTAGTAACCGCCGGCGCGCTTTCCATTATCGCTTTAAGTGTAGCCGCATCATTGCCGCAGCAGCAGCGGGAAGAGCCGAAACTGGTGAACATTAAGGTTTTCCCTAAAAATGTACCCTACCGGGTATTGGATCACCAGATGGATGTGTGGGCAGCTTCTTTGGGCGTACATTGTAATTTTTGCCATGCACGTAATGAGGCTACCGGTAAAATGGATTTCCCGAGTGATGCTAAACCTGAAAAGACCACGGCACGCCATATGTACCTGATGATGAACAAGATCAACAAGAAATTTTTCCAGGCCCAGAAGGATTCGCTCGGCATGATGATGACCACAGGTGTTAATTGCAATACCTGCCATCGCGGCACGGCCCACCCCGAAGTAAAAGTGCCCGAAGAACACCACGGACCGGGCGGACCGCCACCAGGCGGACCTGGAAGCCCTCCTCCGGGAGCACCTCCATCGGGTAAATAATAAATAAGCCACTATGAAAAAGGTATTTGTCTTTATATTGATCGTTTCAGCCCTTTGCTCGGGTACTGTACATGCGCAAACTGCGGCAATACGGTCATCAATAACATTTGAAATTAAAAACCTTGGAATTGCGACCGGCGGTACAATCGGCGGCCTTTCCACCAAAGTCAATTTCAGCGCTTCAAACCTGGCTGCAAGTACGCTTGAGGCCTCAGTTGACGTGAAAACCATCAATACCGATAATGACAGCCGGGACGAGCACCTGCGAAGCGAAGATTTTTTTGACGTCGCGCGTTATCCAAAAATTTCGCTCAGATCGGTTGCTTTTAAGCACCGGAGCGGCAATAATTATACCGGCACTTTTATGCTGACCATTAAGGACAAATCAAAACAGGTTGAAATACCTTTCACCTTTTCGGATAAAGGGAATACGGTTGAATTTAAAGGTACATTCAAGATCAACAGGCTTGATTACGGCGTGGGCAGTTCAAGCATGGTGTTATCTGATGACGTGACTGTGAGCATCGATTGCGAGGAAAGAAAGGCGGAGTCGGCCAGGCTATGACCCCGTTGCCTGTGTTATTGCACCTCTGATTCTCCATAATTATAGTACAAAAAGGCCATTGGATTAAGTTCTGATGGCCTTTTTATTTTTTTTTGAGATAAATTTGCGTAACTCAAAAGTTACCTATACATTTGAGTAACTTAAAAGTTACGCATTATGGCAGCAAGCATTAAACACCAATTATTTTTTCCTCACCCGCCGGCGGCGGTTTGGGAATACCTCACCAACGCAGAGTTGTTGGAACTATGGCTGATGAAAAGCAATTTTCAGCCAATCGAAGGACACGAATTCCAATTCAGGATCAACCCGATACCTGCTTTCGATTTCGACGGGGTCATCTACTGCAAAGTATTGGAGATCGTTCCCTTCAAAAAACTTTCCTATTCATGGCAACTGGGGCCCGGCGATGGCAGCATCAACGTTGATTCAGTGGTCCACTGGGAATTGCAGCCAACCAATAAAGGCACCGAGCTTTTACTGCATCACGGCGACTTTATCATACTGAAAAACATCGGAATTTTCGAGGCCATGAATAAGGGCTGGCTCGAAAATATGCACAAGATCCTCAACCGCTTAAACGAAACAAACCATGCCACAAAGCATTAAGCACCAATTATTTTTCCCTCACCCACCGGCGGCGGTTTGGGAATATCTCACCAACGCGCAGTTGATGGAACTATGGCTGATGAAAAACGATTTTCAGCCAATCGTTGGGCACGAGTTTCAATTCAGAACGAATCCCCATCCGGTTGTAGATTATGGCGGCACTTTTTACTGCAAGGTGCTTGAGATCGTTCCGTTCAAAAAACTTTCCTACTCGTGGAAGACCGGCTCGGGCGACGGGAGTACCACTATTGATTCTGTAGTGAATTGGGAATTGCAGCCAAAGGATAATGGCACGCTGCTTTTACTTGACCACAACAATTTTGCGGTAATGAAAAACCTGCCGCTATTCAATTCTATGATCGACGGCTGGCTGCGAAACATGCACACTATCGCCGATAACTTAAACAAAACAACCTATGGCACAACCAACACTTGACGCATTCCAGGTCATAGCCGACCCTAGCCGCCGGCAAATGCTGATGCTGCTCTCAAAGGAAAGCCGGACCATCAACAACCTGGCTGAAAATTTCGATATGAGCCGCCCCGCCGTTTCAAAGCATGTAAAGATCATGTATAACGCGGGCTTCATTTCAATTACCGACATCGGGCGCGAACGGCATTGCACACTGAAACAGGACGGCTTCAACGCCCTGCATGAATGGCTGAACTACTTCGATCAGTTCTGGGCATCGAAACTGAAGAAACTGGAAGATCTATTAAACAAAAAATCGCCAAACTAAAATATTAGAAAACACACTTAAAATCCAATCAAAATGGAACAGCAAAATTATCAAGGCAGCATTGCTGCAGACATTACGCCCGAGGAGGCGTTCGAAGGCATCGCCCAGGTTAACGGATGGTGGGCAAAAAATTTTGAAGGCAGCGCCGAAAAATTAAATGACGTTTTTACGGTCCGTTTCGGCGACACCTTTGTAACCTTTAAAGTTACCGAAAGCATACCCGGCGAAAAACTCGCATGGCACGTTACCGACTGTTACCTGCCCTGGCTGAACGACAAAACAGAGTGGAACGGAACCACCGTCGTATTTGACATATCACCCTTGGGCGATGAGACCCAAGTGACCATGACGCATATCGGCCTGGTACCCGAGGTAGAATGTTTTGGAGCGTGCGAAGCCGGTTGGAACCAACATTTCAAAGGAAGTTTATTTAAACTGTTAACCGAACATGCCGGTGTTCCGCAATAAGGAATTTTGAAACGCAAGTCACACAATCAAAAACAGAAACATGATGAAAGATCAAAGCTTTACGACTACCATTTTGGTAGATCAATCTCCTGCCGAAGTTTTTAAAGCCATCAATAACCCCCGCGCCTGGTGGAGCGAAGACATAGGTGGAAACCCTGACAAACTTAATGAGGAATGGACCTATCATTTTGGAGACAATCACCGCTCCAAAATGAAAACAATTGAAATGATCCCGGACAAAAAAGTGGTTTGGCTGGTTGAAGAGAATTATTTCAAATTCACCAAAGACCCGAACGAATGGGTGGGCAATAAAATTACGTTTGAAATTTCCAAAAAAGGCGATAAAACGCAATTGGTGTTCACCCAACTGGGATTGGTTCCCGCTTATGAGTGCTACAACGTGTGCGAGGGTGCATGGACGGGATTTGTTCAACAGAGTTTACAAAGTTTAATAACTACGGGTAAAGGGCAACTCAAATGGTATGAGCACGCTTAAACCGAATGCTGAACGCGGTTTTTTGAAATCAACAGCGGAAAGGTAAAAGACGATCAACTTAAAAGAAAATGAAAAGCTATAGCACAAGCATAGAGGTTACTTCCGCTCCGACGACGGTTTTCGATTGCATCAACAATGTATCAAAATGGTGGGTAAGAGAGGTCGTGGGAACGCGTACCGAATTTGAAGGTGAAAGCTCAAAACTTAACGATGTATTTATCCTTCGGCATAGTGACGTTCACTACTCGAAACATCAGTTAACCGACTTCATCCCGGATAAAAAAGTGATATGGCTGGTAACCGATAGTAAACTTACCTGGATAAAAGAAAATAAGCAGGAGTGGACGGGCACAAAAATGGTTTTTGAAATTGTGCCTGATGGCGAAAAAACCATCTTGAATTTTACGCATGACGGACTTGTTCCGCACCTGGAATGCTACGGTCATTGTGTTCATTTTTGGGAAAGGGTTATCGGTGAGTGGCTTTTCAACTTTATAACTAAAGATCAACCACACATTTAACTTAAAAAATCATTTTATGGAAAAAATGGATTATCATATTCAGTTTACGGTCAACACGACCGCTGCACAAGCCATCAAAGCCATCAGTAACGTTGCAGCCTGGTGGGCGCAGGAATTGGATGGCGCCGCGAAAAAACAAGGCGACGAATTCACGACTCAGTTCGGTAAGACCTGGGGAAAGTTTCGCGTAACAGAACTCGGGGAAGACCGTATCGTATGGGAGGTAACGGATTGCTACCTTGACCTGCTAAAGGACACCAAGGAATGGAAAGGTACCCGGATCATCTTCGAACTTAACAGCACGGGCGATCAAACAATTATCGATATAACACATGAGGGACTGACACCCGATAAGGAATGCTTTTACGATTGCACCAACGGCTGGAATTTTTACTTCGGTGAAAGCCTGTTCAATTATTTAGAAAATGACCAGGGCTTGCCGGGCGCTGGCATCCACGCCTGGCTGGAGAGTGACGGCAGGATATTCAAAGGTAAAATATATACCCGCGACCAGGTATCTGGGGAAATGAGCGGCGACCTATTACTACTTGATGTAAAGCAGATGAAGGTGGAACAAGTACTTTCGGCTTATTCAGTGAGACCGTTTAATGGCGTTGTGGGAAAGCCTAAGGGCGATTATTATATGTTGATGAACAATGAACCGGGGCTGTTGGAACATTTACAAAATTTTGTCGGTCAGGCATCAATGACCGCATTATAAACACTAAAACTTCTTTAGACATGAAAGATTATCAAAAAAAACTTATGGTAAATAAACCGGCCGGCGAAGTTTACGCCGCCATTACCGAACACATCGCCGGCTGGTGGAGCAATGACTTGAGCGGTGCTGCGGCCCATGCCGGCGATAGTTTTAATATCGCATTTAACCAAACCCGCAAAACCTTTACAATCGCGGAAGCTGTGCCCAACAAACGCGTGGTATGGAGATGTGATAAGGCTTATATCGACATGGCCTCGCTTGAAAACAAATCCGAGTGGGTGGGTACCACGCTGATCTGGACGATGGAACCGGTGGAACAAGGCACGACCCTGATTTTTTTGCATCAGGGGCTCAACCAGCGTTTTCAATGTTATAACGTATGCGAAGCTGGCTGGGATTATTTTTTGGCGAGCTTGCAGGCTTATCTTACTACAGGTAAAGGTACGCCGCATTTGAAAGCTGCTGAAGCGGTTAGTTAAACCTTATTAATGGCCGGCGGCGGGTCTGGTGGTTGTTCGTTCGAAAATAACTATTATTGCCCTTAGGCAATGACGGAAGACATTATTATCGGCGGAGCGAGATTAGCGATAGCGCAGGCTTTTGCTGTAGCGGATGATCGTCCCACCATCATCTTTCTGCACGATTCGTTAGGCTGTATCGCATTATGGCGCGATTTCCCCGAAAAACTGGGTCGCGCCACCAATTGCAATGCGCTTATTTACGACCGGCAGGGATATGGCCAGTCCGATCCGTTTAGCGGTATTCCGAGGAAGCCCGACTACATGGAACTGGAAGCTGACGTCTTAAACCAACTGTTAACGGCGCTCGATATCAGCAACGTGATCCTTTTCGGCCATAGCGACGGCGGCTCCATCTCGCTGATCGCTGCCGCTAAATATCCCGAACGCATCAAAGGCATCATCACCGAAGGGGCGCATATTTTTGTGGAGGAGATATCCTTGAATGGTATTCACGAAGCAATAGATGCTTATCACACGACCAACCTGAAGGAGAGACTGGAGAAATACCACGGAGAAAAAGCAGAAGCGGTGTTTTGGGCCTGGGCAGGAACCTGGTTAAAAGATGAATACCAATCGTGGAACATAGAAGATTTTCTGCCTCAGGTTCATTGTCCCGTACTGGTTATACAGGGTGAAAATGACGAGTTCGGCAGCATTGAACAGGTAAATGGCATTGTTAACCAGGTATCAGGAGACGCAAGTCAGTTTGTTATACCGTCCGGCGGGCATAACCCGCATAAAGAGGTACCGGACCTAATCCTACAGCGTTCAGCCGAATTTGTTAAGAATTGTATTAACCGGTTGACGAGACTATAAAAAAGCCTCAGATCTTTGAAACTAATTGCTGCAAAAAAATCGATAAGTTTATTTAGTTTTAGAAGTTTAAACATCAATCCCATGTCAGCAAAAAAAATCATCACCGTATTTGGCGCCACGGGCGCCCAGGGCGGCGGACTGGCCCACGCTATCCTCACCGATCCAAACAGCGAATTCGCCGTGCGCGCGGTGACCCGCGATCCAAATTCTGATAAGGCAAAAGCACTGGCAAGACTGGGCGCCGAAGTTGTAACCGCCGATATTGACGACAAAGAAAGCATGCAGAAGGCCCTGGCCGGTGCCTATGGAGCTTACTTTGTAACCTTTTTCTGGGCGCATTTTTCGGCGGAAAAAGAAACGGGTGAAGCAAGAAATATGGCAGCCGCCGCAAAGGAGGCAGGAATAAAACATGCCATTTGGTCGACGCTCGAAGACGTACGAACCTTTGTGCCATTAGATAACGACAGTATGCCTACCCTGCAGGGCAAATATAAAGTGCCGCATTTCGACGGCAAGGGCGAAGGCGATCATTTTTTTGCTGAAGCAGGGGTACCAACTACCTATTTGATGGCGTCGTTTTATTGGGACAATATGATCTATTTTGGTATGGGCCCTAAAAAAGGCGCAGACGGAAAATATTATTTTACGCTGCCAATGGCGGATAAAAAAATGGCGGGGATAGGTGCCGAAGATATCGGCAAATGCGCATATGGTATCTTCAAAAGAGGGAACGAGTTTATCGGTAAGACAGTAGGCATAACCGGCGGTCAGCTTAGCGGCGACGAAATGGCGGCAGACCTGTCTAAAGCTCTCGGCAAAGAGGTAGTCTATAATATGGTCACTCCTGCTCAATATCGCGCTTTCGGATTTCCCGGCGCGGACGACCTGGGAAATATGTTCCAGTTTTATACGGAATTTGAAGCACATTGCAATAAAACGCGCGACCTGAAGCTTTCAAAAGAACTGAACCCTGGCCTGCTCTCCTTTGATGCATGGCTAAATAAATATGCCCAAAGTATCCCGCTGGAGTAGCTAAAACATAAAGCCCCAAATCATTCGATCCGGGGCTTTATGCTTTCGTAAGTCGGGGGTTTATTTCAACAATCCTTTTTCGCGCATCTCGGTGATGGATTCCTCGTATTTGCTTGCGCCTAATTGCTGCTGGCTTACCCAGTCGGTAAACTGTTTGATGCCGTCTTTAAAACTGGTTTTGGCCGCAAAGCCCAGTGCCTTGTTTATTTTGGTCATATCGGCAAAATTGTGGCGGATATCGCCCAGGCGGTAGTTGCCGGATATCCGCGATTTAACCGGTACGCCATAATTGGTCGTCAGTTCCTGTACTACTTCAAGTACGTCCACAGGTACGCCGGTGCCCACGTTAAATACCTGGTGGTCGGCCGCGCTGTTCTCCAGCGCGAGTATCGTTGCCGCAACCACGTCGTCGATAAAAACGAAATCGCGCGACTCCTTGCCGTCCTCGAAAATATTGATTTCCTTACCGTTCTTGATCAGTGTTGAGAAGATGGACAAAATGCCCGTGTAAGGGTTGCTGAGCGACTGCCCAGGGCCATATACGTTCTGGTACCTTAATGCCACGCCCGCTATGTTGATGGCCTTGCAAACCGTCAATACCATTTGCTCCTGGTTTTGCTTGGTGATGCCGTAAACGGATGACGGATGAATTTTTGATTCCTCGTCGGTAGCTACCAACTCCAGGTCGTCAGCACCGGGGTAGGTCACTTCGAAATTACCGCCCTGCATTTCCGCGTCGCTACGATGTTCAGGATAGACGAATCCCAATTTTTTACTATGATATTTACCTTCGCCGTAAATCGATCTCGACGAAGCCACAACCACCTTCTTTACGCTGTGTTTGGTATTGGTCAGCAGGTCGAGTAGCGAGGCGGTGCCTCCTATATTCACATCGATATAGTGACTGATCTTGTACATCGACTGGCCTGTACCGGTTTCGGCGGCCAGGTGCACGATCATGTCCTGCCCTTTGATGGTATTTTCCAGGTCGTTTACCGAAGTTACCGTACCTTTTATAAAATTTACCTTATCGGCTATCGACCGGTAAAGCGGTGATGTGGTCGCCGGGTCGTCACCGTGTATTTGTTCCGATAAGTTGTCGAGCACCGTGATTTGATATCCTTTCGCTATTAATTTTAAGGCCAGGTTCGAACCGATGAATCCTGCCCCGCCGGTGATCAGTACGTTTTTATTTGTTTGCATATAAGAAGTTTACTATTGGGATTATTCGCTTATTTTCATTTTAAAACCGTCTTTATAACCATTCAGCAAAGCTTTTCTACCTTCTTTCGTGTAGGAGGTAAAATATTTGAACGCCTTGACAACAACGGCGTGGGTCAAGGCCACCTGTTTTTGCGGAAATGAAAGATTTTTCCTGATAAAATATATCCGGTTTTTGTTTAGCCGGTAAATAGAAAATGTGGACTCGCTGCCACCGGTGCTGAACGATACTTTGTGAAATATTTCAAGCTGCGGCATAAAGTATATCTTAAATCCTGCCTTAGTTGTCCTGTAGGTAAAATCATTATCATCGAAATAAACGAAATATTTTTCATCCATAAGCCCGATGGTCTCAAAAACCTTCCGGCTGATCAGCATAAAACAGGTTGGCGCGTATTCAAAATAAGCGGGCTTGTTATAACGCTCGCCATCCTGTTGTTTATACCCCACACTATACGAAGCGCCTTTGTAGTTGGCAAATACGCCTCCTGCCGTTTGGATTACCCGTGTACCGTGGAACATGATCTTCGGAATGATCAGGTTTTCCCCTTGTTTGACCGCGCAATTCACTATCTCCTCAATCAATTCCGGTTGGAAAAATTCTATGTCGTTATTTAATAAAATAACAAAATCCGCCCCGGCTTCAAGCGCAAGCTTTATCCCCTGGTTATTGCCCTTTGCCACGCCATAGTTGCCGTCGTTTTTGAAATGGGTGTGTGCCGGTATCTTATATTTTTCAGCAAACCGCTTCACCATTTCATCCGTTGCCGGTGATGGCGAATTATCAATAAGATATAAGTGGTAATCGGTGTATGTCTGTATCGACAAGCTGCGGAAAAACTCCTCAAGCACGCCATCCGAATTATACAATACAGTTACTAACCCTAAAGTGGCCATCCAGCGTGTTCAGATTTTAAAGTGAAGCGAGGTGTTTCAGTTTCCAGGCGCATGTTTTTATACATTTGGGGCATTTCCCGCTGTGTACGGATTCCCCTTTAATATGTTTAGCGCGGCGATGTTACCGCTGCAACCTAAAAACAAATATAGACAAAAAAGTTTTCAGGATTTGATGAAAGGTTTTATCTCGCGGATTGTCTCTTACCTAATGCCCTAAGCGCGAAAACCACATCTGTAACCAGACTGTTACTATTTGGTTAGCAAGCAATTGGCGCGAATTCTTACATTTGATTAAACCCTTTAGCTATGAGCCAGATCAATAAAGACGCTATTAAACAGGAGGTGTTCGACCTGTATGATGACTACGCGCACAACCGGCTGGACCGCCGCGCATTCGTACAAAAGCTATCGCTTTACGCCGTCGGCGGCTTAACCGTGCCCGCGCTGATGAGTTTCCTGATGCCCGACTACAAAGGGAACGTGGAGATCAAACCCGACGACCCTAATTTGAAATCGGAATACATTAAGTATGACTCGCCGAAAGGCGGCGGCAGTATCAAAGGTTTGTTGTCGGAACCTAAGGATAATAAAGGAAAGCTTGGCGGTATTATCGTTGTGCACGAGAACCGGGGCCTTAATCCATATATAGAAGACGTCGCCCGCAGGGCGGCATTAGCCGGTTTCATAACCCTCGCGCCTGATGCGCTGACACCGCTTGGCGGCTACCCCGGCGATGACGACAAGGGTCGCGAAATGCAAAGCAAAAGGGATCCCAAAGAAATGCTGGAGGACTTTATAGCGGCATTCTATTACCTTAAAAACCACAAAGACTGTAATGGCAAAGTTGGTGTGGTAGGATTTTGTTTTGGCGGCGGCATTGCTAACAGTATGGCCGTGCGTGTGCCCGAACTGGCGGCAGCGGTGCCATTCTACGGTAGTCAGCCCACGGCTGAGGATGTGCCGAAGATCAACGCGCCGCTTATGCTGCATTACGCCTCGCTGGATACCCGCATCACCGGCGGGTGGCCCGCATACGAGGCTGCTTTAAAGGCCAATAACAAAAAATACCAGGCCTTTATTTACGATAATGTGAACCACGGCTTCCATAACAATACAACACCCCGGTATGATAAAGCTGCCGCAGACCTGGCCTGGAGCCGCACGATTGATTTTTTTAAAGAGAATTTGAATTAGCGTTCCCATTTCGGAAGTGGATTTCGTTGGACTATTTCCTATTCTTTTCTTATTTCATATCGCAATTCCACCATTCCGTTTTTATAGGCCGTCACATCTTCCAGGTGCAATTTTTGTTCCTGCCCGATTTGGTCCAAAAATAAAGTCCCCTCACCCAAAATAATCGGGATAATAGATAACCGTATTTCGTCTGCCAATTTTAAACGAATGAATTCCTGAGCCACGATTGCGCCGCCTGCAATCCAAACATTTTTATAGTTCGGCTTTAGCCGTTCGTTTACCAATTGGTCCAGGTCGCCCGAATAAGTTTCAATATTCGGCCTTTCAACAGGCAGGTTCCGGTGACTTAATACTACAGTCGGCGTGTCGCCATACGCCCAGCCATAAGATTTTGAAAGTTCCAGGGCGTGCTCATAGGTGCGGGCGCCCATCACATAGCAATCTATTTTTTTCAGAAATTCCGCCGCATCCTGTTCAGCAACGGCAGCACCCTTTTCGTAGTGGTCAGCAGTCTCAAACCACGAAACACTGTTGTCCTTTTTGGCTATGATGCCATCCAGGCTCGAAACCATGTGTATGGTTACTTTAAAAGGCTGTGCCATCATTTATAAATTATTCATAAATTGGTGTACGCTCAAGTGCTGGCACCTGAACGGGTCGCTCGTTCAGATTTTGCGGGAATTTCTTCCGAAAATACAACTAAAAGCAAAATTGCTACGTATCTGGTTAAAAACGTTACAATAATGAAAAAGGCGCTATGCTTATGTTTGATAGGGTGCTGCTTTTTAACGGCATGTCATAAAAATTCAAACCCGGCTCCGGTAGGCAAGCAAAAGGCCTTGCAAATTGTGGTTAGCAATGTAACCACAACGCTTACTATTTTTTCCTTTTCGGTTACCAGGGCTTCATCCTCAGATACGCTGATCAATATCCATTCGCAAACCGGCAACAATGCTTACGCCATAAATGTGAATTCCGGCGACGTGCTTAAGCTGCATTATTTCCTTGAGTTGGAAGGCCTTGTACCACCGGTTGATCCCCATATCTCCTTTATTTGTGACGGCGCTGTACTGTTCGACGTAACCAACAATGCCGGCATTGTCTCAGGCGATAAAGTCATTACGATTCCGTAGATATTTCAGGCTGTTGATCTTCATTCGAATTCCTGAAAAATTCCTTAATTTTACTATATGACCATAGTAGTTAACCCCCATAACCCACAGGAGGAGCAGGCGCTGCTGGCATTTTTGGATAGCAGGAAGTACGACTATAGCCGGGAAGATGAAAATTTTGTTTTATCCGAAGCCCAGCAAAAGGAAATACTGGAGCGCGACAGGGAATACGAAGCCGGAAAAACCGAAACCTATTCAATCGATGAGGTCGTAGCTCACTTTAATATCAAAGAAAAATAACTATGTCTTTGACAACACCAAACCAGGGCGAGAGTAGGCGACACATTGCTCATTATTTAAAGTTTTGTGTTCCCAGTATTTCTCCATATCTCATATTATAAGTGAATATTACTTCGGGTTTCATCACTTTGTCCTCATATACACTGCGATCCTTACATCCACTACAATCAATCACCTGGCAAACTATATTATAATTTCTATACCTAAAACGGCGCAGTCTTGTATGTCTGTTCTTACTAAGTATAACGCAGCTTATGATGCAGCCCGAATGATGTCCATGGCCACCCGTGTAACTTGAATATGCCGTTAGTGTTGTCCTATCCGTCCCATCGGCCCTATAGCTTCCGGCATCGCTAAATGGAATTCTGACAGTGTCGCCGACATTTAACCGTCTAAAAGTTTGCCTGATCTTTTTTCGTGTTTCTACATCTTCTCTTGCTATCGAATCAAGTTGCCGTTTTTCAGGTACAAACACCGCAGTATAACAGACGGATTCATTCACAAAAAGCCCCTTTTTATATGCCCGCAAATGTAAATCAGGTAATGTATTGAATTGTTTTAATCTCTGCTCATCGACTTTTCTTGAAGATATAAAATCATAAGTTGATGCACCCAACATTACAACTTCTACCGTATCACAATCATTACTAAGTTTAATTTTTTCATTTTCAAATCCAGGAAAGCCGAATATCAATGTTTGTGTATTTTGCGGTATAACAATCTTGAATCTCCCATCTTGCTCTGTCTTCCCAATGAGCGACCTATCTGTGTTTTCAATGAATATTCCAGGTATCGGTAGATAATCATTTTCGTCGATGACGCGGCCGTATAGGGTCCGGTTTTGCCCATGAGCCGTCAATATAAAAAGCATTAAAATAGCGCTGAATGTTAGTTTCATCTTGACAAGCATTTTATACCAGGATGCATTGAAAAACATATTTCCATAATGCTATGAAAATATTTTACTCATCATCCCACCCCTTCCCGGCAAGAATTTTTGGTATAAACTTCTCTACCCTTGCCGTCCTGGTTTCCGATCGCTTGGGCTGCGAAAAATGGAACAGGTAGCCCCGTTGACGGCCGGGCGTTAATGCCTCAAAAGCTGCTTTCAGCGCGGGGATATGGTTCAGTTTGTATTGAAACTCTTCCGGAACTTTAAAGTCTTCGGTCTTTTTTAGCTCCACCTTCAGGCCGGCCTTTTCCACTTCGATGGCTTCATGAATATATTGCCTGATCGCAGTTGCCGACCCGGCTATTTCCTCGGCATTGGTGAACCGCATTTGCCGCGGTACCTGTACATTTTCCGTTTGCTGGATCAGGATACCATTGGGATCGCTTAACAGGGCCCCTTTAAAAAACAAAAGCGCGCAATATTCTTTAAACCCATGTATCAGCACGATATTACTTTTCCCGAGTGTATAACAAGGCTGGCCCCATTTCAATTCTTCGCTTAGGCCGCAAGCAAGGCAGATCGTCCTCAGTTTCCCATACTCTTCCTGCCACCGGGTGTCCTTATCAAAAAACCAATCAACTTTAGGATTCATAATATTACGCTTTATTGAGCCAGTTTGAATAGTCCTTCCAATCGGCAAGATAAATCTGCTTGATTTTATTTTTATCTGTTTCGTCAAAAGCTAAGCCAAAACATCTTGGGTATTCTGCTCTAGCTAAAACATCTCTGAAGTCATTATTGCTTATTTCGATAAAATTGTCAATTGCATTAATGTCTTTGTCCGCCAATTTTATGATTGCTGCTGAAACCCGATTTCTATTTTGGGGCGTGTTCTCCCTAATACCGAATAGTTTTTGTTCTACGTCATTCGCACGATTACCAAACTCCCTGTGAATTATTCGTTCCAAAGTTTTGCTATCAACCTTCGCAAATGGTTGTCTGCCGAACAATATGATTCGCAGTTCTTCAAACATCTCCACTAAGATATTAAAACTAGAAGATTCTATAAAACTTAAACCCTCAGCGAGCCGCGGAAACCTCTTGCGGCATAATAGGAATCTGCTCCGTTGTGGTACATGAAGACCGTATCGTACCGACGGTCACAAAATATGGCGCCCCCAAATTTCCTAATGCTGGCTGGGGTTTTTACCCAGCTCGATGTTTTCTGATCGAATTTCCCGAGGTTCTGCAAAGCCCTGTATTCTTCTTCCGATAATATTTCAATACCCATGCCGGCAGCCATATCGATCACACTATTTGCAGGCTTAAATTCTTTCCTCGCGTCCAGGGCTTCCCGGTCGTAACAAAAACTTCTGCGGCCCCTGGGACTTTCCGCAGAGCAATCATAAAAGATATATTCGCCCGTCTTCTCATCATAGCCGACAACGTCCGGTTCGCCCCCGGTAAGTTCCATTTCATCCAGCGACCAAAGTTTCCCGGGGTTAGCTTCGAGTCTTGCCTGGACTTTGGCCCATTCAATGCCTTTGTGGCGATCCATATTTTTCTCAAAACGTGCCTTCATTGTTTTGAATAATTCTTCGCGTTCTAAAGGCGATAAATCTCTTTGATAACTATCAGTGCATTCCATATTATTGATTTTAATTGATCAGCGAAATCATACTAACCGCGGGCCCGGTGTTCAGGGCCCGCGGAAATTTTATGGACCGATTACCATTGTTGTTTGACAATATTGAACATCCAGCGAATGCCAAAACGGTCCTTACAAGTGCCCCAGTATCCCCAGAATTCATCATGAGGGGGTACTCCGTCTGTTCCGCCTTCCGCCAGCTGCTGGTACATTCTGTCGGCTTCTTCTTTGGTGTCGGGACCCAAATTGATGGTAAAATTATTCCCTTCTACCAGTTTTTGCCCCATACTTTCCAGCATGTCTGTTCCCATGATTTGTATACCGCCAAGTATGGGCAGAGCCACATGTGCCACTTTGTTTTGATCGACTTCAGGTAACGCCGGTGCGCCGGGTTGCCGCGGAGCGTCTTTGAACCGCATTAGCGGACCCGCGAATTCTGTCCCAAAAACCTTCTTGTAGTGGTTAAATGCTTCTTCGGCATTGCCGTTAAAGTTTAAATAAATTGATACGCTTGCCATGGTTATGTTTCTTTTATGGTTATTAATTTTTCGAATGAGCGTGAGTCTTATGCTGCGCTCGCGAGGAATGTAGATTGATTAACCGGAATAATCCTTCTGTCCGCCGGCCTCAGATACCACGATAATACAGCAAAAACGGCCAGCACGAATGGGGCAATTATTTGCGCATGAATATCATTGCTGGCAATATGCGATATCACGGCGCCAGTCATGGTGAAAAATATACCCGCATAGGCCCATTCCTTCAGCAGCCGGAATTTCGGCACCAGGATCGCGACTACGCCCAGCATCTTCCAGATGCCGATAAACGCAATAAAGCAGGTTGGATATCCGAGGGGTTTAAAACCCTGCACCGTTTCCTTTAGCAGCAGGGCCTGCGTTAATCCGCCGAAAAAAATACAAAAGGACAATAACCCGGTTATTATCCAATACCAAATGATCTTTCTCTTTTCCATTTTCTGATTATTTTAATTTGCTTAATAACTCCTGTATCCGGTTATGCGCCCAATTAATGCCCTGGGCAAAGGGCAGCTTCAATACCAGGTCGCGCTGTTCAGCCGATTCATAGATCACGTGCATATTGACCTTGCTGGTTTCGTCCGTGAGTTTTTCGAACGCGGTTATCTCCAATTGAACACCAAAAGGCGTGTTGTACATCTCAAATGTCCGGGTGATCTTTTGGTTCGGAAGAAACTCATGGATCACTCCATCAGCCTCAAAAACGATGTTTCCTTTATCATCCTTTTTCTCAAAATGCCAGCCGCCGTACTTTTTGGCTTCGAATTTCAGCACCTTGTTTCCCATCCACTGCTCTATGAGTTCGGGCTCGGCATACGCTCTGAAAAGCAATTCTACGGGCAGGTCAAATTCCCTGGTGATTGTTAGGTCGTGTTTGCCTTCTTCGGCATGGACCTTTGTTTTCAGTTCCATGATCCTATTTTTTTGATTTAAATTCTTTCATTAAGGTTTCCAATTTGTTGAACCTGTCATCCCACATCTGGCGGAATGGCTCGATAAAGTCGGCTATTGCTTTCATTTTTTTTGCATTGATGTGATAGTGAACTTCCCTGCCGCTTTGCTCCTGCTTAAGCAATTCGCATTCGGTAAGTATTTGTAAGTGTTTTGAAACCGTCGGCCGCGCCGTGTCAAAGTTCGCGGCTATGGCGCCGGCAGTCAGCGATTGCGAAGCGACCAATAGCAATATTGCCCTCCTGGTCGGGTCGGCTATGGCCTGGAATACATCTCGTCTTAAATTCATCGTGTAGCTATTTGACTACAAATATATATGTAGTTATTTAACTACGCAAATTTATTTGCAATTTTTAGGAAGTTTTTCAAGCTTTCCATATTTTTATCCCGTTAAACCTATCAAAGAAGTGGCTATCAAACTCGCAACCGTCTCACTTATTCTTATCACGCTTTTTGCTTCCTGCAAAAAGAAACAGGAACCACAGCCAACTCCACAATTGCCAGAACCAACTTTGACAGCATTTAGTCTGTCGACCAGATATGTCGGCGATGCAAATTTTATGATACCAATGCCAAATAGTAACAGCAAGGGAGAGTTTAGCTATACCAGCGACAACCCTGCGGTAGCAACCGTGTCCGGCGATAGCATACTCATCAAATCCGCAGGAACGGCAAATATCACTGCAACGCAAAAGGCAACGGCCGCTTACACAGGCGGAGCTATTAGGACCACCTTTAATGTCCTGCCAAGCATATTCATTGCCGGCTACAGCTACACCACAAGCGGAGACATTGCCCTGTATTGGAGGAACGGATCGCCCGTGAGCCTAAACGGATATGGCTCGGCCAACGACATTGTAGTACAAAACGGCGATGTATATGTTGCCGGCACCATGTCCACGAATCAGAGTTATGCTTATCCGGGATATTGGAAAAACGGCCTGCAGACGATTTTTCCAAAGACCGGCGGGGCCTTAGGCATAGCTGTATTAGGAAACGATGTGTATGTTGCAGGTTATACTTTTACGACATACAATGCATCGACTTACAAGGTTGCTACTCTATGGAAAAATGGCACTGAGATTCCACTACAAAATCCGCTGCCGTGCTGTGGTGAAATCTCGTCTTCCGTCGCAACGGGCATTGCCATATATAACAACGAAATTTATATCTGCGGTACGGCTAATGATCAGTCGCATCATTTCAGTTCGGCAATGATCTGGAAAGCTGACGGAACTGGTACAGCACTTTCAAAACCCTCACAAACCCGCTTAACCGACACCAGTTCGCAGGCTTTTAGTATTACTTTCCAGGGCGGCGATATGTATCTTTCCGGATTAACTTCTATTGAGTTTGGTAATTCCTACTTAACCTATTGGAAGAACGGCACTGCCATGCCCTTTAATTTGCCTGCCGTCATCAATTCGAGAGCCAATGCCATCGCGATAGGCGGGGCTGACGTAAATATTGCCGGTATAGATGCCACTGGGGGCACAAATAACGCTGCATATTGGAAGAATGGCGTTAAAACGCTCTTGCTGGCCAGTGCCGAAGCGAATGACATCGCAGTGCAGGGTAGCGATACCTATGTTGTAGGCAGTACATTCCCAGTTGCTAATTCGATTACCGCATCACCGGTTTATTGGCTCAACGGTACCATTAATAGTTTGCAGGCGCCTAATAACACAAGGGCAATGGCTGTGACTATCGTAACCCACTAGACTGTTTGTATTCTCGCTGAAACCTCAAAAATCTTTTATTCCGCCGCAAAATCTCATATCAGAGAACCTTGCGGTCCGGATGTTTGCAAAGCGCAGGCCTCCTGCGCTTTTAATCCGGCGATTACATCTGAAGTTATAATAATGTGCTTTGTCAATAGATTTTACCTATTACACATAGAATTAATCGATTGTGATTATAGCAATTAAGGTTATACTTTTATGCTCTCAAACGCTTCTTCAAAATCTTGAGAAGAAAATAGAACAACGACTATGGAAAATGGATCAAATGACATCAGCAAATGCCCGTTTCACAACGGCACTATGAAACATAATGTTGGCGGTGGCGGCACCCGCAACCGCGACTGGTGGCCCAACCAGTTAAAATTGAGCATCCTGCGACAAAACTCTTCGCTGTCAGACCCTATGGGCGGAGATTTTAATTATGCCGAAGCTTTTAAAAGCCTTGACCTGGAAGCTGTGAAAAACGATCTCCACGCGCTGATGACCGACTCGCAGGACTGGTGGCCGGCCGATTTTGGGCATTATGGCGGCTTATTCATACGCATGGCATGGCACAGCGCCGGAACCTATCGTGTAGGAGACGGCCGCGGTGGCGCGGGTGCAGGTTTGCAGCGTTTTGCCCCGCTTAATAGCTGGCCCGACAATGTGAGCCTGGACAAGGCCCGCAGGTTGCTTTGGCCCATTAAACAAAAATATGGCCGCAACATTTCATGGGCCGACCTGATGATCCTCGCCGGTAATATCGCGCTGGAATCCATGGGTTTTAAAACATTTGGCTTTGGCGGTGGACGCCCGGATGTTTGGGAAGCGGACGAATCCGTATACTGGGGTGCCGAAAACACCTGGCTGGGCGGCGATCTGCGTTACGCGCATGGTTCACCCGGCGTTGAGGAAGGTCATGGCGTCCTGGTATCGGATGAAAAAGCCGATGGTGACGTACACACACGCAACCTCGAAAAGCCGCTTGCTGCCGTTCAAATGGGTTTGATCTATGTAAACCCGGAAGGGCCCGACGGAAATCCCGATCCTATTTTGGCCGCAAAAGATATCCGCGATACGTTTGGCCGTATGGCCATGAACGATGAAGAAACGGTTGCCCTGATAGCAGGCGGCCACAGCTTTGGCAAAACGCACGGTGCGGCTACGGCCGATCATGTGGGCAAGGAACCTGAGGCTGTTGACCTGGAAATGCAGGGCTTTGGCTGGAAAAACAGCTTTGGCTCGGGTAAAGGCGCCGACGCGATCACCAGCGGACTTGAAGTAACCTGGACAAAAACGCCAACCCGGTGGAGTAATAATTTCTTCGAAAACCTTTTTGGCTTTGAATGGGAATTGACAAAAAGCCCCGGCGGCGCGCAACAATGGGTAGCCAAAACCGCCGAAGCTATTATTCCGGATGCGTTTGATAGCTCCAAAAAACGTTTGCCAACCATGCTGACCACCGACCTTTCCTTAAGGTTCGACCCGGTTTACGAAAAAATATCAAGACGATTTTTAGAAAACCCCGACGCATTTGCGGATGCATTTGCCAGGGCATGGTATAAACTAACCCATCGCGATATGGGGCCTGTTACCCGTTACCTTGGCCCGGATGTGCCGCAGGAAGAACTGCTTTGGCAGGATCCTATACCGGCCGTCGACCATGCTTTGATAGACGAAGCTGATATTTCGGCCCTGAAAGCCAAAGTTTTGGGATCGGGACTGAGCGTGGCCGAATTGGTTTCGACTGCCTGGGCCTCGGCTTCCACCTTCCGTGGTTCCGATAAACGCGGAGGCGCTAACGGTGCCCGTATCCGCCTCGCGCCACAGAAGTACTGGGAGGTAAATAGCCCTGCACAATTGCAAAATGTATTGAATACACTGGAGGGCATCCGGAACGAATTTAACGGCGCCCAAACAGGCGGCAAAAAGATCTCGCTGGCCGACCTGATCATCCTGGCAGGCTGTGCTGGTATTGAAAAAGCCGCCGGAGATGCAGGGCATGCTGTCACCGTGCCATTTAATCCCGGCCGCATGGATGCCTCGCAGGAGCAAACCGATGTAGAGTCGTTCGGCTACCTGGAGCCTCTTGCCGATGGTTTCCGCAACTTCCGCAGGTCAAAGATCCCGGTGTCTACCGAGGAACTGCTAATAGATAGGGCCCAGTTACTCACGCTGACAGCGCCTGAATTAACGGTACTATTAGGTGGTATGCGGGTATTGAATACCAATTTCGACGGTTCCAAACATGGTGTGTTCACCTCGCGCCCGGGGCAGCTTACGAACGATTTTTTTGTGAACCTGCTGGATATGGGTACTGAATGGAAAGCGATGTCCGACGACAGGGAGCTTTATGCAGGCAGCAGCCGTTCAACAGGTGAGGTCAAATGGACCGGCACCCGCGCCGACCTGGTATTTGGCTCCAACTCCGAACTGAGGGCCATTGCCGAAGTATATGGAAGCGCGGATGCAGGTGACAAGTTTGTAAAAGACTTTGTGGCCGCCTGGACTAAAGTGATGAACCTGGACAGGTACGATCTGAAGGCCCGTTAAGGATAAATGAATATGAAACAGAAGTCCCGGATCGTTCGATCCGGGGCTTCTTGCTTAAACTTCGATAGCCCGCAAGGCAACTGAAAACCTCATTCAATCGCCTGCTGATGCCGGTTCGCTTCGGCAAATTGCTGAATGTCGGTTTTAGTGAATGTTACCAGTTCAATAATGTTTGCACTGCGCCGCAGGAACGGCGGAACAATTTGAAGCGCTTCATCTTTGCTGTTGAACTCGCTGATGAAATATGATTTATGAACACCGGATTTGCAGCCCCAATAAGCATGCGAAAGCAAATGTGAACCCGATTCTACAAACAATTTCACCACATGCTGGCATTCGACCATATTGTCGGAGTGGGGAATCTCAATTAAGTAAGTTGTCATCTTCTTTAAATTTAAGGGTTAATCTATTCAATAGGTTTGATCACAATCCAAACCAGCGCGATTTCCGGCTCGATCCAAAATGTTCCTTATCAATGGTGAGGGCTTCAGAAGCATCGTGATGGATGCCAAATGGTTTTGGACCCGAAAAGAAATCAACGTCAACACGCGCAACTTCACCTTTACCAAACTCGATATAACAGGAGCCGGCGCCGGTGTAGCCGGCTTCATTCTCTTTATCTCTGTGGGCCGCGATAATCGAAGCAGCTGCAACTTTTGCGGCGCCTTCGGCAAATACGCCGGCCTTCGGTGTTCCGACACTGGTTACATCGCCGATAGCATAAACGTTGGGGAAGCTGGTCATTAACGTTTGCCTGCTCACCGGTATCCATCCGTCGACCGCTAAACCGCTTTGCAATACCACACCCGGTGCAACATGTTTTGGAATACCCAGGAACAGGTCGAATGGTATTTCGGTGCCATCATCTAAAATGGCTGTTCCTTCCCGAAGAGAAGATATTTTGTGTTGCGGTATGAATTGAATACCCCTTTCTTCAAACGCTTTAAGCAACGCTTTTGAGGAGTCGGGCGAAGGCGGGATGGGTGACCCAAAGGGTATCACCAGGCTGATGGTGCAGGCGTCACGAACACCGGCACTAACCAAATGATCGTGCAGCATTAACGCGGCCTCGCTGGGTGCGGGCGGACATTTGAACGGAGCCCCGCACACGCCGATAATGGCGTGACCCTTCTTAAAATTCGGGATCACGTCTCTTAGCATGGTTGCGCCTTCAAAGGAATAATACTCGTTGCCATGTTCTGTCAAACCCGGTGTTGCGCTCATATCATAATTCGCGCCAAGCGCTACAACCAATACATCCGCCTTGTAGGTTCCGGTTTGTGTGGTAACGCTTTTGGTTAGCGGATCAATGGCGATGATGGTTTCTTTACAGAATTTCACGCCCGGCTTTACGATACTGCTGTAAGGAATTTTGACGGCGTCAGGGTTTTTGTGGCCGAACATCACATCCAGCTTTGAGAAGCCGAAAAAGAAGGTATCACTCTGATCGATGAGGGTAAGATCAAGATCATCGCCGATCGCTTCGGAAAGCATGGAAGTAAGCTCCAATCCTCCGAAACCGGCACCTAATACAACGACGCGTAACTTCATTTGATTTAGATGTGAGATTTGAGATGCTAGATATGAGACATGATCTGCGAGGCAACTATTTCGCTGGATTAAAAAAGACTTCCTTTTTCGAACCTTGCTGTTTTGTCTCAAATCTCATATCTAACATCTCAAATCTGGTTTTAATTCATAACTGTCTCATGCATCCCCGGCTGCGCAACATACCGCAGGTAAGGTTTAACAACCCTTACACCTGCCGGGTATTTCGCGTTAGCGTCTTCCATTGACAAGGCTGCAGGTATGATCACGTCATCGCCATTGTTCCAATTCACCGGGGTCGAAACAGTATATTTCGCGGTAAGCTGCATGGAATCGAGTACGCGCAATATCTCGTTGAAGTTACGGCCGGTAGACATGGGATAGGTTAAATGCAATTTTACCTTTTTGTCGGGACCGATAACGAATACCGTCCGTACAGTTTGGTTGGTCATCGGAGTTCTGCCTTCCGAAGTACCAGGCTCGTCTGCCGGAAGCATGTCATACAGTTTTGCGATGGCCAAAGTCGGGTCGCCGATCATGGGGTAAGGTACTGCCAAACCTTCTACGTCTTCAATGTCCTTTTCCCAGCGTAAATGGCTCTCTACCGGGTCGACGCTAAGGCCGATGATCTTGCAGTTTCTTTGTGCAAACTCCGGGGCCATTTTTGCCATGTAACCCAGCTCGGTGGTGCAAACCGGTGTGAAATCTTTAGGGTGAGAAAAAAGGACGGCCCAGCCGTCGCCAATCCATTCGTGAAAATTGATTGTGCCTTTTGTGGTGTCGGCTGTAAAATCGGGTGCGATGTCGCCTAATCTGATACTCATGATGTTGTTTATTAAATTGTTGACGATATGGTTAATTTTTATTGGTTATAAAAGAATATGTTTCTTATTACAATTTTCACATTCAAATACCTGTGGTTTGAAAGCCCCGAACGAGGCTATTTTGATCAGCGTGCTGACAAAAGTTTTTTTTTACTATCCACCAGGTTCCCGCCGCACGCCGTGCAGCGTATCCCTATCACCGTCCGTTTAATAATTATCTTGTCTAAATCCATCAATGCCATAACGGGAACGAATTTGCACCGGACAGGAAAGGTTTGGAAATAAAAGGGACAAACACACAGGGTTAGGGATGAACGGCGGGAGGTTTGTGAAGAAAAGGCGTTGTTGAGTTTTAGGCCAGGCGTGCCCGAAAGATTTAAATGCGACCGTGGACCGCGCGATTCCTTCCTCGGGGAAGGGCAGGAAGGGGTTAACCAACATGCATTTAACCGCGTTTAACCCCTCCCTGCCACATCACTCCCGATAACTATCGGGACAACCGCACCCCCAATGTCATTAAGTTAAGGGATTTCATATCGCATCTCTTTGATTTTTAGTTACTTTAGGCCGGGTTCGGGCTCTGTATTTACCGACATGTCTTTCAATAGTACGGTT
>Ga0207705_10000622_pt1 | contig 29600 bp, 27 predicted proteins | sample KBSC13metaG_FD_184314 | JGI IMG/M metagenome (GOLD analysis project Ga0207705, IMG submission 184314) | Corn rhizosphere microbial communities from Kellogg Biological Station, Michigan, USA - KBS C1-3 metaG (SPAdes) (version 2) | ecosystem: Host-associated > Plants > Roots > Rhizosphere > Soil ... | reverse complement strand
TTAAGGTACCTGGGCGATGTTCGGATTCGACACGTCCGAGTTGATCATTGTCGCCGTTCTCGCGCTGATCTTCATCGGGCCCAAGGAGCTTCCGAGCACAATGCGCACCGTCGGCCGGTGGATTGGCCAGGTGCGGGGCATGGCGCGCCATTTTCAATCCGGAATTGAAGCAGCGATCCGCGAGGCAGAACTCGAGGAAATGGAGCGCAAATGGCGCGAGGAAAATGATCGGATCATGCGCGAATTCCCGCAGGTGGACGGGTCGCCGTCTCCCGCGCAACCCGCGGAGCTGAAGCCCGAAGCCGAGACCGCGCAAGAAGAGCCGCAGCTTCCGCTTCCCGAGCCACCGAAACGCGAGCTGCCGTGAAGGATATCGATGACACCAAGCGCCCGCTGCTCGAACATCTGATCGAGCTGAGGAAACGGCTGCTGATCAGCCTTGCGTTCTTCGCGGCGGCTTTCTTCGTCTGCCTCTATTTTTCCCACCCTATTTTCGGGTTCCTGGTGCAACCGCTGAAGCACGCAGGCCAGGGACGGCTCATTTACACTGACCTTTTCGACGCCTTCTTCGTCCAGGTGAAGGTGGCCCTATGGGCGGCGCTGATGGTCAGCTTCCCGGTGATCGCCACCCAGCTGTGGCGCTTCGTCGCCCCCGGTCTCTATGTGAAGGAAAAGCGCGCATTTCTGCCCTTCCTGATTATGACGCCGTTCTTTTTTATCGGAGGAGCGGCCTTTGCCTACTTCGCCGTCATGCCCTTGGCGCTTCATTACCTTCTGAGCTTTCAAGGCAATGTCGGTGGCATCCAACAGGAAGCGCTGCCTGCGGTCGGCAGTTACCTGAGCATTTGCGAACGGTTCCTGTTCGGCTTTGGAGTCGCCTTCCTTCTGCCGGTGCTGCTGATGGTGCTTGAACGAGCCGGAATTGTTAACGTCCAGCAACTGACGAAGTCTCGTCGCTACGCGGTGGTCGCCGCCGCGATCGTAGCCGCCATCCTCACGCCGCCCGATGCAGTCTCGATGATGCTGCTGCTGGTGCCACTCTACGGCCTCTACGAATTCGCAATCCTCGCGATCCGGATCACTCATTGGCGCCGGCGGCGGCGTGAAGCGCGCACCGGCTCAGAGGACATCCCAGATAAGGAGAGCCCGGAAACGCCACCGGGGGGGGGGAGGGTTGGCGGTTCCGGGCTCTTTTAAGCGGATAGCGAGAGCGGGGGGGCAAAAGGTCACTATCCGAACTGCAAAACGCCCCTTGTTCGAGACCGGTTCCGAACTTCGCGGAATTTTTTTCACCGGCTGCTAATCGCGATCAGGTTCCAGGGAAGACGGGCAGTTCCACGCTGTATCGGCCAAGCTTGCGCTCGAGGCTGGAGCGCAGCTGGCGAGCGAGACCGGCGATGATACGCTCGAACTGCATTCTCTCGCGGTTGCCGTCTTCTTCGGGCACGAGAACAGGGCTACCCAGCGTCAAGCGCGCGGTGAGATCGCTGCTTCGCTGAAGGATCACTTCGACCGGCTGGTCGGGCCGGCGGAGCATCGCGAATTCGACCACCTCGGTAACAAGGAACGCGACCGGGACAGCCATGTCCTGAGTCGTGTTCACCGATTCCAGTTCGAGGTCGATCACCAGTCCGCGGGCGGATTCGGGTGCTCCGGCTCGAAGTTCCGCCGACAGCTCAGACAGCAACGGCCGAAGCGAAATGCCGCGATTCTCCTCCATCTCGGCGAAGTGGTTGCGGTGGACGATGGCCAACGCGCCAACCCGTCGCCCAATCGCTCCGTAGGCCGAGCGCGCTGCCGGAGTCTCAGCGCTGCGCCCGTGAATGTTGAGGAGTGAAGCGACCACCTGCAGGTTGTTCTTCACGCGGTGGTGGACCTCCCGCACAAGTTTGCGCTGGCCCTCCAAAGCTGCGGACATTTCCTGCTCCGACTCCTGCACCTTCGCTACCGAGCGGGCGAAAGCGTCCCGAAACTCGCGAATCTCGGTCGCTAGCCCCAGCCGTCTAGGCAACTCAAAGGGCCCCCTTCCGGGAGTGTAGGCGGTAACAGAGCGTTCGAGCCGGCGCAGCGGTTGGATCAGCAGCCGAGTCACGACCAGCCACGAGATCAGCGCCGCAACGAACCACATCACCACCGGAAGGATGATGATGAGGACATCCACCGTCGTGATTGCCGGGACCCGCCCGTCGATCTCGATCAGAAGGCGGCGATTCCCGACCGGCCAGCGGCTGATGAGTCGCCGTTCGCTGGGATGCAGCGGCTGGTCGGAGGCCATGATGTCGATTTCGCGCACACCGTCTTCAATACGTATTCCATCGAAGCTGCTGCCGCTGTCGAGCGCCGCCTTGCGCAGGTCTTCGCTCGACAGAACCATCATCGCCGACCCGCCGGTCACTCCCACCTGAACGAGGAGCGAATCATCGTCGGGAGTCACTGTGAGGTGAATGTCTCCAGGCGCAATGGTCCGAATCGGGCCTGTGTCGCCGAGATCGCCAACGACGCAGAGAGTGGAATCTCCTGAATCCAGCCGGAATTGCTGCGCTATCGCCGGCGCGATGGCCAGCGACTTCTGCACTTCCTGACAGGCGGCGGGGCCATCGGCCAAACGGCCGTTCGCGGCGATCCTCAACGCGAGGACGTTGCGGGCGATGAGGCTTTCCACCGACTGGGCCGCCGACCGCGCCTGGTCGGTCGACTGATTGCGCAGAGTCGCGTTGGCCGTATGGATTCCGTCATAGGCGATCCACACCAGCGCGAAACCGATAGGCAGCAGCGCAGCGGTCAGAATCAGGAGGAGTTTGGCTGGAGTCGAAAGTTTCGCGAAACGTTCGGCGGCGGTAGCCATGTTCATTCAGGCCTTTTCGGGCCGCTCAGCTGAGCTTCCCGAGCAGGTCCTTGAATTCGTCCGGAACGTCTTCACGCAAGGTCTCGTCGTATACGGAACGGAGCGCGCGGCCAACATCGGCCGTGCGATGTCCCGTCGGCTTCTTCAGTTTCGCTGCGGGAGCCGTCTTTCTGTCCTCGCGTTGTGCGGCGTCTTTCGGCACGCGCTTCTTCCCGTCGTTCAATCTCTCGTCCCCCGTAGCGCGGGTGAACACCAGCCGCGTCTATGCAGACGTGCATCGCGGCGCAATGGCTTCGTAAGGCCGCAGCGCCTCAAGCATCCCCTGTTCGAGATTTCGTCCGGAATCTGGACAACCACCCCGCATACGGGAGCGGAAACCAAATGCCCGATGCTTTGTTCCAGCGAGTGCAACATCTCGTGTGGGGGACGGCAATAGGGGAAACTTTGACGCCATTCATTCCACGGTTACAACGAACTCTGCCGCCGGACACGATGCCGGCGCCAGCTTTGGGAGTATCGCGCTAATATGTCGCTTGGACAGGAACTCGCTCCGCATCTGCCATTCTTGCGTCGCTACGCACGCGCTCTGACCGGGAGTCAGACGCACGGCGACGCGTTCGTTCGCGCAACGCTAGAGGCAATCGTCGCCAAACCCGACGAATTCCCGCGCGATGTCGATCCGCGGCTTGGCCTCTACAAAACCTTTCACGCGATCTGGTCGACCGCGAATATCGAGGAAGGGGACGAACCTTCGCAAAACATCGCGGGCGCGGAACGAATCGCGCACGCGCGCCTTTCCAAGATCACGCCGCTGTCCCGGCAGGCGCTCCTGCTGACATCATTGGAAGGCTTTTCGTCCGAGGATGCCGGCTATCTGATCGGGGCCTCTCCGCAGGACGTCGATTCGCTCGTCGCCGAGGCGCTGCGCGAGATTGAGCGTCAAACTCTGACTGACGTTCTGGTAATCGAAGACGAGCCGATCATCGCGATGGATCTCGAGACGATCGTTCGCGATCTGGGCCACAGTGTCACTGGCGTTGCCGTCACTCGCGACGAGGCGGTGTCTATGGCTCGGCAGCATCCGCCGGGGCTGGTGCTTGCCGACATTCAGCTTGCGGACGATTCGAGCGGAATCGACGCGGTCCGCGACATTCTTGCAGAGTTTTCGGTGCCGGTGATCTTCATCACCGCCTTCCCGGAACGCCTGTTGACGGGGACTCGGCCGGAGCCGACCTTCCTCATCACAAAGCCGTTCCAGCGCTCGACGGTGAAGGCGGCGATCGCTCAGGCATTGTTCTTCGACGCCGCGACCGTTCCTGCTTGAGCTTCGGAACATGGCAACGTTCGGGACGTTGCCCTCCTGAAACAATCCGTTGCGGGAATCCATGGCTGACGACCGGCAAGAACATCTGACCACTACCGAGGCAAGGGCCGGGGCGACCCCCCACATGACCCGCTACGTTCTCGGAATTGGGCTGGCGCTTGTAATTGTCCTGTTCATCCTCATCTGGATATTCGCTCGGTGACTGTCTGAAAGTTGTCGTAATCCAAATGATAGAAACCGGCGTGACGCACGATTTAGACCGTGTGCTTAGTAATCGGGTGGGGAGCGAATGACCGACGCGCTGGAAGAAGAAGCGCAGTCGGACGCCAATGGCGAACCCATTCCGCTGTCGGACTCCGACTTCAAGGAGCAGCTCGCGGCGGTGATTCCGCATCTGCGCGCATTCGGCCGTTCGCTTTCCGGCAGCCGCGACCTCGCCGACGATCTCGTGCAGGAAACGCTGTTGAAGGCGTGGGCCGCCCGCAAGCGCTTCCAGGCCGGGACGAATATGCGTGCCTGGACCTTCATCATCCTTCGCAACCTGTTTCTCAGCCAGATGCGGCGCGCCCGATTCAAGGGCGAATGGGACGACATTACCGCTTCGAAGATCTTGGCCGCCCCTGCGAGCCAGGATCGGCACATCGAGCTTGCCGACATGCAGCGGGCGCTGATGCACCTTCCCCAGCCGCAGCGGGAGGCGCTTATCCTCGTCGGAGCGGGCGGTTTTGCCTACGAAGAAGCAGCCGAAATCTGCGGATGCGCGGTCGGCACGATCAAAAGCCGGGTCGCGCGCGGGCGAGTGGCGCTCGATGCGCTGCTCTCGAGCGGCAAGCTTCCGTCACGGCGCCAGCACAAGACTGATCCGGACAAGTCCGCGCTGCAGACGATCATGGGTGAGGTGGACGAGCTTAGCCGCGACGCCTGAGCATTGTGCTCCTGCGAACGCAGGAGCCCAGTATGGATCCCCGCTTCCGCGGGGATGACTCGCACGCGGTCAATTGAGCCTGCGGAGCAAATCGGCGAAATCGCGCTCGCAGGGTTCGCGGGCCAGATCCTCGAAGGCTCGGCGAAGAGCGGCCATTACGCCCGCATGCTCGGGCGGGGCGTCGACCCGGATGATCCTCCGGTCTACCTGCATCACCGCCTCCTTGATCATCTCCTTGTTCGCCTTCATCCCATAGGAAAACGACCGACCCCGCTAGGAAGTTTCCTGAGGCGACTGTTTCGGGCAAGGACTTTGCCGATGTCGCCGCAAAATGTCAGTTCCCGTCGTGAAGAAGCGGTAGCGCGAGCCCGGAAATTCTCGCCGTTCCTGCGCGACGCGATCTCGAGACGTCCGGATGTCCTTGAATCGTTTCTTGCCGGTGGCCCGGATGCCGCCACGAAAATAGCTCGCGGCGTGGGCGCACAATCGGTCGAGGCGGAGCTTCGGCTGCAGCGCGTCGGGGTCGCTCTCGCCGCGGCTTTAGGGGATCTTTCTGGTGAGCTCGATCTTGAAAGAGTCACTGCGCAGCTCTCCGATTTTGCTGATCACGCGATCGATCGAGCCATCGACGCTGCGATCGCTGAGCGCGTTCCGGGAGAGGCTCCGCGTGGGTTCGCCATCATCGCGCTGGGCAAGCTCGGAAGTTGCGAGCTCAACTTCTCGTCGGACGTAGACCTTCTGCTTCTGTTCGATCCTGAGACCCTCCCGCACCGGCCGAGAGAAGACGCTGGGGAAGCAGCGGTCCGGATCGGCCGCCGTTTTGTCGAACTGCTTCAAAAGCGCACGCAGGACGGTTACGTTGCCCGCGTCGATCTTCGCCTCCGACCGTCGCCGGAGGTCACGCCGATAGCGCTGCCGGTCAACGCGGCGATCTCCTATTACGAATCCTCGGCGGTCGGCTGGGAGCGCGCAGCCTTCATCCGCGCCCGTGCCTGCGCCGGCGACAAGGCATTGGGCGAACATTTCCTCAAGGCGATCCAGCCGTTCGTCTGGCGCCGCGCCCTGGATTTCGGAGCGATCGAGGAAATCCGGAAAATGGGGCAGGCCATCCGCGATCATTATGCCCATCGCCAGCAATTCGGACCCGGTTACGATGTGAAGCGGGGCCGTGGCGGAATCCGGGAGGTCGAATTCTTCGTCCAGGCGCGCCAGCTCGTTCACGGCGGCCGGGAAAGCGAGTTGAGAAAAGGGTCGACGCTCCAGGCCATTGCCGCGCTCAAAGCCGCCGACCATCTCCAGTCCGATGTCGCCGCACAGATGGCGGACGCGTACCGTCGGCTGCGCACCATCGAGCACCGGCTACAGATGGTCGCGGACCAGCAGACCCACCTGATCCCGACCGACCCTGAAGCGCTTGCCGGTGTGGCACAGCTCCACGGCTTTAAATCGAGCGCCGAATTGCTCGATTATTTGCGGCCCTCGGTGGAGGCGGTGGGCGACGCTTTCGACGAGCTTGCCGACAGCGACGACAACAGCCTCCCGGCAGATCCTGACCTGCTGCGATCGGAGCTTTCGGCATTGGGCTTCGATGATCCCGAAACCGTGATGCTGCGCATCGGGGAATGGCGCTCGGGTCGGCCGCGATCGTTGCGCTCGCGGGCCGCCCGGAGCGCATTCGAGGCGATGCTTCCCGGACTGCTCAAGGCGATCGCTGCGAGCGCCGATCCCAATCACGCGCTGAACCGCCTGAGCGACATCGTCGAGCGCGTCTCGAGCGGGGTGAATCTTTATCGTCTTCTGCAGGCGAGACCGGGCCTTTCAGCCCTGCTCGCCCGGATTCTCACCCATGCCCCCGTCCTGTCGGACCAGCTGTCACTCCGGCCGGAGCTGCTCGACTCGCTTCTCGATTCCTCCTGTTTCGATCCACCGCCGAGCGCCGAGCAATTCGCGGAGTTTCTCGAAGGCCATATGCGCGGTCAGCCCTACGACGTTGCGCTCGACCGGGTGCGGCGGATCGTCAATGAGCGCCGCTTTGCCCTGGGTGTGCAGCTCATCGACCTGCGTGACGACCCGATCGCGATCGGCGAGGGCTATGCCCGCGTGGCCGAGGGGGCGCTGCTTGCGCTTGGCCGGCTGGTCGTCGCCGAGTTCGAAAAGGCGCATGGGAAATTCCCCGGAGCCGAGCTCGTCATTCTTGGGCTGGGCCGCCTCGGCGGCGGAGTCCTCACGCACGCGTCTGACCTTGATCTCGTCTACCTGTTCACTCCGCCGACCGCCGACGCCTCGAACGGTCCGAAGCCGCTCGGGCCGGCCAATTACTTCAACCGGCTCGCCAACCGGATCACCGCTGCGCTCAGCGTGTCCACCGCGGCAGGTCCGCTCTACGACGTCGATACGCGCCTGAGGCCTGAGGGCGCGAAGGGGATGCTGGTGGTCTCTACCGATGCATTCGCCCGCTACCAACGCGAGGAGGCGTGGACGTGGGAGCATATGGCGCTGCTTCGCGCGCGGCCGGTTTTCGGACCGGAAGGCGCCCGCGAGCGCGTCGCCCAACTCATTTCGGAGATCCTTCACCAGCGGCGCGATTCCAAGACGGTGATTGCGGACGCAGCGAAGATGCGGTCGGAGATGGCGCGCCACAAGCTCCCCGCCGGCCCGCTTGACGTGAAGCTCGGCCCCGGCGGGCTCGTCGATCTCGAATTCGCCGTCCATGTGCTGCAACTCACTCGCCAGCACGGACTTGATCCGCATCTGGAAACCGCTGTCGAGCGGCTCGCCGCCGATGGTTTAGTCGATCAAAGCATTATCGATGCGCAACATTTGCTCACACGCATGCTGGTGACGCTGCGGTTGATCGCCCCCGATCTCAATCCGCCGCCCGAGGGTCGCGAGCTCATGGCCCGGGCCTGCGGAGCCGCCACTTGGGACGAACTTCTTGCTCGCCACGATGCGGCACGCCAGAGCATTGCCGCGTTGTGGGACAAGGTGAAAGGATCTGCTCGATGATTGCCGAAGGTGAAAAGGCACCCAATCTGGATATCGAGACCAGCGATGGCCAAACCATCAATCTCTCGAAACCCGGCAAGCCGCTGGTGCTCTATTTCTACCCGAAGGACGACACCTCCGGCTGCACCCGCGAGGCGCAGGATTTCACCACGCTCGCTGCGGATTTCGAGAAAGCTGGAATCGCCGTCGTCGGCGTCTCTCGCGATCCGATGAAGAAGCACGAGAAATTCATCGCCAAATACGACCTCGCCATCCCGCTCGCCTCGGACGAGGATGGTGCGATTTCCGACGCGTTCGGCACTTGGGTCGAAAAGTCGATGTACGGCCGCAAATATATGGGCATGGAGCGCTCGACGTTCCTCATCGGCCCCGGCGGGCGCGTGCTGCGGGAATGGCGGAAGGTGAAGGTGCCCGGGCACGCCGAGGAAGTGCTCGAAGCTGCTCGAAAGCAGGCTGCGGCGGTTTGAATGCAGGGGCGCGGCGTGATAGCGGCGCCAGCAAGACGAAGGAGCATCAGCGTTGGCCGAGTTCACGCTTCCGCGAAACAGCAAGATCACCAAGGGCCGCAAGTACAAGCCTGAGGAAGGCAAGCGGCTGAAGTCGTTCAGGATCTACCGCTACGATCCGGACAATAGCGCCAACCCGCGCTGGGACACTTACACCATCGATCTCGACAAATGCGGGCCGATGGTTCTCGACGCGCTGATCAAGATCAAGAATGAGGTCGATCCGAGCCTGACCTTTCGCCGCTCGTGCCGAGAGGGCATTTGCGGGTCCTGCGCGATGAACATGGATGGCCGTAACGGCCTCGCCTGCACCACCCCGATCGAGGAGCTGAAGGGCGAAGTGCAGATCACGCCGCTTCCGCATATGGAGGTGGTGAAGGATCTCGTCCCCGATCTCACCCACGTCTACGCGCAATATGCATCCATCGAGCCGTGGCTGAAAACTACGACGGCCGCCCCATCGGGAAAGGAGCGGCTGCAGTCACCCGAAGACCGCGCGAAGCTCGACGGGCTTTACGAATGCATCCTCTGCTTCTGCTGCACCACCAGCTGTCCCAGCTATTGGTGGAACGGCGATAAATATCTCGGCCCCGCGGTCCTGCTACAGGCGTATCGCTGGATTATCGACAGTCGCGACGAAGCAACGGGCGAGCGGCTCGACGATCTTGAGGATCCGTTCCGCCTCTATCGCTGCCACACGATTATGAATTGCGCGAACGTCTGCCCCAAGGGACTGAATCCTGCCAAGGCGATCGCCGAGGAAAAGAAGCTTATCGCCGAGAGATCTGCTTGAGCGAGTCTATCCCGCTCCCTTCCGGAGCGGAGCCGGATCCGGACAATTCGGGCTGGTATACCTGGAATTTCGAGCGCGGCAGTTTCGCCGCCGCCACGGGCAAATTCCTGTTCAAGCCTGACGGTCCGGGGCAGGCAATCACCCGCATGTTCCCTGGCGAGGCCCTGCTCAACATGGGCGGATCGATCCACGGCGGCGCGGTGATGAGCTTCATCGACATGAGCCTGTTCGCCGGCGGCCGCTGCGCCGGAATGGAGGAGGGGCATTACGTCACCCTCGACTGCTCGGTCCATTTCATCGGCCGGGGCCGCGCCGGAAAACCGCTCGACGCGCATCTCCAGCTGGTGAAGCAGACCCGCGGCGGCCACGTCTTCCTGATCGGAACCTGCCTTCAGGGTGGCGAGCCGACTCACAGCTTTACCGGCACTCTGAAGCGGGTGCGGCCGCCCGAATGACGCATCCGGTCGGCGATGCCTATGCGGAGCTTGTTCGCGCGGGCGAGGTCAAATCCGATCCGGCGCAGCAGCGCGGTGCAGCGGCCCTCGATCGGCTGGCGCAGGCACTCGGCAACGGCAGCCGGAGAATCCTCAGCCTGTTCGGGAGGCGGCAGGATGCGCTCGAGGGCGTCTATCTCTGGGGGCCGGTCGGTCGCGGCAAGACGATGCTGATGGACCTGGGTTTCAGTCACATTGCAGTCGAGCCGAAGCGCCGGGTCCATTTCCACGCTTTCATGCTCGAAACACACGAGCGGCTGCGGGACGCGAGGCAGAGCGAAGCTGGCGACCCGGTCGAAGCGGTCGCGGAGGAGATTGCCGAAGAGGCCAAGCTGCTTGCCTTCGACGAGCTCCAGGTGACCAATCCCGCCGACGCGATGATCCTCTCGCGCCTGTTCGGCAAATTGCTCGAGCGCGGCGTGCGTGTGATTGCGACCTCCAACCGCCCGCCCGGTGATCTCTACAAGGACGGGCTCAATCGTGAGCTCTTCCTGCCCTTCATCGACATGATCGAGAGCCGATTCGAGGTGGTCGAGCTTGGCGGCCCGACCGACTACAGGCTCGACCGGCTCACCGGAGTCGAGGTCTGGCACGTGCCGAATGGCCCGGAAGCGACGCGCGCTCTCTCCGAAGCCTTCTTCAAGCTCACCGATTACTCGGTCGAGGATCGCGCCAAGGTGCCGAGCGAGGACATTCCCGTCGCCGGCGGCCGCACGCTCCACGTGCCCAAGAGTCTCAAGGGCGTCGCCGTCTTCTCGTTCAGGCGGCTCTGCGGAGAACCGCGCGGGGCCGCCGACTATCTCGCCATCGCCCAGCATTTCCATACCGTGATCATCGTCGGGATCCCGGTGATGAGTCCGACGATGCGCAACGAGGCCGCGCGCTTCACCGCGCTGATCGATGTGCTCTACGACCATCGCGTGAAGCTGCTCGCCGCCGCCGATGCCGAACCGGCGGAACTCTATCCGGCCGGGGACGGCACCTTCGAATTCGAGCGCACCGTCAGCCGGCTCGAGGAGATGCGCAGCGCGGAATATCTGGCGCAGGGCCACGGCACCGGTTAGCTTCGGCTCTCCAGCAGGGAGGGCAGCAATGATCGTCACCACCACGGAAAATGTCGCGGGCCATCGCACCGTCGAGGCACTGGGCCAGGTGTTCGGAGTTGTCGTTCGAAGCCGCAGCATCGGCGGCAATCTCGCGGCCGCGCTTCGCTCGATCGGCGGCGGTGAAATCAAGGAATATACGGCGCTCGTGGAGGAGACACGCCGTCACGCGATCGACCGGCTGGTGACCAACGCGACCGCGATGGGCGCCAATGCGGTTGTGATGATGCGCTTCGATTCGGGCGAGATCGGCCAGACGATGAGCGAGGTGGTCGCTTATGGCACCGCCGTAAGGGTCGAGCCGGAGTGAGCGGCGCGCGCGGCTGCATCGTCCTTTTCGGTGCGGTCATGATTGTCCTGGGCATTGGCGGATTCGTGATCGGCTCAGCACAAGCAGCTGGCTTTCCCGCTATCCCGATTTTCATCTTCGGCTGCCTCGTCGTTGTGACCGCCCTCGTTGAGCCGGTCTATGGCAAGCTGACCACGCGGCCGCCGCTTTCGGGCGGCTGGCGTCCGACAGGCGAGAAATTCATCGATCCGGCCAGCGGCAAGCCGGTTGAGGTCTGGTTCGATCCGGCGACCGGCGAACGCCGCTACGTCGATGTTGAAGGGGAGAAGAAAAGTTGAAGTTGTTTCGTGCGGCAGCGGCCGCCCTGTTTGCATTCGGCCTTTCCCCAGCCGCCGCGCAATCCGCAAGCGATCCGATCCTCGCAAGCGCCGACATGCGGCCCGGAGTGGATCTCGATGGGCCGTGGCATTGGTCGATCGACCCATTCCGCGATGGCGAAGGCGGTTTTCAGGGGGGCAAGCCAGGCGCCGGCCACCGCCGCTATGACGAGATCGACACGACTGCGGCGATGAAGGCGGACCCCAAAACGCTGTATGAATATGACATGGATCGGTCGCCGGTAGCCCCGTTCCCCCAGTCGTTCCTCACCCTGTCGCCTCAGATGCGCTACTATAACGGGCTCGTCTGGTTTCAGCGCCACTTCGCGGCGCATCTCGAACCCGGCAAGCGCGCCTTCCTTCGGTTCGGCGCGGTCGATTACCGGGCAGAGGTATACCTGAACGGCAAGCTGGTCGGCGAGCATGAGGGCGGATTCACGCCGTTCGCGTTCGATGTGACCAAGCTCCTTCGCGATGGCGACAATCAGGTGACCGTCGGCGCCGATTCCGAACGGACCAAGAGCGACGTTCCGCCGGTCGTAACCGACTGGGAAAATTACGGCGGCATCACCCGCCCGGTTCGGCTGATCTTCACTCCGGAGACATTCGTCGCCGATGAATGGGTCCGGCTGACCCGCGACGGTCATATCGCCGCGACGGTGAAACTGAATGGCCCCGAATCCGCCAACGCTCCGGTGCGCGTGCAAATTCCGAGGCTCGGCTTGAGTCTTTCCGGCCGGACCGGCGCGGATGGTAGCTGGACCGGCGAAGCCGCAGCGCCGCGCTCGCTCCACCGCTGGTCGCCCGAAAGCCCGACGCTCTACGACGTGAAGGTCTCAGGCGGCGGCGATGTCGTCAGCGATCGCGTCGGCTTCCGTACCATCGAGGTGCACGGGACCGACATCCTGCTCAACGGAAAGCCGATCTTCCTTCGCGGAATCGACGTTCACGCCGAGGAATTCGGCGATAACCCGACGCGCAATATCACGCCCGAAGCTGCCCGCGCGCTGCTGACCGAGGCGAAGCAGGGCCTGCACGCGAACTTTGTCCGGCTGGCCCATTATCCTCATCCGGAAACGATGCTCCGCGCCGCCGACGAGCTCGGTCTGCTCGTGTGGAGCGAGATCCCCGTCTACTGGATGGTCGATTTCGCCAACCCCGATACGCTGAAGACCGCACTGCACATGCAGACGGAATCGATCCTCCGCGACCGCAACCGCGCCTCCATCGTCATCTGGAGCGTGGGCAACGAGACCCCGGTGAACGATGCGCGCAACGCCTTCCTGCGGAGCCTGATCGCAAACGCCCGCAAGCTGGACGATACGCGCCTCGTCAGCGCGGCCTTGCTGAGTGGCCGCAAGGGCGAAGTTCAGACCATCGATGATCCGCTCGGCGCCGATCTCGATGTGCTGGCGGTCAACACCTACAACGGCTGGTACACGCCCGATCCGCTATCGAAGGTTCCGGACCTCGAATGGCGCTCCGCTTACAACAAGCCGCTGATCTTCTCCGAGCTCGGCGCCGGAGCGCTCGCCGGTTACCACGACGATCCCGCCAATCCGCACAAGTTCAGTGAGGAATTCCAGGCCGACTATTACCGGGCGACTCTGAAGATGGTCTCGAAGATCCCGTTCCTCCGCGGAATCTCGCCTTGGATCCTCAAGGACTTCCGCTCGCCGCGCCGTCAGCACCCGATCTACCAGCAGGGTTGGAACCGCAAAGGCCTCGACTCCCCGACCGGCGTTCGCAAGGAGGCGTTCGGCGTGCTCGCCGATTATTACAGGTCGCTCGAAGAAAAGCACTGACGCTCGACGAACAAGGCCACTCAGAATAGCATCCTGCTCTTAAGGGAGTTTCGATGCGTATTAATCTCGCGTTCCTGCTCGCGTTCAGCGCGACCGCCGCCGTTGCCGCCACCGATCCGCATACAATTCCGACGGAGCTTTCGCCGCAGTGGCAGGCGAAGACCCGCGCGTTGTTCAAGGATATTATCGAGATCCCGTCGGTTCACCACCGCGGGCTGGTGCCCAAGGTCGCCCAGCGTATCGCGGCCGAGATGAAGGTCGGGGGCTTCCCCGCAGCCGATATCCACATCATGCCCTACGAGGCGCTTCCCGGCGATCATACGGCGGCGCTGATTGTCCGCTGGCGCGCGGAGCACGCGACCAAGAAGCCGATCCTCCTTCTGGGCCACATGGACGTGGTGGAGGCCAGGCGCTCCGACTGGACCTACGATCCGTTCGTGCTTCGCGAAGAGGGCGGCTATTTCTATGGGCGCGGCACGTCCGACATGAAGAATGCCGACGCCGACATGGCCGAAGCGCTGATCAAGATGCGCCAGGAGGGGTTCAAGCCCGACCGCGACATCATCCTGTTCCTGTCCGGCGACGAGGAGACCAAGGGCGAGGGCGCGACTCTTGGCTCGACCAAGTGGCGCAACCTGACGGACGCCGAATTCGGCCTGAACGGCGACACCAACTGCCTGAATTACGACGAGAGCTTCCACCCGCTCGGCTGCAAGATTTCGACCGCCGAAAAGACGTTCCAGACTTACTTGCTGACGGCTCACAACCCGGGGGGTCACAGCTCGGAGCCGCGCCCAGACAATGCGATCTACGACCTCTCCGCTGCGCTTCTCCGGCTCCAGGCGCACCGCTTCCAGCCGATGCAGAACGAGACGACCCGCGCCTATTTCCAACATCGCGCAGCGGAAGAGGGCAATTCGCCGCTCGGGCAGGAAATCCGTGCATGGCTGGCCAACCCCAATGACGGTGCGGCGGCGGATGCGATCGAAGCCAACCCTATCGAGGTCGGCTACACCCGCACCACCTGCGTCGCGACGATGCTTCAGGCCGGCCACGCCGACAACGCGCTGCCGGAGAGCGCAGTCGGCACCGTCAATTGCCGAATCATGCCGGGCGTCGATCCGACGACGGTGCAAGCCGAGCTCCAGCAGGTCGCCGGACCCAAGATCGAAGTGAAGCCCGATCCCAATTTCATCGGCGAATCGACGCCGGCTTCGCCGCTTCGTCCGGACGTGCTGAACGCGGTGACGAACGCGATCCACAAGATCTACGGCCCTGACATTGCGGTGTTCCCGGAGATGAGCCGGGGGGCCAGCGACGGCTCATTCTTCAGGGCGAAGGGTATTCCCGTTTACGATGTCCACGGCGGCTGGCGAATCTCGCCGATCGACGAGCGCGAGCACGGGCTGAACGAGCGAATCCCGGTAAGTTCGCTGTACGACGGCGTTCTGTATTGGCAGCTTCTGCTGGAGCAGCTGGCGGGGCGCTGACGCTACCGCATATGGAAAGGGCCGGAGAATCGCTCCCCGGCCCTTCGTCTTTCGGTCGGTACCCGGCGCGGAGTGAATCCGCGCCGTCGGTCCTGTCGCGCTGACGCGCGCAGGCCGTCCGAACTTCGACGAGTCCGCAGCTAGCTAGCGTTCCTTGCGGCCCGCGTCGCTAGCTGCGGCCGTCTCGTCAGAAATCCATTCCGCCCATTCCGCCCATGCCGCCGCCGGCCATGGCCGGGGCAGGCTTGTCTTCCGGAAGCTCGCTGACCGCTGCTTCGGTGGTGATCAGCAGAGCAGCGACCGACGCGGCGTCCTGGAGAGCGGTGCGAACGACCTTGGTCGGGTCGATCACGCCGGCCTTCACCAGATCCTCATACTGCTCGGTCTGAGCGTTGAAGCCAAGGGCCGGATCGTTGCTCTCGAGCAGCTTGCCCGAGATCACCGCGCCGTCGTGGCCGGCGTTCTGCGCGATCTGGCGAACCGGCGAGTACAGCGCCTTGCGGACGATATCGATTCCCCGGGTCTGGTCGTCGTTCGCCCCCTTGACGCCTTCGAGCGCCTTGGTCGCATAGAGCAGCGCGCTTCCGCCGCCCGGAACGATTCCTTCCTCGACCGCGGCGCGGGTCGCATGGAGAGCGTCGTCGACGCGATCCTTGCGCTCCTTAACCTCGATCTCAGTTGCCCCGCCGACCTTGATCACCGCAACGCCGCCGGCGAGCTTCGCAAGCCGCTCCTGCAGCTTCTCGCGGTCATAATCGGAGGTGGTGTTCTCGATCTGCTGACGGATCGCAGCCACCCGGCCCTCGATCGCCTCGCGGGTGCCGGCCCCATCGACGATGGTGGTGTTGTCTTTGTCGATGGTGACGCGCTTGGCCTGACCGAGCATCGCTGTGGTAACGTTCTCGAGCTTGATGCCGAGATCCTCGCTGATCATCTCGCCGTTGGTGAGGATCGCGATATCCTCAAGCATCGCCTTGCGGCGATCGCCGAATCCCGGCGCCTTGACGGCCGCGACCTTGAGACCGCCCCGCAGCTTGTTGACCACGAGAGTGGCGAGAGCCTCGCCCTCGATATCCTCGGCGATGATCAGCAGCGGACGTCCGCTCTGAACAACCGCTTCCAGGATCGGAAGCATCGCCTGAAGGTTGGAAAGCTTCTTCTCGTGGATCAGGATATAGGGGTCGCTAAGCTCGACCTGCATCTTTTCCGGATTGGTGATGAAGTATGGCGAGAGGTAGCCGCGGTCGAACTGCATGCCCTCGACCACATCGAGCTCGAACTCGAGACCCTTGGCTTCCTCGACGGTAATTACGCCTTCCTTGCCGACCTTCTCCATCGCTTCTGCGATCTTCTCGCCCACCTCCGTGTCGCCATTGGCGGAAATGGTGCCGACCTGGGCGATCTCGTTGGAGCCGGAAACGTCCTTTGACCGCCCCTTCAAATCGTCCACGACCTTCTTCACCGCGATATCGATGCCCCGCTTCAGGTCCATCGGGTTCATTCCGGCCGCGACCGACTTCATGCCCTCGCGAACGATCGCCTGGGCGAGAACGGTGGCGGTGGTGGTGCCGTCGCCGGCGATGTCGTTGGTCTTCGAGGCGACCTCGCGGACCATCTGCGCGCCCATATTCTCGAACTTGTCCTTAAGCTCGATTTCCTTGGCGACGGTGACCCCGTCCTTGGTGATCCTGGGAGCGCCGAAGCTCTTGTCGAGAACGACGTTGCGGCCCTTTGGACCCAGCGTCACCTTCACCGCATCGGCGAGGATATCGACGCCGCGGAGAATGCGCTCGCGCGCTTCGCGGCTGAATTTCACGTCTTTGGCTGCCATGCGGCTACCCTTTCCTAATTTCGAAAGTTCACAAAGTTCATGGACCTACGCGCACGCGCGCGCGGCCGCGGCTAATTCAGGCGGCCTTGCGGATCTCGGCGGAGCCCTCGATCACACCGAGGATGTCGCTCTCCTTCATGATCAGGAGATCTTCACCCTCCAGACGGACTTCCGTGCCCGACCATTTGCCGAACAGGATCCGGTCGCCGGCCTTGACGTCCAGCGCAACCAGTTTGCCGGTCTCGTCGCGAGTGCCGGCACCGACGGCGATGACTTCGCCTTCCTGCGGCTTTTCCTTGGCGGTGTCGGGGATGATGATCCCGCCCGCAGTCTTTTCCTCTGCCTCGACCCGGCGGACGAGGACTCGGTCATGAAGTGGCCTGAAACCCATTTTAGCCCCTCTTTCCAATTGGTTGGTTGAACAAATGCTTATTGGCACTCTCTCATCGAGAGTGCCAGACGGGTCGCATATGGTTTTCGCGTTCCGGACCGTCAACGGTTGGGCAGCGAAATTTTTGCTGCTGCTGCGGCGGGACGTGTCGTCAACCGGACCTTGCGCAGCCGTGCTATTCCACCAGCGGCGGAAGTCGTACGGCCTAATGCACTCGAGGGCCTCTCCGAGAGAGTCGCATTGCGATCGCGTATCGGCTAGCAGCGCCTTGACGACGGGAGAGTCAAAGAATGCGGTTCGCGAAGGCTGTCTGGAAGCTTTTGGTCGGGATCAAGGACGGGCTCGTCCTGATCTTCATGCTGTTGTTTTTCGGAGGGCTCTACGCCGCCCTGTCGGCTCGTCCCGCACCGATTCATAACGGCGTGCTCGATCTCGACCTCAGCGGCGCTGTGGTCGAGCAGCCGAGCAGGCCGGGGCTCGGCTCCCTCGCGGGCACGCCAAGCGTTCGCGAATACCGCCTTCGCGACCTGATTACCGCGCTCGACGCCGCTCGAACCGACGACCGGGTGAAGGTGGTTGCGCTCGACCTCGAACGCTTCACCGGCGGCGGCCATACTGCGATGGCCGATCTGGCCGAGGCGGTTCGGCGGGTCCGCGCCTCGGGCAAGCCGGTGGTCGCCTATGCCAACGCCTACAGCGACAGCAGCTATGAGGTCGCCGCGGCAGCTTCGGAAATCTGGATGGACCCTCTCGGGGCCGTCGCGCTTGCCGGCCCGGGCGGCGAAAATCTTTACTATAAGGGATTGCTCGACAAGCTGGGGGTGACGGCGAACGTCTACCGCGTCGGCACCTACAAGGCGGCCGTCGAGCCGTTCATCCGCAACGACATGTCGCCCGAGGCCAAGCAGAATGCGCAGGATCTCGCGTCGGCCATGCTTGCAAGCTGGCGCGCAAGCGTCCTTCGCGACCGGCCGCAGGCGAAAGTCGATCCCTACCTCGCCGATCCGGCGGGCGCGCTGAAATCGGCCGGTGGCGATTTCGGGAAGGCGGCGCTCGCCAGCGGTCTGGTCGACAAGATCGGCGACCGCGAAGCTTTCCAGGCGCGGCTCGCCCAGCTTGGCGGTGCCGACAAGGATTCTCCTTATGGCTACAGCCGGATTCCGCTCGCCTCCTATGAGAATGCGCAGTCCGACGGGAACAGCAGCGGATCGATCGGAATCATCACAATCGCCGGCGATATCGTCGACGGCAAGGCGCCTCCGGGGACGGCCGGCGGGGACAGCATCTCCGACCTGGTCGACAAGGCGGTGGCCGGCGGCGGCCTGAAGGCGCTGGTGGTCCGGATCGACAGCCCCGGCGGATCGGTGCTGGCGTCCGAACGGATCCGTGAGTCGCTCCTCAACGCGAAGGCCCACAAGATCCCCATCGTGGTCTCGATGGGCAGTGTTGCGGCTTCCGGTGGCTATTGGGTCTCAACGCCCGGCGACTATGTGTTTGCGGAGCCGTCGACCATCACCGGATCGATTGGCGTGTTCGGAATCCTGCCCAGCTTCCAGGGAACGCTGGCGAAGCTCGGGATCGGCGCTGACGGCGTGAAGACTACGCCTCTGTCCGGCGAGCCCGATCTTTTGAAGGGGCCCTCGCCGGTTGCGGGTCAACTGATGCAAGCAGGGGTCGACGCGATCTACGCGCGGTTCCTCGGCATTGTCGCCCAGGCACGGCACAAGACTCCGCAGCAGATCGATCAAATCGCACAAGGCCGGGTGTGGGATGGCGCCACTGCCCAAAAGCTTGGGCTCGTCGATGGCTTTGGCAGCCTGCACGATGCAATCGCCAAGGCGGGACAGCTGGCCAACGTCTCCAACCCCGACGACCAGGTCCGCTATCTGGAGCGGCCGGTGTCGCTTCAGGACAAGATCGTCGAGCTCCTGTCCAACAACCAGACCACCGACGACACGAGCGACGACAGCGACGGCTTTGCCGCACTTGCGCCCGACAATTTACTCGCCGATGCGATCACGGAAGTGCAGTCGATCCTGAAGGGGCCGAAGATCCAGGCCCGGTGCCTCGATTGCCCGCCGGTCGCCCCTGCGCAGCCGCAGGTGAAGAGCGTTGGGATGCTAGCAGCTCTGGAGGCGTGGCTCCGCTGATCTGCGGTTAACATTTCGCGGTAGCTGTAGCCGTTCGGCGATGTAAATCGCGCGGATGCAGAGTCGGATCAGGTTAGCCGGGCAGGCGGATGCAGCGGCGATCGCGGCGATTTACGCGCCTTATGTGGAAGACACACGGATCAGCTTCGAGGAGATTGCGCCGGGCGCTGCCGAGATAGCGATGCGAATGTCCAACCCGCTCTACCCCTGGCTCGTCGCCGAGCAGGAAGGACGAATCGTTGGATTCGCGAACAGCAGCGCCTTTCGAGCGCGGCGGGCCTATCGCTGGTCGGTCGAAGTCGGGATTTACGTTGCGCCGGACGCGAAACGCGGCGGTATCGGACGGGCGCTGTTTGAGCGACTGCTCGATCTCCTGACCTCCCAGGGATTCGTGACGGCTACCGGAGCCATCGCTCTACCCAATGAGGCGAGTGTCGGGTTTCACGAGGCACTGGGCTTTGTCCAAACCGGCATCTACCGGCAGGTGGGGTTCAAGCTCGGCGAATGGGCCGACGTCGGGCTGTGGCAGAGAGACCTGGCGCCGCGGGAGGATTCGCCCGCCGAGCCGCGTCCGTTACTGGAAGTGCTTCCCGCCTATATGTGAATGGGCTTGCCCTGCACCCCCATCGCCGCCTCCTTGAGCGCTTCGGAATGCGTAGGGTGGGCGTGGCAGGTGTAGGCGATATCCTCTGAGGTCGCGCCGAACTCCATCGCCAGTGCAGCTTCGGCGATCATCGTCCCGGCCACCGCGCCGATCATCCAGACGCCCAGCACCCGGTCGTTCTTCGCGTCGGCGATCACCTTGACGAACCCGTCGGTCTCGCGGTTGGTCTTGGCGCGGCTGTTGGCAAGCATCGGGAATTTCCCGACCTTCACTTCGCCTCCGGCTTTCGCCGCCTCCTCGGTCTGGCCGACCCCGGCAATCTCAGGCCAGGTGTAGACGACGGTCGGGATCACATCCTCATTCACGATCCCGGTAAGGCCGGCGATATTCTCGGCAACCGCAATCCCCTCGTCCTCGGCCTTGTGCGCCAGCATCGGGCCGGGGCGAACGTCGCCGATCGCCCACACCCCGGCGACCGATGTCCGGAAATCGTGGTCCGTTTCGATCTGCCCGCGCTTGTTCGTGGTTAGCCCGATCTTGTCGAGCGCCAAGCCTTCGGTGTTGGGACGCCGCCCGATCGAAACAAGCACCACATCCGCTTCCAGCGCTTCGGCCGCCCCGCCCTGTGCAGGTTCGACCGTGAGCGCCACCGTCTGCCCTTTCGCTTCGGCCTTTGTGACCTTGGTCCCGGTGCGGAATTCCATGCCCTGCTTCTTCAGGATCTTGTGGGCTTCCTTGCGGACCTCCCCGTCGAAACCGGGCAGGATCTCGTCGAGGAATTCGATCACCGTGACTTGCGCGCCAAGCCGCCGCCACACCGAGCCGAGCTCCAGCCCGATGACTCCGCCGCCGATCACCGCCAGCCGCTTCGGCACCTGTGGGAGCGCGAGGGCACCGGTCGAATCGACGATCTTGCCCTTTGAATTGTCGACTTCGACTCCGGGTAGCGGAGTGACCGACGAGCCGGTGGCGATGACGACGTTTTTCGCGCTTACCGTTTTGTCGCCGACCTTGACCCGGTTCGGTCCTTCGAAGCTGGCATGACCCTTCAGCCAATCGACCTTGTTCTTCTTGAACAGGAACTCGATGCCACCGGTCAGCTCCTTCACCGCCTTCGATTTCTCGCCGTGCATCGTATCGAGATCGAGCTCGACGTTGGCCGCCTTGACGCCCCACTTCGCAAGGGTGCCGTGCGCGGCCTCCTCGTAAAGCTCGGAAGCATGCAGCAGTGCCTTGGACGGGATGCAGCCGACGTTGAGGCAGGTGCCGCCCAATGTCTCGCCGCTTTCCGCACAAGCCGTCTTCAACCCCAGCTGCGCCGCGCGGATGGCAGCGACGTAGCCGCCGGGACCCGCGCCAATCACCAGAACATCATAATCAAAGCCGTCCGGCATCGTTTACTCCGATTTCACACCTCGGGGCGCATAAGGAGTGGGATTGGTCGCGGCAAGCTCGGTGCCCGGTAACTTTGGGTTAAACGTTTACCGGTAAACACCGCTTTCGCGTAGTGGGAGGCGTAGTGAATGATTAGCCCGACAGGCTCGGACCTGCGTCCGTGGTTGCTGATTGAAGCATCGGCAGAGGGAATTCTTCGGTTTGCGACGACGATGCCATCGCCGCGGCCGCGCATTTCGGAGGTGCGGCAGATCAATGTCGCCGGCGTCCCGACCTTCACCGACGCGTTGCAGCGGTTCGAGCGCGAAACCGGGACTCCGTTGCAGGGCCTGCAGTGCGCAATGGCAATCGCCGGAGCAGCGAGCGGCGAGACGATCTCTCTGGTGCGTTCACGCTGGACGATCAGCCGAGCGGGGCTTGCGGCAGTGTTCGGCAACCCCGCCGTCATTCTCAACGACGTTGCCGCCCGGGCTTGGGCTACGCGTTCCGGCACGGCCAACATCGATACGGTTCGCGGCGTTGGACGGCCGTCGCTGTCGCAGCCGGGCCGCTATGCGATGATCATGGTCGAGGAAGGCGTTGGCGCCGCGGTGATTGATGTTGACCGTGAGGCAGGTATCCGAATCCTCGAGACTGAAGCCGGTCATACCGACTTCGCTCCAATCAACGAGCGTGAGGAAAAGCTCGCCAAGGCGGTGAGGGGAACCGCTCAGACCGTCAGCTGGGAAAGAATGCTGATGCTGGAGCGGCAGGATCCGATCTGGGGCCAAGCCTGCCCGGACGTCCTCGAGGCCGAACGGCCCCGCATCCTTGCAACCATGCTCGGCCGTTTCGCGGTCAATCTGATGCACAATTTCGGCGCGTGGCAAGGCGTCATGATGACCGGATCGCGCGCTGGACGAATGCTGGAAACGGGCTGCCGTCCCTATTTCGACACGGCCTTTGCGCTACGGCGCAACTTCAGCCGCCTCATCATTGGCGCGCCGGCATGGCGGGTGGATCAGCACGAAGCGGTGCTCACCGGCGCGGCCGAACGCCTCGCCTATTCGCTGCAGCCGATTCCGACTGCTCAGGCCGCTTAAAGATCGACGAGGATCCGGGTCGGGTCCTCAATCGCTTCCTTGACCCTTACGAGGAAGGTCACGGCTTCGCGGCCGTCGACCAGCCGGTGATCGTAGGACAGCGCCAGATACATCATCGGGCGGGCGACGATTTGGCCGTTCACCACCACCGGCCTCTCCTCGATCCGGTGCATTCCGAGCACTGCCGACTGCGGCGGGTTGATGATCGGTGTCGACAAAAGCGATCCGAACACGCCGCCGTTGGAGATAGTGAAGGTGCCGCCCTGCATATCCTCAATGCCGAGCGTGCCTTCTTTTGCCCGGCGACCGAAATCGGCGATCCTCTTCTCGATCTCAGCAAAGCCAAGCGCCTGCGCGTTGCGAAGCACCGGCACCACCAGCCCCTTTGGAGCGGACACGGCGACCGAAACATCGAGGTAATCGTGATAAACGATCTCGTCGCCTTCGATGCTGGCGTTGACGGCAGGGACATCGCGGGCTGCCAGCGCGACCGCCTTGATGAAGAAGCTCATGAAGCCGAGCCGGATTCCGTGCTTCTTCTCGAACAGATCCTTGTAGCGGCTGCGCGCTTCGATCACAGCCGACATGTCGACGTCGTTGAACGTCGTCAGCATCGCCGCAGTGTTCTGCGCTTCCTTCAGGCGCTTCGCGACCGTCTGGCGAAGCCGCGACATCTTGACGCGCTCTTCGTTGCGTTCGCCGCTGAAGGTCGGGGTCGGGGTCGGGGTTGGGGCGGGAGCAGCTGCGGGCGCTGATTGCGGCGCAGCTGGCGCCTTCGCCTGCGGGGCGGGCGCTGCGGCTTCCTTCGCTTTCGCAGCCGCGATCACATCTTCCTTGGTGAGGCGGCCGTCCTTGCCGGTGCCTCTGATCGTGCTCGGATCGACGTGATGTTCCAGAACCGCGCGACGCACGGCGGGCGAGAGGGTGGTAATGTGATCCTCGGCTGTTGGGGCGTCGGCGACCGGCGCATGGTCATCGCTCTTCAGTTGCGGTGTCTCACCCGCGCCGGCTGGATTGGTCGTGGCCGCAGCCGCTTTCTCCGCCGGAGCTGCAGAGGGCGCACCGCCCTCGCCGATCCGGGCGATCACTGCTCCGACTTCCACGGTATCGCCTTCGTTCACCAGCGTTTCCGCGAGCGTGCCGGCGGCCGGCGAGGGCACCTCGACGGTGACCTTATCCGTTTCCAGGCTGGCGATCGGTTCGTCGGCGGCGACCGTGTCGCCAGGTTTCTTCAGCCACTGCGCAAGCGTGCCCTCGGTGATCGATTCTCCAAGCGTCGGCACTTTCACGTCAGTGGTCATTGCTCGTCCTTTTGGGTCAGCGGCCGGCAGCGGCGCGTTGTTTGGCCGGGCTGCTATGGCCCAATGCGTCGGCGATCAAGGCCGCCTGTTCGCTGGCATGCCGCTTGGCCAGCCCGGTTGCCGGGGAGGCGGAGGCCGCGCGGCCGGCGTAACGCGGCCGCATGCCCTTGAAACCTGCCTCGTCGAGGCAGCATTCGAGAAGCGGCTCCACGAATGTCCAGGCGCCGTTGTTCTGCGGCTCTTCCTGCGCCCAGACCACCTCTTCCAACTTCGGCATCTTCTGGAGACGAACCACCAGGGGCTCCGAAGGGAATGGGTACAGCTGCTCGATCCGGACGACTTGAGTCTGCTTGTCGGCCGCCTCGTCGCGGGCGTCCATCAGTTCGTAGGCGAGCTTGCCCGTGCACAGAACCAGCCGGCGCGTTTCGTTGTCGGCGGGCGGATTCAAGTCGCTGATGATGCGGCGGAAGTGGCTCTCGCCGCTGAAGTCGGCGAGACCGGATACGGCGTGCTTGTTCCGAAGCAGCGACTTGGGCGTCATCAGGATCAGCGGCTTGCGAAATTCGCGAAGCAGCTGGCGCCGGAGGATATGGAAGTAATTGGCCGGGGTCGTGCAGTTTGCGACCTGGAGATTGTCCTCGGCGCAAAGCTGCAAATAGCGCTCCAGCCTTGCCGAGCTGTGCTCCGGACCCTGGCCTTCGAAGCCGTGCGGGAGGAGCAGAACAAGCCCGCTGGCGCGAAGCCATTTCGCTTCGCCCGACGCGATGAACTGATCGATGATCGTCTGCGCGCCGTTGGCGAAGTCGCCGAATTGCGCTTCCCAGCAAACCAAAGTGTGCGGATCGGCCAGCGAATAGCCGTATTCGAACCCGAGGACTCCGAACTCCGAAAGCGGCGAATCGCGCACTTCGAAGCGGCCGCCATCGATGTGGCAGAGCGGGATGTGCTTGGCGCCGGTTTCCTGGTCGACCCAGACCGCGTGCCGCTGGCTAAACGTGCCGCGGCCGCTGTCCTGACCGGACAGGCGGACGTTGTGCCCCTCCGCCAGAAGCGTGCCGAATGCCAAAGCTTCGGCCGTCGCCCAGTCGAAGCCCTCACCGGTCTGGAACATCTCTCTCTTCGCGTCGAGGATTCGGCCGAGCGTCTTGTGGATGTGCAACCCTTCGGGGACGGTGGTCAGAAGGTCGCCGACCTTGCGCAATTCGTCTTCGGAAACCGCAGTGTTGGTGTTGCGCCGCCCGAGCACCGGCTCGTTGGGCTTGCCGAGCCCGGTCCACCGGCCTTCGAACCAATCCGCCTTGTTGGGCAGGTAGCTGCTGCCCGCCTCGAACTCGTCGTTCAGGTGCGCGATGTAGGCCTGCGTGTGATCGTCGATCCACTGTTGATCGATCACACCTTCCTCGATGAGGCGGTTGCCGTAGATGGCGCTGATCGGCGGCTGGTTGCGGATCGCGGCATACATCTGCGGCTGAGTGAAGCTCGGCTCGTCGCCCTCGTTGTGGCCGAACCGGCGGTAGCACCACATGTCGATGACGATGTCGCGCCCGAACGTCTGGCGGAATTCGATCGCCAGCTTGCAGCAGAAGGTGACCGCTTCCGGATCGTCGGCATTGACGTGGAGAATCGGCGCCTGGACCGATTTGGCGATGTCGGTCGGGTAGGGGGACGAGCGCGCGAACTGCGGGCTGGTCGTGAAGCCGATCTGGTTGTTGATGATGAAATGCAGCGTCCCGCCCGTGCCGTAGCCGGGGAGGCCGGAGAAGCCGAGGCATTCGGCGACTACGCCCTGGCCCGCGAACGCGGCGTCGCCGTGAAGCAGGATCGGGAGCACTTTCTTCCCGTGCTTGTCGTTCTTGCACGTCATCACCGCCCGCGCCTTGCCGAGCACGACCGGGTCCACCGCCTCCAGGTGTGACGGGTTAGGAAGCAGCGACAGGTGAACCCTGATTCCGTCGAACTCGCGGTCCGACGAGGTGCCGAGATGGTACTTCACATCGCCGGAGCCGCCGACGTCCGCCGGATTGGTGGCGCCGCCGGCGAACTCGTGGAAGATCGCGCGGTAGGGCTTGCCCATCACATTGGACAGGATGTTGAGCCGGCCCCGGTGGGCCATGCCCATGTCGATCTCTTCGACCCCGTATTGTCCGCCGTACTTGATCACCGCTTCCAGCGCCGGGACCGCGCTTTCGCCTCCGTCGAGACCGAAGCGCTTGGTGCCGACATATTTGCGGGCGAGGAATTTCTCCCACTGCTCCGCCTCGATCACCTTGGCGAGGATGGCCTTCTTGCCCTCGGGCGTGAAGTGGATCGTCTCGCCCTTGCCCTCGATCCGGCTCTGGATGAAGCGACGCTCCTCGACGTCGTTGATGTGCATGTATTCGACGCCGATGGTGCCGCAGTAATTGGCCTGCAGGCACTTCACGATCTCGCGGATCGTCGCACGCTCGAGCCCGAGCACGCCTCCCAGCCAGATCGGCCGGTCGAGATCGGCATCCGAAAAGCCGTGATACGCGGGCGTCAGGTCGGCGGGGAGGGAGCTGTGGTGAAGGCTGAGCGGATCGAGTTTCGCGGCGAGATGGCCGCGCACGCGATAGGTGCGGATCAGCATCATCGCACGGATCGAATCCTCGGCCGCCTTGCGGATCGCTTCCGGGTCGGACGTGGTGGCCGCGGCTTTCGCACTCGCCGCCTTCTTGAACGACTCGATCGTCGCCTGCGTCGGGTCGAGTCCCAGGTTGATGTCGTCGAGTTCTGAAACCGGCCAGTTCGGCCTTGCCCAGCTCGGCCCGGATTCGGTTTCGAATTGTCCAGAGACGTCGTTCATTTCACTCTCCGCTCCGCGGCTGCGCAAGCAAGTTACGCCGCGAGGAGCTCCTTCAGAGTCCTGCCCAGCTCAGATGGGCTCGGGCTCACCCGAATTCCAGCGGCTTCCATCGCCGCGATCTTGCTTTCGGCATCACCCTTGCCGCCGGAAACGATCGCACCGGCATGACCCATGCGACGGCCCGGAGGCGCAGTGCGCCCGGCGATGAACCCTACCACGGGTTTCTTTCTGCCGCGTTTCGCTTCGTCGGCAAGGAATTGCGCGGCATCCTCCTCCGCGCTTCCGCCGATCTCGCCGATCATGATGATCGACTTGGTCTCGTCGTCGGCGAGGAACTTTTCCAGCACATCGATGAAATTCGTGCCGTTGACCGGATCCCCGCCGATTCCGACGGCAGTGGTTTGACCCAGCCCTTCGTTGGTCGTCTGGAACACGGCTTCATAAGTCAACGTGCCGGAGCGGCTGACGACTCCGACGCTGCCCTTCTTGAAGATGTTTCCAGGCATGATCCCGATCTTGCATTCGCCGGGGGTGAGGACACCGGGGCAGTTCGGCCCGATCAGCCGGGAGCTGGTGCCGGAAAGCGCCCGCTTCACCTTCACCATGTCGAGCACCGGAATTCCCTCGGTGATGGCGACGATCAGCGGGACCTCGGCGTCGATCGCCTCGAGGATCGAATCCGCAGCGAATGGCGGCGGGACGTAGATCACGCTGGCTGTCGCGCCGGTCTTGTCGACCGCTTCCGCGACCGTGTCGAACACCGGCAGGTCGAGGTGGGTGGTACCGCCCTTGCCAGGAGTCACGCCGCCGACGACCTTGGTGCCGTAAGCGATCGACTGCTGCGTATGAAAACTGCCCGCCTCGCCCGTCATCCCTTGAACGATCACCTTCGTATTTTTGTCGACGAGAATGCTCATTCCGATGATTTTCCTATGCCCGTGAAGAGGCCGCTCAATTTAAGGACTCCAGAGTCCATGCGACGACGTGCTCGCGCTTGTCGCTCGGCCATAGCGACATGTGCGGAATGTTGCCGAAAGCAAGCCGCCGACCCGCTATCGTGACGTCGCCTCGGTTCGCTCGCCATGTCCTAAATTCCGCGGGCCTGCTTTCTACGTTTTCCAATGGAAGAACGCTGGCGAAGTAGCCCAATGCGCCAAAGGTCATCAGGAACTTCGGTCGTATCGCGTCGAGAAAGAGCTCGTGGACGGGGAGAGAAGCCCTCACAGCTGCGGGGAAGTCGTCATGGGTGTCGATCCGGACAGACTGGGTGAACGCTAAGTTGGATGCTGGGACCTTTCGCGTATTCCGGCCCATCATCCGGCAAAGATGCTGCACTCTCCGTTGAAGAGTGGCCTCGCCTTTTGGCCGCCAATTTCCCCCGGGGTACCACTCTTCATCCAGATAGGCGTTGTTCCCACGACGTGAGTTGTCGAGAGAATTCTTGAGTGTGGCGCCGCCGGACCCGCCTGGATTCAAGCCCAGAAGATAGATTGGACCGGGCTTCAGAGTTTCCACACCGGAGTAAAGGACGCCTCCGGGCGATTCGAGCATTCCGACCTCGCCCAAATATGCTTCAGCTCTGTCCAGTACCTCGAGCATCAACCGAGACTGCTATCGATGCTCTTGCAGGCGACGAGGAGTTCCTTCACCGCATCGACCGACTTATCGAAGTTGGTCTTTGCTGCGTCGTCGAGGTCGATCTGAATCACTTGTTCGACACCGCCAGCGCCAAGCACCGCCGGCACACCGACGTAAAGATCGTCGACTCCATATTGGCCCGTTAGGTGTGCGGCGACGGGAAGGATTCGCTTCTGGTCGCCCAGATACGCCTCCGCCATCGCGATTGCGCTGGTCGCGGGGGCGTAGAAGGCGCTGCCCGTCTTTAGCAGCCCGACGATTTCGCCGCCGCCGCCGCGGGTGCGCTTGACGATCTCCTCAAGGCGGCTCTCGTCGACTCCTTTGATCTTCGCGAAATCGCGAACCGGAATTCCGTTGACGGTCGAATAGTCGAGCACCGGCACCATCGTGTCGCCATGGCCGCCGAGAACGAACGCGTTCACGTCGCGCACCGAAACCCCGAACTCCCACGCCAGGAAGGTGGCGAAGCGGGCGCTGTCGAGCACTCCGGCCATGCCAACGACCATGTGGTGTGGAAGGCCCGAATATTCGCGGAGCGCCCAGACCATCGCGTCCAGCGGGTTGGTGATGCAGATGACGAAGGCGTTGGGGGCATGCTGCTTGATGCCCGCACCGACCGCGTCCATGACTTTCAAATTGATCCCGAGCAAATCATCGCGGCTCATGCCCGGCTTGCGCGGAACACCAGCGGTGACGATCACCACGTCAGCGCCGGCGATATCGGCATAGTCGTTGGTGCCGGTGATTTTCGCGTCGAACCCGTCGATCGGGCCGCATTGGCTCAAGTCCAGCGCCTTGCCCTGCGGAATCCCCTCCGCGATGTCGAACAGGACGATATCGCCGAGTTCGCGCATTGCTGCGAGGTGAGCCAAAGTTCCGCCGATCATCCCGGCGCCGATCAACGCGATTTTCTTGCGAGCCATAGGGCTGGTTTGGACCTCTTCTTGTGGGCGGCGCCTGCGAACGGAGCCGGAAAGAGCGGGGCCCGCTTAGCGGCATGGTCCCAATCGGGCAACCGCAAGCACAACGTGAATTCTTCATTGCCGGCAAATGAACGCCGCAACCGACTTTCCGAAGCTTCGTTGCCTCTGAGAGAAATCCGGAATTTTGGAGGTTGTTATGAAGAAGTTGTTCGTCGCATTGGCCGGAGTCGCGGTGGCCGCAGCAGGGTTCACCGCCGCCCCCGCGCAGGCGCGCCGCTACACCAACCAGACCACCTGCACGCGCTGGCACAATCACCGATGCGTCGCCTGGCGGCGTCTAACTGTCCGGCAAGCCCGCCGCCGTGCCGCCTGGCGAATGGGTCATGTCTTCGGCCCGAATTACGGCTACACCGCCTATAGCGCGCTGCCGCATCCGTATGTTGTCCGGTATCACCTCAATCCCGATTACCGCTACGTCTACAACGGCGGATACATCTACGTCGT
>Ga0207705_10000617_pt1 | contig 29732 bp, 25 predicted proteins | sample KBSC13metaG_FD_184314 | JGI IMG/M metagenome (GOLD analysis project Ga0207705, IMG submission 184314) | Corn rhizosphere microbial communities from Kellogg Biological Station, Michigan, USA - KBS C1-3 metaG (SPAdes) (version 2) | ecosystem: Host-associated > Plants > Roots > Rhizosphere > Soil ... | reverse complement strand
CAGCCCGCCGAACACCGAGCAGACGATCGCGGTGAAGATGGTGATCCGGACCGGCGTGCCGCGCGACGAGACGCGGGCGAGCGTCGCCGGCAGCAGGCCGTCGCGGGCGACGGTGAAGAAAATCCGGCTCTGCCCGTAGAAGAACGCCAGGATGACCGTCGGCAGGGCGATCACCGCCGAGGCGCCGAGCACTCGCGCGGCCCAGGGCTGGCCGATTTCGCGCAGGATCAACGCCAGCGGCTCGGCGCTGTCGGCGAAGCCGGTGTAGGCGACGGCGCCGACCGCGACGGCGCCGATGATCATGTAGATGACCACGCAGACGGCCATCGATCCGACGATGCCGATGGCGAGGTCGCGACCCGGGTTCTTGGCTTCCTCGGCAGCGGTGGCGATGGCGTCGAAGCCATAGAAGGCGAAGAAGATGATCGCGGCGGCGGCCATCACCCCGACCTCGTGCCCCGGAAGACCGCTACGCGGGAACCCGTTGGGCATGAAGGGATGGAAGTGGCCGGCATTGAACACCGGCAGGGCAACGGCGATGAACAGGGCCAGTGCCGCCATTTTGATGAGGACCAGGATGGCGTTGACGGTGGCGCTCTCGCGGGTGCCGGCCATCAGCATTGCCGCGACGACCCAGATGATGAAGATCGCGGGCAGGTTGAGCACACCGCCCAGCTCCGGACCCTGGATCAACGCGCTCGGCAACCCCATGCCGATCGATTGCAGGAACCCTGCCGCATAGCCCGACCAGCCGACCGCGACCGCGCTGACCACCAAAGTGTATTCGAGGATGAGGGCGACGCCGATCATCCAGGCGATCATCTCCCCGAACACCACGTAACTGTAGGTGTAGGCCGAGCCCGACGCGGGGATCATCGTCGCCACCTCGGCATAAGCGAGCGCCGCGCAGGCGCAGATGATGCCGGCGATGGCGAAGCTGAGGATCACCGCGGGACCCGCCTTCCCCGCGCCGACGCCGATCAGCGTCAGGATGCCGGTGCCGACGATCGCGCCGACGCCCAGCGCCACGAGATGCGGCCAGCCAAGCGACTGCTTGAGCCGATGCTCCTCGGGCATATCCTCGCGCGCCACGACGGCTTTGCGAAAATTCCAGCTCTTCATGTCTTCAGGCCCTCCCCGTCACCCCGGACTTGATCCGGGGCCTGCCTTTTTCAAACGGTAGAAAAGAAGGCGGGTGCCGGGTCAAGGGTGCCCATCAAAGTAGTACTTTGATGGGGCCCAAGCCCGGCATGACGGTTGCCCCGGAGAAGGTCACACCCTGTCACCCTGACCGGGTGAAAACGGGGGGTCTTCCACTTCCTCCACTTTGTTACCTTCGCGGCGTCGCGGCAGAGGGAAGAAGGGGCGCCCAGGGTTACATCGATCCCCTGATCGCGGGTGACACCCAGGGTAACATGCCGTCAGCAAGGACCGTGGCGATAGCGATGCGAAAGAGCCTGCCCGCAGTGCGAGCTAGCTAGGTGTTCCACAGGAGCACGCCTGTAGGACAGCAGTTTCGCTGATGTCCGCTTCCGACCATTGCGGACGCGAGAACGAGCGGCGAAAAGCGGTTAGCCGCGGCACTGGAGACTGCAATGCACACTGGAAAATGCCTTTGCGGAAGGATCCACTTCACGATCGATACTGAGCCCCTGGGCGCTCGCATGTGTTGGTGTCGCGATTGCCAGCGCATCGCCAGCGGATCGGCAACGGTAAACGTTCTCTTCCCCGAAGAAGCGGTGCGCTACACGGGGGAAATGACGACGCTGCGGCTCACGGCAGACAGTGGTAACACTGTGGAACGAGGTTTTTGCCCGACATGTGGATCGCAAATGTACAGCAAAACGGTCACACCCTCGGGTATGCCAATGCGGGTGCGGGCCGGCACCTTAGATGATCCTGAACTGCTGGCACCCACAGCGGTGATCTGGGCGGACAGCGCACCGAGTTGGGCTCCGTTTGATCCTCGATTGCCGCAGCATCCTAAGGGACCGCCCACCGCTTAGTGTCTGCTGTCGACCCATTGCGGACCTTAGCAGCATGACTAAGCTTCGCTCCTTATGCTGATTGCTCTCTTCGCTGTCGCCCTAGTCCAGAGCGCTCCTTCGGCGTTCCACATCAAAGACGACGTTGCGAACCGACGCTTCATCCTGGCTTTGGAGAATGTTGGTCGCAAGACTTTGTGCCTGTCACCGGCGACGTGGCCGAACGAGCGGGGGTTCATCCCACTCACCTCAGCCGCGATATCGGTAACAGTTGGGGACCGAACCTTTTCACTCGATAGCTTTATCGAGGATTTTGGCACCGAGATGGTCAAGGTGCGGCCTCGAAACACGACACACGCTTACTTGAATTACGCAGCCTTCAAGCTCCCTGAGGCAGTGGCTACGAAGACGAAGATACTGCACCTAACCCCGACCGCCGTGCTTTGCGGTTAGCGTCCGCTTCCGACCCATTGCGGACATTAGACGCCATGATTACGCTAAGGCGAGTTAGGAGAGTGCGATGTTACTAGGATTGATCGCTGCAGTTGCGGTCGCTCAACCGACATGCGTTTTGTCAAATCACGGAATGTCATGCTTTGATTGGAAGTCCGTTGATTGCCCTCCGCAGTGGAAAAAGACCCGATGGGGCTGCTGGGACGGTCGCAAGATGCACATGGTGACGTCGGTTACGCATCGCACGACGACTGACATTGTTGGTCGCAAGCACCCTTGAAGGTGTCCGCTTTCCCAGACTCGGCAGTGGCGTTGTGTCCGCGTTCGACCCAAAGCGGACATTAGAGCGCGCTGACATTCTCGTCCCGATGAAGCGGTTATCGCTATTGCTGATGTTAGCGCTTGGCGGCTGCGCTGGCGCAAAGAACACGTTTCAAGTTCAAGACCCACGCGGCCTTGTGCGTAATGCGACCGTGCGACTTTGCGGTTCCGAGACTCCGCTGGTTCGCGAGGGGAATGCGCTGACGCTGACCCGCTCAATTACCTGTGAGGGGGACGGAGAAATCCAACTTATCTACAAGGACGGCGGACCAGAACACTGCCCCATCGGATACGTCACGACCGACGCAAAGCAGGATTGGCGTTTCCGCGCGGAACAGTCCTCGTGTCAGCCACTTACGTAGCGTCAGCTTTCCACCCATTGCGGACATCGGGAAGCCCGCTAACTTGGCGGTGGACGGAGCCGTTATGAGAGACGTTCGCGGAAGCAATCGAACGAGAATACTGTTTTGGCTGTTCGTGGCCGCTTCCGCTCTTGGGCTGGGCCTAGTGATGGCGCTCCTATTCAGCCTCGGTGGTTATTTGATTTTCGGCTGGCAAAGTGCACCGGTCTCCCGAATGGTGCCTTGGCTTATCAATGCAGCCATTCCACTAATTTTATTTCGCCTCTTGTTGGCCTGGTCGATGCGCGTCGACCGCCGCGACAGAGCTTAGTGGCAGCTGTCCACCCATTGTAGACATTACGCCGCAGCGCCCGATCAATAATCCTTGCTCACCCGCACGCTGGCGCTTGAGCGGCCGATGGTGGAGACGGTCGAGAGCAGCGAGAGCCAACGGGTGACCTGATATTCGACTTGGGTCGCGGAATAGCCCTGGCCGTCGGTGACGACCTCCACGAACAATTTGCGGGTGATGTACTTGCCGGCGGCGATCGCCGTCTTCTGGCCGGTGGCGACATCGGCGGGGACGATGCGGAGGCGATCGAGGCCGATCGCGCGGCGGAGCGCATTGATCGGGTCGAGGCTGCCGCTGCCCGACTGCAGCGCGGCGACGGCGGAGGCGAGCTGGAGTGCTTCGGGCGCGGACAGGTTGGTGATCGAGGTGCCGAACAGGATGCGCGAGAGGAGCTCGTCCTGCGGCATCGGCGGGGTGCTGGCGAAGGTGATTTCCGGACGGAGGCCCGTGCCCTGCACGTTCACCGTCGCGCTGAGGCCCTGAACGTCCGCCTGGGCGTGGATGTCGAGCTGCGGATCGGGCGGGCTTTCGCCGCGGAAGCGAATGATGCCCCGATCGAGCCGGAAGTTGCGGCCGGCGAAATCGTAATTGCCCTGGACGAGGTCGGCGCGGCCGGTGAAGCGCGGCTGGTCGGCGAGGCCGCCGATCTGAAGGTTGGTCGTCCAGCGGCTGTTGATGCCGAGGCCGGTGACGGTGAGATCGCGCCCGGCGAGCTTCAGGTCGAGCTTCCACGGGTGTAGCTGCGCCGGCTCGATCACGTCTTCTTCGTCGAGCCCCGTTTCGCGCACGTTGAGCTGCGGCACGGCGGCGGCGGCGCTGGCGCGGCCGAGCTGGAAGCGGCCCTTGTCGAGCTTGAGATCGCCGGAGATGGTGCCGCCGTTGGCGTCGGACCTGATCGCCAGCGGACCGCTGACGCGCGCGGCGACGTCGTCGCGATTGAGGAGCAGCGCCTGTTGCGCGCTGAAGCTCAGGTTGATCAGCGTCTTGCCGCCCGAGAAGGTGACATTGCCGCTGCCCGAAAGTGTGCCGCTGCCGCTGGTCTGACCGCTGATCTGACTGAAGATGAGCTGTGGGCCCGAGAAGCGCGCGGTGGTCGCGAGGTGGTCGATGACCATGCCGGTGACCTGGCTTTCGAGGCGTCCGTTGCTGGTCTTGAGCGCGCCGCGGATGACCGGGTCGGCGAGCCGGCCGCCGACGTCGGCGCCGATGGCGACGGGCCCGGACATGTCGAGAATCTCGCTGCCCGTCAGGCGCCACAGCGTATCGGCCGGCCCCGTGTAGCGTAGCTGCGCGAACAAGGGCGCGTTCATCAGTTCGGCGACCAGCGGTCCGTTGCCTAGCGGAGCGAACTTCGCCTGAGCACGGCCGACAATGGCACCGTCGCTGGCGGCAACGGCGCGCAGCCCCGCCTGCCCGCCGTTGATGACCGCCGCGATGCCGACATCGATGGGCTTGGAGGCGAGGACGAGGCCGGCGCGGCTGAGGCCGCGGATCTTGAGGTTGAGGCTGCCGCTGCGGTTGCTCTTCCACGCATAATCGACGCGGCCCGTCGCCGAGCCGGAAAGATCGAGGTTGGGCCAGAACAGGTCGAGCATTTGCAGCGGCATGTTGCCGAGCTGGGCGTGAACTTCGGGGGCGGAGCCGCTGCGGCCCGAGACGGTCGCGTTGCCGCCAGCGAAGCTGATGCTGGTCGGTGCTAGCGCCCAGCCGTCGCCCGAGCGGGTGAGGACGGCGGGCTGGTTAAGCACGAGCGGCTGGCGCTCGATGCGGCCATTGCCGGTGAGCTGGATGCGATCGGGCTCGATGTTCGCGAGGGTGGAGAAAGCAAAGGCCGCGCCGCGGCGGCCGGCGAAGGCGGCGCGCACCTGGCCGACGCCATTGACCAGCTTGGCATTGGCCGTGAGCCGCGCGAGCGTGACGGCACCGAACGCGATGCCGCGCCCGTCGATGGTGCCGTCGACGGTGGTGCGGTCGTCGGCGAGGATGATGGTGCCGTCGGCGCGGCCGCTGCGGACCGAGAAAGCATCCTGGAAGGTGGCCCCGTTGGCGGTGAGGTGCGCGTCGATTCGCTGCGCGCCGCCGGACGGGGCGAAATCGAGCGTGCCGAGAAGCGATCCGTTGGCGAGCGCGAGCCGCCCGCGGAAGCCACCCGGCAAGGAGGTCAGGCTGCCGGTAGCATGCGCGCCGCCGGCATCGAGCGCTGCAATGGCGATGGTGGTCGGCGCACCGGTCGGAAGCAGGATCTGACCGTTGGACGTGAACGGGCCGAGCCGCGAGCCGCCACTGGCGCGGTAGTTGTAACCCGCCGCGATCGGATCGAGCAGCAGGTGCATGTTCGTGATACCCATCGCCTCGTTCGGACGGGCGAGCAGCAGATCGATTTTCGGCCGCTCGATGTGGCCGTCGAGGAGCAGCTTGAGCGGGCCGTATTTGGCCTGGCGGCCGCTGGCGACGATGTGGAAGGTGCCGTCCTTGCGGCGCTCACCGGCGCCGGACAGGCGCAGCTTGGGCGAATAGACCTGGAGGTTGGTGAAGTGGACGATGCCGTCCGCGCCGCGTTCGAGGTTCGTGGTCAGAGACGGCAGGCCGCCGGTGAGGTCGCGGAAGAAGCCGTTGTCGAGGCGGCGGACCCAGGCCTTGCCCGTGCCGACGACGTGCGTGCCCTTCCCGCCGGGGCCGGGCTCGACGCGAAGGTCGGTGGTGACGTCGACGATGCCGAGGCCAGGGATGAGGTAGCGCTGCATCGCACCAGACAGGGTCACCTGGAATCGGCCGGTGACGAGGTCGAGGAACAGCGAGAGTTTGCCATTCCACTTCGCGCTGGTGAGGCTGAGGTCCGGCGCCTGAACGAGTTTGGGGGTGACCGACAGCCAGCCTTCGATGATCGGGTTGGCGAGCATGGCGCCGGCTACGTCGCCGATGCCGGTGATGGCTTTGGCCGATAGGCGAAGCGGAACGCGCATCGGCCAGGGCGAGAGCCTGCCCCGCCCTTCGGCGCGCAAGGCCGTGAAGCCGGTGTTGTCGAATTGCACGAAGTTTGAAGTGAGCCGGTAGGAATAATTGGCGGCCGCGAACGGGCCGTCGAGCGTCCACACCATGCGCACCGACTTGCCGGTCATGTTCGGGAACAAAGCGGTGGGCTTCAGGAGGTCGACGCCGAGCTGCATCTCGCGATAGGCGTTGGCGGCAAGGTCGAGCTTGCCGCGGGCGACGGCGCGGAGCTCGGGCGAAGCGGCGCTGAGCTGGCCGTCGAGCTGGCGATCCTTGAGCGTCGCGTCGCCGCGGATGGTGACCAGCGGGACGGTCAGGCGCTGCAGCTTGCCGGTGAGGAACTGCGCGGGAGCCCATTTGCCCTGCAAGCGATAGCGGCCCTGGTCGACGCCGAGCGCCAGCCGCGCGGTCGGGCGGTCCGACATGTCGAGCGTCGCCGCGCCGCGCCAGCGGGTCCAGCTACCGTTGCCGCCAATCGAGAGATTGATCGACCGCTTGGTGCCCAATAGCGCCGGGACGAGACCGTCGGCCGGCGCGATGACCCGCGCGCCGACGTCGAACTTGTTGCGGTCGGGCTCGGCGTCGAGGCGAAGCGCGATGCGGTCGCCGCCGCCGCGGATCAGCGCCTGCAGCTCGACCAGCGCGCGGCCCGAGCGGATATCTGCCTTGCCGTGGAGCGAGCCGCTGCGTGCTTTGCCGCCGACCTGCGGGCCGATGTCGAGGCGGTCGACCTGAAGCTTCCCGATGCGGATGTCGAAGCCGGGGAGGATCGGACCTTTTTTCGTGCTCGGCTTGAGCTTCGGCGCGCGGATTAAGGCGACGCGTTCGGCGGTCAGGCTGTCGATATCGAGCCTGTTCTCCAGCCAGGCGGCGGGCGCCCAGTCGAGCTTGATGTTGGGCGAGAACAGGAAGACCCCCTGCCCGTCCGCCACGGTGACGTTGCGCAGCTGCGACTTGCCGAAGATCGAGCCGTCGATGCGGCCGATGCGGATCTTGAGACCGGATGCGGTCTCCAGCCCGGCGATGCGGTCGATGATCCAACGGTGGCCGGGCGCGCTGTCGAGGAGGATGAGAAGGCCGGCGAAGACGAGCAGCAGCGCGATGAACAGCGCGAACAGTTCGTTGAGAAGGCGGCGGCCCCAGTCCTTGCGCAGACGAACCGGCGGCGGACGGTCGCTGTCGGCGGCAACGTCCGTCATCAGAAGGCCTGGCCGAGCGAGACGGTGACGGCGAACGGACCGTCGCCCTTCTGGCGGTTGAGCGGCACGCCGAAATCGACCCGGATCGGGCCGAAGCTGGAATAATAGCGGACGCCGATGCCCGCGGCGAAGCGCCAGGTTTTGACGTCGGGAAGCGTCTCGGTGGTCAGCGACCCGCCGTCGAAGAAGGGGACGATCCCGAGATTGCCGCCGAATTGCTTGAGCCGAATGCGCGCTTCGAGGCCGAACTCGGCGAGCCCGCGGCCGCCGATGGGGTCGCCATCCTGATCCTTGGGGCCGAGCTGCTGATAGCCATAGCCGCGCACCGAGCCGCCGCCGCCCGCATAGAATCGCCGCGACGGGGCGATATCGAAGGCACCGGCGCCGATGATCGTTCCCAGGCGGACCCGGCCGGCGACGACTACCCGGTCGGAGACGGGGCGGTAAGCGCTCGCATCGAACTGGGCACGGGCATAAGTGAAGGCGCCGCCGCGATAGGAGATTTCGGGCGAGACGCGACCGCTCAGGCGGAAGCCGCGCGTGGGATCGAGCAGATTGTCGCTGCCGTCATAGCCGAGCGTCAGCGGCAAGGCAGCGATCAGGAAAGTGCGGGTGTCCTTGAGGCCCGCACTATCGAACACGCCGCGCTCGTCGGTCGCGATCGATTCCACACCGTAGGAGTAGGTCCACTTCTTCTGCCAGATGAAGTTGCTCTGCCGCTCGATATTGGCGCCGAGCAGGATCGTCCGCGCATCATAGGCGTCGAACTTCTGGTGCGAGGCCGAGAGCTGGAGGTTGAGCGTCTGGTCGCGGCGCATGAAGTTGGAGCGGCGAAACTGGACTCCCGCGAGCTGCTCATTGGTGCCCGCAATTCCGCGCAGCGTCAGCGCACCCTCGGGATTGAGGAAATTGCGGTCGGTCCAGCTGGCCTCGACGCGGGCGCCCTGCGCGGTGCCATAGCCCAGCTCCCCGGCAATGGTGTGAGACGGCGCGGGCTCCAGCCGGACGTTGATGTCGACGGTGCGGCCATCCTGCACAGGGACGACCTGAACGTCGGCCGCCGCCACCAAGGTCGTCTGAATCAGAGCGCGCCGAAGATCGTCGACTTTCGAGCGTTCGAACCGGTCGCCGGGCTTGAAGCGAGCGATGGTTTGCAAATGCCGAGCGTCGAAGGGAGGCTTGCCGGTGACGTGGATCGCGCCGAAGTGCGCGACCGGTCCGGGTTTAACCGGTAGGGTTAACGTTGCCAGGCGAGTCTGGTGGTTCACCTCGACGTCCTGTTCGCCGAGCTTGGCCTGAGCGAATCCCTGCTCTCCCAACGCCTGGGTGAGGGCCACGCCGGCCGCGATCACGTCGGCCGCGATCACCGGATCGCCTTCCTTGACGGCGAACACCTGGCGGAGACGGTCAGCGTCCGGGCCGGCCGCTTCAAGTCCCGGCAGATCAACCGATGCGAACTTGTACTGCTGGCCGGGATCAGCGGTCAGCACGACGCGGAGCTGATCGCCGGCATTCTCGGTTCGCGGCTCGACGGTCGCGTCATAATAGCCTTGCGAGCGCAGCAATTCTTCCAGGAGGTCAGCGTCGGCGCTAGCGCGGCGGCCGATCTGCGCCGCGTTGGCGGGGCGCTTGCGCTCTTCCTCCAGCGTCGACGACTTACGGAATTGGGCGAGGAGATCCTCCGCAGCTCCAATCGGGCCGAGCCCCTCGATGGCAATGGTGTAGCGAATGTTCCCTCCGGCGCTGGCGGGAGCGCGCTCGGCCTGTTTTGGAGCGACAGCGGGAGTGGCAGCCGGCGGCTGCGGGGCGTCGGGGGCGTTGAGATCGGGCCAGGCGACGCCAAGGTCGGGCAGCGGCGCAAGCGGTGCATTGGGATCGAGGTCGGCCGGATCCGGTGGCGGCTGCGTGGTTGCCGGCGGCGCGGCCTGAGCGACCGCTTGCACGGGCCACCAGGCGACGGTCGCCGCCGCGCATAGCAGCCGCGCGGTCCGCAACCTGTTTCCCCGCCCGATCATCCCGGACCAAGGCTTAGCCAGCGCCCATGAACCGCGCCAGTATTGTTATGGGCCTAGTGGACCGTGCCGCGCACTTCGTCGCTGCCGAGCGTGGCGATGACGCGTTCGATTTGCCGCCAGTGACAGAAGCGCATGACATTGCCCTCATCGCGGCTGCGTTCCGCGCGCGCAGCGGCCTCGAACCCCGCATCATCGCCGAAACGCTCGATCAGCTCCGACGCATCGCTGAGCGCCACGCGGCCGTGAATGAAAGGGCTGTCCATCGCCCCGCCCATACATCGGTGCCCGTTTCCCGACTGCCGACGAACGTCGTCAACGAAGCGTTGACCATGTTGCGCATTGGCCTTTCGTCAGCGTGTCTGCCATGGGCGCGGCCATGCCCAGCACGACCAAAGCCGGCGGTTGCTTTCTGACGCTCTGTATCCTCGCCGGATTTCCGCTCGGCCTGGCCATCGGCAATCCGATGAAGGGAATCCTGATCGGCACCGGCACGGGGATCGCGCTGGCGATCATCGTCTGGCTGCTCGACCGGCGCCGCCGCTAGACGATCCGCCGCCCCGACCAGATCACGCGCCCGATTGGATTGACGTCCTTCAGAGTGCAGTCGGGCCAGTCGGGATAGGCCGGATTGTCGGACTGGACGGTAATGCTTCGCCCGACGGGGTTCAGCGCGATCCGCTTCACCACCAACGCTTCGTCGATCCGCAGGACATAGATGCCGTCGCGGAGGCGATCCGCGCCATCGCCGAGATCGACGAGGATGTCGTCGCCGGCATTGAGCGTGGGCGCCATCGAATCGCCCTCGACCCGAACAATCGATAGTCGTGACGGTCCGCTGGCGGTCAGCGCTTTCAGCCAGCGCTCGTCGAACGCGAAATAGGGCCGGCCGAGCTCTCCGGCGGGAATGGCGCCGGGCCCGGCCGATACGGCCACCGGATGACGGGTGACGGTGACGAGGTCGGCGGCGGCCCCCTGCAAATCCTCGAGTGGACCGCCGAGCAATGCCTCGGCAACGCCAAAGTGCTGGGCAAGTTTGCGCCGCTCCTCCTCCCGCAGTCGCCGGGGCGTTCCGCGCCGGACATATTGCTGAATGTAGGCCGCGTTGCGCCCGAGCATGCGCGAGAGCCCGGCGAAATCGTCGCCGCGCTCCGCGCACAAGCGCTCAAGAACCTTGCGGGGATCGTTCATCATTAATGCGCTCTTAGTAGTGATAGGAAACTGCCTAGACAAGTAGGAATTGCGTTGGAAAGTTAACGGCTGCCGAGTCGCAAGACTATAGGAATCCAACGTGAATTTGCTCAGAGAAATTGAAAAATTCCTGCGCCGTAATGATACGGCTCCCACCCGATTCGGTCGCGACGTCGTTGGCGACCCGCGCTTCGTGTTCGACCTCCGCAATGGGCGCGATCCGCGGCCGAGTACCGAGGCCCGCGTGCGCGCCTATCTGGAAGCGGCGCAATGAACCGCGTGGCGATGTCGTCCGCGGCGAATGCGGTGGTGCGAGCGCTGATCGGCCGGGCCGCCGTTCCCCGAGAACGTATCCTGCTGACCGACGTCCAATCGGTCGACTGGCGGTCGCTGACCTTCAATGGCGAGCGGCACCTGATCGAGTTGCGCATCCCCAGCCCCGGGTCGCGCGAGATCGTGAACCGCATGTGCGATGGCCTGGAAGAAGCGGAATTCAGCATTCCCGGCACGATCGTCGCTGACATCGCTGTGGCCGGTGCGCCGAAGCTGGCGCTCGACGGCTCGACCAGCCTCACCATCGAGGCGCTAACCGTTGCCGCCGACTAACGAAGCGAGCGCCGAAGCTCCGCCAGCGCTTCGGAGAGCTGCTGCGAAGCATCGGGATAGGCCGATGATTGGGCCTGATGCGCGTCGATGCGCGAGCTGAGCTGGCCGGGTGTCGGCATCTTGGCGGGATCGAACAGGCGAACGACGCGGGAGTCGGGCCCGAGTTCGGCCAGGATGTCGTCGAGTTCAAGCGGCTCTTCCGCGGTGGGCAGCCGGTCGGCGTCGGTCAGGACCAGCTCGGGGTAAACTCTGTCGGCTTCGGTCAGTAGAAGCTCATCGGTCGTCTCCAGCGGGATCTCGGCAAAGGCCGGCACGGCGAACTGCGGTCCAGCGGCCGCCCAGGCTTGCAGGCCCCGCGTACAGATGAGGTTGGCGAGAATCGCCGCCGCAGCCGTGCAGATGGTCCGCTCCGGCTGGCCGGCGAAGCCCGACAAGGCGACATAGGCCGCAAATCCCACGGCGCCGCCAAAGACCGCCGCCGCGCCACGATCGATAATCGATTCGATTCGATTGGGCTTTTTCCCGTCCATCGAGACGAGAATAGCCGCAACTTCTTTCCAGCTGGTTAGGCGGTCAGTTCTTCATTGCGGGCGCCGGCCCCACCTTTTGACTCCGCTTCGACGAGGGCGATCAGCGCGTTGGTAAATGCGGGTACGTCGTCGGGATTGCGGCTGGTGACGATATTGCCGTCGGTCACCGCGGGCCGGTCGACCACATCCGCGCCAGCGTTGCGAAGGTCCGTCCGGATCGACGGCCAACTGGTTGCCGTCTTGCGGCGCAGCAGGTCGGCTTCGACCAATAGCCACGGGCCATGACAGATGGCGGCGATCGGTTTGCCCTGCGCATCGAACGATTTGATCAGATCAATTACCTCGCCGTGCGCGCGGAGCTGATCCGGATTGCGGACGCCGCCAGGCAGCACCAGTGCGTCGAAATCCTCCGCTTTCGCTTCCCCGATCAGGAGGTCGGGTCGGATCGTCCTGCCGGGATCGTCGTGAACCGTAGCCTGAATCGGGTCGCGCTTGAGCGAGGCCAGCACCACGTCCGCGCCGCGCTCCTGCAGGATCTGGCGAGGTCCGAACAATTCCGATTCCTCGAACCCGTCGGTGGCGACGATGAGGATGCGGGCGTTGGCGACAGACGGCATTTGGGCCTCCTTCAGGAACCGGCTCCCCCGCCGCTCGCTTATGCGCGGCAATGAGCGAAGAGAAGAGCAACGGCGGCAGGCTGAGGCACAGCAGCGACAGCGAGCCCGGTTACACGCGCAGGAAGCAGGGCCATTACTGGCAATATTTCGACGCGGACGGGAAGCGGGTCACCGACCGTGACGAGATCGACCGGCTGAATGCGATCGCCCTGCCTCCAGCCTATGAGAGCGCCTGGTTCTGCAAGGATGCCAACGGCCATTTGCAGGCAACCGGCGTCGATGCGCGCGGGCGCAAGCAATATCGCTATCACGCCGACTTCCGCGCTCGCCGGGACAGCGCGAAATACGAGGGGCTGCTCGAGTTCGGGAAGGCGTTGCCCAAGCTCCGGCGGCGCGTCGAACAGGATCTCAAACGCCGCCAGCTGGGGCGTGAGACAGTGCTCGCGGCGGTCGTTCGGCTGCTCGACACCGAACATATGCGGATCGGCAACGAACAATATGCCAAGGCCAATAAAAGCTTCGGCGCGACCACGTTGCGCAGTCGGCATCTGCGCCGCAAGGGCAGCAAACTGACGATGCGCTTCGTCGGGAAGCACGGAATCGTCCACGAAGCCAATATCAGCGATTCCAACCTCAAGCGGATCGTCAAGCGCTGCCAGGAGCTGCCCGGGCAAATGTTGTTCCAATATGTGAACGGCGGCGGCGAGCCGCAGGCGATCACGTCGAGCGACGTCAACGATTACATCCGCGAAGGAACCAAGTGCGACTTCACGGCGAAGCACTTCCGCACCTGGGGAGCGAGCGTGATCGCTTTCGAACAGCTACTCGCCAAATCGGAAGGCAGCCGCATTTCGATCAAGACGGTCGTCGAGCCGGTCGCCGAAGCCCTGGGCAATACGGTCGCGATGAGCCGCAAGTCCTATGTTCACCCCGCGTTGCTCGAGGCGGTGAAGGAGGATTCTCGCGACCCCCTCGACGGCATGGAGCGGCCCCGCGCCCGCGCCCGCCTCTCGTCGGAAGAGGTCGGACTGCTCGAATTCTTGGCGCAGGAAGCTAAACGCGGACGGCGCAAGGCCCGCCAGACCAGGCCCGCGGCCGCCTGAGGGACGGCCCGGAAACTTGATCGCGCGGCCCCGAGCGGCAATTAGGCGCCGATGCAAATCGTCGAGAATGCGGCCAGCGCGATCACCAATGGCCGCGAAGGCATCGAGTCCGTCCTTAACTGGTTCGTGATCAACCGCGCCGAACTGCCGATCGGCCTCGGGGTCGCGGCGGCGATCGTTCTCGTCATGCTAGGCATTCGCTGGCTCGGCACCTGGCTGGTCAGCGCCGACCCCGATTGCCATCATTGGCGCGGCGTGATCGGGCGGGTGCTGCAGAAGACCAGCATCTTCTTCATGGTCGCCGCGGCGCTCGACATGGTGGCGAGCTACACCGCGGTGCCGGTCAAGATCGAGCGCCTGCTCGACATCCTGTTCACCATCGCCTTTGCGCTTCAGGGCGCAATCTGGGCGCGTGAACTGATCCTCGGAGTCATTGCCCGCAAGGCTGGCGAAGACCCGACCGAGACGGCGGTCGGCAATGCGCTGGCGGTCATTCGCGTGCTGGTAAGCGTGGCGCTGTTCGCCATCGCGACGCTGGTCATCCTCGACAATATCGGGGTCAACGTCACCGCGCTAATCGCCGGCTTCGGCATCGGCGGCATCGCCATCGGCCTCGCCGCCCAGGGCATATTCTCGGACCTGTTCGCCGCGCTCGCGATCCTGTTCGACAAGCCGTTCCGGCGCGGCGACCCGATCCGGTTCGGACAGACCAGCGGCACCGTTGAGCGTATCGGCTTGAAGACCACGCGCATCCGCTCGCTGAACGGTGAAATGGTGGTGATGGCCAACACCAAGCTGCTGGACCTCGAGATTTCGAACTTCTCGGGCGGCCGGAACCGGCGGGCTCAACTACCCTTCGGGCTCGTTTACCAGACCCCTCCCGAACAGCTGGAGAAGGTCGTTTCCCTCGCCAAGGCAGCGGTGGAAGCGCGCAAGGGCTGTTCGTTCGTTCGTTGCGCGATCCTTGGCTTCGGCGCCTCGAGCATCGATTTCGAGCTGATCTTCGACTGTCGTGGGACCGATCCCAACAAGAACGCGGGCGACAGGACCGCCGTTGCGCTCAACATCATGCGATCGTTCGCGGAGCACGGACTGCAATTCGCCTATCCCACGCAGACGACATTTACTGCCGCGCCCGACGGCACGATGATCATGCCCTATGCCTCGGTACAGCCGGTAGTCGCGCTGGATGACCGGAAGCGAGCCCGAAACGCACCGGCGTAGATCGCCATTGCGTCTTATCTACACGGCTGCAAATAAGGCTGATGCCTGCCGCGTCTCTTGATGAAATCCGCTCCCGCATCGGCGCGGAAACCGGGGTTTCCTCGTGGCTGATCGTCGATCAGTCCCGGATCGACGCCTTCGCCGAGGCGACCGAGGACCGCCAGTTCATTCATGTCGACCGGGAGGCAGCCGCCCAGACACCGTTCGGCGGCACCATCGCGCACGGGTTCCTGTCCCTGTCGCTGCTGTCGCGGATGGGAGCCGAAGCGATGCTGATCCCGGACGGCGCCCGGATGGGCGTCAACTACGGGCTGGACCGCGTGCGCTTCCTGGCGCCCGTGCGCGCCGGCAAGCGCGTCCGCGGCCGCTTCACGCTTGACTCGGTCGACGAGAAAGCGCCCGGACAGATTTTGATGCGCCACACCGTCACGGTCGAGATCGAGGGCGAGGAGAAGCCCGCGCTGACCGCCCAGTGGCTCGGCCTGATATTCACCTGAGGAGATTCGAATGCCCCGCGACGCCGTCATCGTTTCGACTGCCCGGACGCCCATCGGCCGCGCCTACAAGGGTGCATTCAATGCGACTTTGGGTCCGACGCTGGGCGCCTTTTCGCTGAAGCCGGCGATCGAGCGCGCGGGCATCGATCCGGGCGAGATCGACGACGTGGTGTGGGGCGCGGTGCTGACGCAGGGCACGCAGTTCGGCAACATTGGCCGCCAGGTCGCGCTGCGCGCCGGCTGCCCGGTCGGCGTGTCGGGCATGACCATCGATCGGCAGTGTTCGTCGGGCCTGATGGCCATCGCCACCGCGGCCAAGCAAATCATCGTCGACCGGATGGATATCGTCGCCGCGGGCGGCCAGGATTCGATCAGCCTGGTGCAAACGCCGGAAATGCGGATTCAGCCCGATCCGTCGCTGATGGCCATGCACAAGCATGTCTACATGCCGATGCTGCAGACCGCCGAGACGGTCGCGCGCCGCTATGGCATCAGCCGCGAGCGGCAGGACGAATATGCGCTGAAGAGCCAGCAGCGCACCGCTGCCGCGCAGGCCGAGGGCCGCTTCGATGCCGAGATCGTGCCGGTTACGACGACCATGAACGTCGTCGACAAGGAAACCAAGGAGGTCTCGCAGCGCGAAATCACTGTGTCCAAGGACGAAGGCAATCGCGCCGACACGACCCTTGAGGGCCTGTCGGGGCTCAATCCCGTCCTCGGCCCGGACACGTCGATCACCGCGGGGAATGCGAGCCAGCTGTCGGACGGCAGCTCGGCGTCGATCCTGATGGAAGCCGAGGAAGCGGCGCGCCGCGGCATCACGCCGATGGGGCGCTATATCGGCATGGCCGTCGCCGGCACCGAGCCCGACGAAATGGGCATCGGCCCGATCGACGCGGTCAACAAGCTGCTCGGCCGCTTCGGCCTCAAGGTCGACGACATCGGCCTGTGGGAGCTCAACGAAGCGTTCGCGGTGCAGGTGCTCTACAGCGCCGACCAGCTCGGCATCCCCGAGGACAGGCTCAACGTCGATGGCGGCTCGATTTCCATCGGCCACCCTTACGGCATGAGCGGCGCACGGATGACCGGCCACGCGCTGATCGAAGGCAAGCGCCGCGGCGTGAAGTACGTCGTCGTGACGATGTGCGTCGGCGGCGGCATGGGCGCCGCGGGGCTGTTCGAGGTTCTTTAGGCTGCGGCTTCTTCGGGCGCCGCTGCTTCGGCAGGGAAGCGTGGCGTACCGAGGGCGATGATCGCCGCCGCGATGCCAATCAGGCCGCCGGCGAGCAGGAAAGCCGTGCCGTCGAAGCCGCGGCGGACGCCCCAGGCGAGGCTTTGCGCGGCGATCAGCGGCCCGATGATCTGGGCGACGGAATTCATGCTGCCGATACCGCCCTGCAGCGCGCCCTGGCGCGTTTTGTCGACCATTCGCGAGAGCAGGCCGTTGAGCGCCGGCCACGCCATCTGGCCGAGGCAGCCGGCAAGAAATAGCGCATAAACCTGCCAGCCGGCGGTGACGAAGGCGAGCGCGATCAGGTTGGCGGCTCCCATCGCGAGCGCGATCAGCGCGGTGGTGCGCTCACCGATCGCTTTCACGAAGCGTTGCGTCAGGGTTCCCTGAACGATGACGCTGAGCAGGCCGACCCAGACCAGGCTGAGCCCGATCGCCCGCGCGTCCCAGTTGAAGCGGATGGCGCCCCAGAAGGCCCACACCGCCGGGTAAACGATCCCGCCGAGCTGCCACAGGAACCAGGCGATCAGCAGCGGTGTCGCGTTGCCGGCTTCAAATAGGGGTTTGAAGGCACCGACAATGTGCGCGTCGCGAAGACGGAATGGGCGGCGGTTCTCCGCCGCGAGGGTCTCCGGCAACAGGAACATCATCATGATCGCATTGATCCCGGCCAGCACGGCGGCAACGATGAACGGCGCACGCAAGCCGAAGCCGGCGACCAGGCCGCCAAGCGCCGGCCCGATGATGAAGCCAATGCCGAAGGCAGCGCCGAGCATGCCGAACGTGGCAGCCCGCTTTTCCGGCGGGGTAACGTCGGCGATCACGGCGCTCGCCGGACCGAAACTCGCGCCTGCGACACCGGCGATGGCACGGCCGAGGAATAGCCAGGCAATGGTCGGCGCCCAGGCCATGACTAAATAATCGATCGCAAAGGCGGTCATGGTCGCGACCAGTACCGGGCGCCGGCCGAAGCGGTCGCCGAGATTGCCGATTACGGGGCCGGCGAAGAATTGCGCGATGGCGAACACGGCGAGCATCCAGCCCGCAATTCGTGTCGCCGCCGCCAGATCGACCTTCGCAAGGTGCGTCACGAGCCCCGGCAGCACCGGCATGACGATGCCGAAGCCGATGACGTCGATGGTCACCGCCATCAGCACGATCGGCACGGCGCGATGCTCGAAGCGGAAGGCCATGCGCGCGTGATGACATCCGTTGGGGGCATCAACAAGCGCTGGACCCCGGCCCGGCGAGCGCTACACTTCTCGCATGAGCGCAGTCGAGCTTATCGCCCTCGCCTCGACGGTCAGCCTGCTGGCGGGCTGGCGCCTCTATCTCGTCAGCTTTGCAGTCGGACTTGCCATGAAGTTCGGCTGGATTGCCCTGCCCGATCAGCTTCACGCGCTCGATATCTTGGCGAACAGCTGGCTGATCGGCATTGCCGGTGTCGGTGCGCTCGCGGAGTTCTTCGCCGACAAGGTGCCGTGGGTCGATAGCGCCTGGGACGCTGTGCATTTGGTGGTGCGGCCGATCGGCGGCGCCTTGCTGTCGATGGCGATCATCGATGGCGGCGACCCGAAGTGGCAGGTCGCGAGCTTCCTGCTCGGCGGCGGCGCCGCGTTGATTGCTCATGCCGGCAAGGCAGGCGCGCGGACGCTGGTGAATGCCAGCCCGGAACCGGTTTCCAACATGGTCGTGTCGACGGGCGAGGATGTCGCGACCGCGGGGCTGCTGGCACTGGCCATCGCCAATCCGGTCGCGGCGGCAATCATCGCGCTGTTGCTCGTCGGCCTGTCGGTCTGGCTCGTGATCGAGGCGCGGCGGTTCCTGCGGCGGCTGCTTGAACCCAAACGGCGGTCGGCGGGTTGAACGCTCTGACAAAGGGAGGAGCGAACATGGCCGTTTCCGAACAACCGCTGGTCGAGCGCATTGCGCGCGTGCTGGCCGGTGCCGCGCACAGCAGCAATGCCGAGGGCAGTGACCCGTCGGCGGGCGACAAGATCGACAAGGTCTGGCCCGAGCATGTGAACCAGGCGCTGGCGGTGCTGCACACGATGCGCGAGGCTGACGAAGACATGGCGCAAGCCGGCGATCCCGACATGTGGCGCACGATGGTCGAGACCGCGATCGGCGAACGGGTAGCATAATCCTCCCCAAGCTTTCTTGGGGAGGGGGACCGCGCGGCGCGCGGTGGAGGGGTTCTGAATTCGAGAACAAGAACCCCTCCACCAGCTTCGCTGGTCCCCCTTCCCTGCCCATGCAAGGGAGGATGTGATGCGCGCCAACCCGCGCTGGACGCTGGTGGCGTGCATCCTCGCGTCCAGCCTGTCCTTCGTCGAAGGCTCGGTGCTCAATGTTGCGCTGCCGGCGATCCGCGGCAGCTACGGCGCGGGCGCCCAGGACGTGCAGTGGGTGGTCAACGCCTATCTGCTGCCCCTGTCCGCTTTGCTGTTGCTGGGAGGCGCATTGGGCGACCAGTTCGGGCGACGCCGGCTGCTGGTCATCGGGACGGCGATTTTCGCCGCGACGTCACTGGTCTGCGCGCTGGCGCCGAGCCTGCCGGTGCTCCTCGCGGCCCGTGCGGCGCAGGGCATCGGCGCGGCCTTGCTGCTGCCCAACAGCCTGGCGCTGCTCAACGCCGCGTTCGAGGGCGAGAAGCGCGGCCGCGCGGTCGGCATCTGGGCTGCATCGGGTGCTGCGATGGCCGCCGTCGCGCCGCTGATCGGCGGCTGGCTGGTAGGTTCGGTCGGCTGGCCCGCGATCTTCTACATCAACCTGCCGCTGGCATTGGGTGCGATCCTCCTCGCTTTGCGCTTCGTCGCCGAAAGCCGTGAAGGCGGTGCCGGCCGCACCGACTATGCCGGAGCGCTGCTGGCCACAGCAGGGCTCGGCGGACTAACCTACGGCCTCACCTTGTGGTCGGCGACGCGGCAATTCACCACGGGCGCGATCACTGCGTTAGTGCTCGGCGGCGCGATGCTGGGGGGATTCCTGTGGGTTGAGCATCACCGTGGCAAACGCGCGATGATGCCCATCGAGCTATTCAAGAACCGCTGCTTCTCCGGCCTGAACCTCCTGACCCTCCTACTCTACGGCGCATTCGGCGCGGCGATGTTGTTGATCCCCTACGTGTTGATCAGCAGCGGCGGCTATTCCCCCATTCAGGCGGGCCTGGCGATGTTGCCGCTGCCGATTCTGATGACCGCTGTCTCGCCGAAGATGGGCGCAATCGCCGCGCGGATCGGGCCGCGCCTGCCGTTGACCGTGGGACCGATGATCGTCGCCGCGGGAATGCTCCTTGCGTGGCTCATCCGAGCGGACGGCAGCTACTGGACCGGCACCTTCCCCGCGATCCTCCTGATGGCGCTCGGCATGACCATCGCCGTCGCTCCGCTGACGTCGTCGGTCCTGGGGTCGGTCGAAGAACAGCATGTCGCCATGGCGTCGGGGTTCAACAGCGCCGTTGCGCGCACCGGCGGCCTGATCGCCACCGCTTTGCTCGGTTCGGTGCTGGCCAGCGAGGGTTCGGCGATGTTCGCCGGCTTCCACGCGGCGATGATGGTCGCCGCGGCAGTTGCCGCGATAGGCGGCATCGTCGCTTTGGCGATGCTTGGCGGCGTCAGGATGAAGAAGACCGCGGCCTAGCGGCCAGGTTCAGCCGTTGTGCGCGGCGACGAACTTTTCGAACACGGGCGCGATCCTTTCGCGCCACTTGCGGCCGTTGAAGATGCCGTAATGGCCGACTTCCTTGGCCATCAGATATTGCTTCATCGAGCCAGGCAGCTTGGTTGCGATGTCGAGCGCGGCGCGGGTCTGGCCGAGACCGGAGATGTCGTCGCGCTCGCCCTCGATCGCCATCAGCGCAGTGTCGCGGATCGCGTCGGGCTTCACCAGCCGCCCGCGATGCTCGAGCTTGCCCTTGGGAAGCAGGTGGTTCTGGAAGACGACGTCGATTGTCTGCAGGTAGAATTCCGCGGTCATGTCGCAGACCGAGCGGTATTCATCGTAGAATTTTTGCGTGGCCGATGCCCCTTCTTCGTCACCGACGACGAGATGCTTGAACATCTCCCAGTGGCTGATGAGGTGGGAGCCGAGGTTCATGGTCATGAAGCCGGCAAGTTGAAGGAAGCCCGGATACACCTTCCGGCCCGACCCCGGGTAGAGCATCGGGACGGTCGCGATCACGTTCTGCTCGAACCAGCTGAACGGCCGCTGCGTCGCCAGCGTGTTGACCGCGGTCGGTGCCTGGCGGGTGTCGATCGGGCCGCCCATCATCGTCAGCGAACGCGGGCGCCACGGGTTCTTGTCCTGGTTCATCAGGGCTGTCGCCGCATAGGCCGGGACCGCGGGCTGGCACACCGCGAGCATGTGCGGCCGCTCGCCAGTCCTGGTGCCGATCAACTCCAGGAACTCGATCAGATAATCGATATAATCGTCGAGATTGAACGAACCTTCCGACAGCGGGACCATCTTCGCATCCCGCCAGTCGGTGATGCAGACGTCAAAGCTCGGCAGCAGCCGTTCGACCGTTCCGCGCAGCAAAGTCGCATAGTGGCCGGACATCGGCGCGACGATCAACAGCCGCGGGCCGGTTTCAACGCCTTCGCGCGTGAAATGCTTGAGCTGGCCGAACGGTTTGCGAAGCAGGATCTCTTCGTTGACCGCCACGTCCCTGCCGCGGACGCGGGTCTTGTCGAGGCCGAACTCGGGCTTGCCGTGCGGCGCCGTCGCGTGCGCGAACACCTCGAGGCTCGCGGCCGCCATCGGGCCCAGCGAACTGTACCCCCAGGGATTGGTTGGATTGTTGAGCCAGCCGGCGCCGAGGCCGGCTAGCTTGCTCGCACCTGCGAGAAAGGAGCGCTGAACTTCATAAGCATCGTAAAGCATCGAACCTCGCAACAGCGACCTGGCCGCCAGTTTCGATTGGGGGGTGTGGCGGTCCTCAACGCGGCTGGCAAGCGAATGTTGCAGCGCAGCAGCGCCGTCAGGACGAGGCGTCTTCGAGGATCTGGTCGAGTTCGTTGGCTGGTTCGCGATCCGGCTCCGCCGCCGGCAGCTCGCTGCTCGCCTTCGCCGCTGGCAGCACCTCAAGGATTTCGACGATCCGATAGCGCTCGGCGAGCACCTCGTGGTCGGGGCCGTAGGAGGTCTCGACGTCGACGCGGCAGCGCAGCGCGTCACCCGGACGGATATCCAGCTCACGGCGATAGAATTTGTCGAGCAAGGTTCCCGGCTCGGCGATGGCGGTGGTCCGCGTGCTGCCGTGCTTGAGTAGCCACTGGCTGGTCGACAGATAGTCGGGCATTTCGACGACGAAAATCATGTCCGCCGACTGGTTCACCAGCTTGCGCGACAGCAACAGGGTGCGCGGCTCGGCAATGCGCTTGGTTGCGTCGATGTCGGCGGAGCCGTTGTTGGTGATAATCCGCGCCTGATCGCCCGCGGAGAGCGTTTCCTTGGCTCGCTGCCAGGCGGAAATCGCCTCCACCAGCTGCGAGGAGGATGGCAGCACCGGGTGCGCGGGCGTGGTGATCGACGTTCCCCAGGCGAGGACGCGGATCGCCTGCTGCAAATCGGCGAGCTGAAGCGTCGAGGAACCGTCCATCCAGGCGATCATTGCCAGCGTGCCGCGCGCCAGGAACTTGAGCTGCGAGGGATCGCTGACCGCCAGGCCTGCGTCGCCGCTCATCTGGACGCGAAGCCACAGCGACAGGCTCTTGCGCGAGACCTCTTCCAGCACCGCGACGGTGTCGAGCTGGATCTGGATCGAGCCGGCCAGCGCGCGATAGGAGGCCTCGATGGCCGTCTGAACCAGCCGGGCCGGACCGGCATCGGGAATGCGCCGGCCGCCCGAAGCGGCGGCGACCTCGACCACCACATCGCTGTCGGTGAGGTCGGAAAGGAGGTCCGAAACGCCGTCGCGGCCGCCAGATTCTTCCAATGCCATGAACCGCTTGTCCTGATTCGTTAATTCGCCATTTACTACGCGCTCGGTCCGCTCACGCAAATGCCCGGATGGCCAACGCGCGAAACCCATTTCGGGACACAATTGAGAGCGCGCGAAGCGGCTGTTAGGACGGGCTCATGGCCACCGCTCCCAACCGCCCCAAGGGGCGCTCGCTCCGCAGTCTGCGCATGGTGTGGGGGTTCGCGTCGCGCTACCCCGGCCATATCGCGGTCGCCGCCGTCGCGCTACTGTTCGCGGCGGGCGCCACGTCGGGCGTTCCCTACGCGTTCAAGCTGATCATCGACAAAGGCTTCGCGACCGGCGCCTCGAACGATCTCGGGCGCTGGTTCCAATATCTGATCCTGCTGGTGGTGGTCATGGCCATCGCCACCGCCGTCCGCTTCTACTTCGTGTCGTGGCTCGGCGAGCGGACCGTCGCCGACATCCGCTTGGCCGTGCATCGCAATCTGCTGCGCCTGTCGCCGGGCTTCTTCGAAGAGAACCGCCCGGCGGAGATCACCTCGCGCATCACCGTCGACACCACGATCATCGAGCAGGTGGTCGGCACCACCGTGTCGGTCGCGCTGCGCAACATCGTGATGGGCACCGCCTGTCTCATCATCCTGCTCGCGCTGTCGCCCAAGCTCGCCGGCATGATGCTGCTCGGGGTTCCCCTGGTCATCGGACCGATCGTGGTGCTCGGACGGCGGGTGCGAAGCGTCTCCACCCGCAGCCAAGACCGTATCGCCGATGTCGGCACGGTGACCAGCGAAGTGCTGGGCGCGATGAAGATCGTCCAGGCGTTCAACCAACAAGGACGCGAGACGTCGCGCTTCGCGGACGCGGTGGAGCGCGTTTTCGCGACCGCCAAGAAGCGGATCATGCTGCGCGCCGTGATGACCGCGCTGGTCATCTTCCTCCTGTTCAGCGCAATCATCTGGGTCATCTGGCAGGGCGCGCTGGACGTTGCGACAGGCCGGATGAGCGGCGGCACGATCGCCGCCTTCGTGCTTTATGGTGGCCTCCTGGCCGGCGCGTTCGGGGCGCTGTCGGAAGTCTATGGCGATCTACTGCGCGCAGCCGGAGCAGCCGAACGGCTGGCGGAATTGCTGCACGCCGAGCCCGAAATCCGCGCCCCGGCCCAACCCGCGACAATGCCCGAGCCGGCGCGCGGCGAACTGACCTTCGAGAACGTTACCTTTCATTATCCCACGCGGCGCGACACCTCGGCGCTCGAGGGGTTCAACCTCGCCGTCCGGGCCCGCGAACGGTTGGCGGTGGTCGGTCCTTCCGGGGCGGGCAAGACGACGATCTTCCAGCTCGCCGAGCGCTTCTACGATCCCGACAGCGGACGCATCTTGCTCGACGGCATCGACCTCCGGGACGCCGACCCGGCGGACGTGCGCCAGCGGATCGCGATGGTGCCGCAAGACACCGTGATCTTCGCCGCCTCGGCACGTGACAACCTTCGTTACGGCAACTGGAACGCGACCGAAGATCAGCTGTGGCAGGCCGCGCGCGACGCCAATGCCGAGCAGTTCCTGCGGGCATTGCCCGAGGGCCTCGACACCTACATGGGCGAAGGCGGTGCGCGGCTCTCAGGCGGCCAACGCCAGCGGATCGCCATCGCTCGGGCGCTGCTGCGCGACGCGCCGCTGCTGCTGCTGGACGAAGCGACGTCGGCACTCGATGCCGAGAGCGAGCGGCTCGTGCAGGACGCGCTCGACCGCCTGATGGAGCACCGCACGACGATCGTCATCGCGCATCGCCTGGCGACCGTCCGCGCCGCCGACCGCATCGTGGTGATGGACGGCGGCCGCATCGTCGAGGAAGGCACGCACGCCGGCCTCAGCGGTCACGGCGGACTTTACGCCCGGCTGGCGCGCCTGCAGTTCGAGGATCGCGCCGCTTAAGCGCTAGCACCGCTCGGCGTCGACCCGCCGCCGCGCGGCTTACGCGGGGTCGTGCTGCGCTTGCGAGCGGCGGGCTTCTTCGCCGGACCGGCGGTCGCCTTGGCGGTGGAACGCTTGGCAGCGGCGGGCTTGCGCGCGGTCGAACCGCGGCTGGAGGACTTAGCGCGCGAGGCGCTGGCGCGCTTGGTGCCGGTGCTGCGCTTCGCCGAGCTTGCGCGGGATCCACTCGTCGATGCGGTGCGCTGTGACGTTGAATCGTCGTCGGTCCACTTGCCCGACATCACGCGCTGCGCGGCATCAGCCACTGCCTCCGCGATCAGCGAGCCGAGCTTGGTCGCGCTGGACATCATGCTGCTTGCGGCCTGCGACGCAGTGTCGGCGGCATCGAGCCCGGCATCGCGGATTGCGCGGCGCGCCTTCGGGCTGGCGCTGATCGCGGCAGCCGCGGCGGCGAGACCGGCAGCGAGCATTTCCTTGCTCATCGCGGCCTTGGCCAGCTTGTCGACCGTGTCGTTGCGCGAAGATGATTTCTGAGTGGATTTGGCCATCGCTTAATCTCCCAAGGTTGCGGGAAAGACACTTGGAGCCCGTAACGGTTCCCGAACGATGCCCGAAAAGCGCGCTATCTTCAAAGCGCAAATGGCCAAAAAATGTAAAGGGCACCGCCGCGGTTTCGCAGCGATGCCCTTCGACATGGTCAGCGGCCGGAAGTGACGGCCGTTCGTCAGCGATTAGAGCTTACGAACACCCCTTTCCGACCTCTTAGCTGAACCATGAGACATCGGATCACCTCCTTTCGCTGCGTTATTGCAGGGCAGAAGATGAGTCGCTTTTGCGATCAAAACAAGACTTGTTCTCGGGTGAAATATCGTCAAACTCCCTGCCTTCGCCCTGAGATCAGGCAAGGTCAGGCGCGGCAATCCTCGATCACTCGCGCGACTTCAGGCCAGGGTGGCACGACAAACGACGGCTGCGCGCCGATTGTGTAGCCGACACGGCCGCGGCTGCTGACGATCGCATCGAGCAGTGGATCGTAGGTAGCAAGGTCGATCGTGAGTCGCCTCGTCGCCGGATTGAAGCTGGCCGGGACATTGCGGGTCAGTGAGCTGGTCCAGACCGTCAGGAAGGGCGCGGCGGCTGTCGCCGGCCTGGCGAGGCTGATGCGGCGCGTGGCGCGCGTGCACTGAACCCACAATTGGGGGTTGCCGGCAGTGTCGGCGAATCGCGCTTCAGTGCCGCCGCCGGTCATCGCGTAGGTCCAGCTACCCGCGACGGGCTGCGCGGTCGACAAATCCTGCGCGGCGAGCGGGGACGCGGCGGCAAGCGCGAAAAGGGCGAAACTGTGCTTGAACATGAGGCTAGCGATTGAGGCGATCGACCTTTGCCTGCAAGGCGGCAAGATCGGCTTTCAGCTGATCGACGTCACTGTTCGCCGCCGCCGCATCGGCTTTTCCCTTGGGCTTGCCGGCGAGCGCCGACGCCGCATCCTCGAGGATCGCCATGTTGCGCTTGGCAAGATCGGCGAAGAAATTGCCGCTGAAGGCGTCCTTCGCCGCGCTCTGGTTGCGTTGAAACGCATCCATCGCCGCCTCCAGATAGGAGGGTACGAAGTTCTGCATCGAATTGCCGTACAGACCGATTAATTGCTTCAGGAAATTGGTCGGGAGCATGGTGCTGCCACGTGCTTCCTCGTCGACGATGATCTGGGTGAGGACCGAGCGGGTGATGTCCTCGCCGCTCTTCGCATCCACCACTTCGAACTCGCGGCCCTCGCGGACCATTTGCGCCAGCCGGTCGAGCGTGATGTAAGTCGAGCTTTCGGTGTCATACAGACGCCGGTTCGCATACTTTTTGATGACTATTTTGCCCGATGCCTTGGTCATGAACAGCTCTCCAGACGCTACCGGCGGCTTACTACCGCAGCATAGTGCGCTGCAACATGAACCCGTCGCGCACCGCGCGCCGCGACCGCTGCCGCTGTTCCTCGACCTCGTCCGGCGGGTCTCGGTGGACGACCCTCAGCTCGGCGCCGACGCACTCGCCGGCCTGCGCGCCTATGAGCGGGCACCGCGCCGCGAACGCCCCGCGCCGGCGCCTGAAATCGCGCGAATCCGTGGGGCGACACTACGCAACCATGGGGGCGCCGGCCCGCCGGTGGTGCTAGTGCCGTCGCTCATCAACCCGCCGCGCATCCTCGATCTCGACGACGAAGTGTCGCTGACCCGCGCCATCGCGGGCATGGGCCGCCGCGTCATGCTCCTCGACTGGGGCGAGGCGCGGGCCCGGAGCGAGCTCAGCGTGGCCGGCCATGTTGAGCAATTGCTGCTGCCGTTGCTGCGCGGCATCGGTGACCCGGTCGCGTTGGTTGGCTATTGCCTTGGCGGGACGATGGCGATTGCGGCGGCGGACCTCGCGAACGTGGAGCGGGTCGCGACGCTCGCGGCCCCGTGGCATTTCACCAATTATCCGGAAGGCTCGAAGCGCGCGCTGCAGGACATGTGGCGCCATTCCCAAGCGACATCTCACAGTCTTGGCGCGCTGCCGATGGAAGTGCTGCAAGCCGCTTTCTGGTCGCTCGATCCCGAGCGGACGGTGCGCAAGTTCGCCGACTTCGGCCGGCTCGATGCTGATAGCGCCGATGCACGCCGCTTCGTCGAGCTGGAAGAGTGGGCCAATGAGGGCGAACCCCTGCCCTACCGGGCGGCCGCCGAGCTGGTCGACGATTTGTTTGGGAACGATCATCCTGGCAAAGATGCGTGGATTGTCGGTGGGCGGCCTGTCGCTGAACGCCTCACGGTTCCAACCCTGCATTTCACTGCCGAGCGCGACCTGATTGCGCCGCCGCAAACCGCGGCCGCGGGCGACGTCGTCGCGATTCCCTCGGGCCATGTCGGGATGATCGTCGGCTCGGCGCGACTTCAGCTGCACCAGGAACTGAAGACCTTCCTGACGCCTTGCCGCTAGCGCCGGGCCTCGCTAAGCCGCGCCGCGAAGCACCCGTAGCTCAGCTGGATAGAGCGCTGCCCTCCGAAGGCAGAGGCCACAGGTTCGAATCCTGTCGGGTGCGCCAGCTTTCCCAATCCCGCACCAAGCCGATTGTCCTAGCGGCCACGTTGCGCCATTCCCTCGCGCACGATGAGCGACGAGAACAGCAACAGCGAGGCGCAGCGGACGTGGGGCGGCCGGTTCGGCTCCAGCCCCGACGCGCTGATGACCCGCATCAACGCCTCGATCGGTTTCGACAAGCGCTTGTGGCGCGAGGATATTGCGGCATCGAAAGCGCATGCCGCGATGCTTCGCGATCAGGGGATTATCAGTGCTGAGGACGGTGCGGCCATTCTCAGCGGGCTCGACCAGATTGCCTCCGAGTATGAGCGCGACGGCGTTCCGGAGCGCGTTGAGCTCGAAGATATTCATATGACCGTCGAGCATCGGCTGGGCGAGCTGATCGGGCCGGCCGCAGGGCGGCTGCACACCGCGCGGTCGCGCAACGACCAGGTAGCGACCGACTTCAAAATGTGGGTGCGTGGTGCTTGCGATGAGGCAATCCGCGCCATTCGTGAGCTGCAGACCGTTTTGGTCGCCCGCGCCGACGAGCATGCCGAAACAGTCATGCCGGGCTTCACGCACCTGCAGGTCGCTCAGCCGGTAACGCTGGGCCACCATTTGATGGCCTATTACGAGATGCTGCGGCGCGACGTTTTGCGCTTCGCCGACGCTCGCCAGCGGATGAACGAGAGCCCGCTGGGCGCAGCCGCATTGGCTGGCACCGGCTTCGACCTCGACCGAGAGGCGACGGCCAAGGCGCTTGGTTTCGACAGACCCACGGCTAACAGCCTGGACAGCGTGTCCGACCGGGACTTCGCGATCGACTATCTGTCGGCCGCCGCGCAATGCAGCCTGCACCTGTCGCGGCTGGCGGAGGAACTGATCATCTGGGCCAGTCCGCAGTTCGGCTTCGTGAAGCTGTCGGACGAGTTCTCGACCGGCTCGTCGATCATGCCGCAGAAGCGCAACCCGGACGCCGCTGAGCTGGTGCGCGGGCACAGCGGCCGCATCATGGGCTGCCTGACGGCGCTGATGGTGACCATGAAGGGCCTGCCGCTCGCTTATTCCAAGGACATGCAGGACGATAAGGAGCCGGTATTCGAGGCGTTGGATTTCCTGATGCTGTCGCTGGGAGCGTTGGCGGGCATGGTCGCAACGATCACCTTCGTGCCCGAGCGGATGCGCGCCGCGGCCGAACAGGGATTTTCAACCGCCACCGATCTCGCAGACTGGCTGGTGCGCGAGGCGGACGTTCCTTTCCGCGAGGCGCATCACATCACCGGCCGGGCGGTGAAGCTGGCCGAGGAGCGCGGGTGCCAGCTTGATGCACTGCCGCTCGACGATCTCAAGGCAATCGACGCACGGATCGACGGGCGCGTGTTCGACGTGCTCAGCGTGGATGCTTCAGTGCGCAGTCGCACCAGTTACGGCGGCACTGCCCCTGCCCGCGTCCGCGAGCAGATTGTGCAGGCGAAGCAAAAACTGGATTCGTCACCCCCGACTTGATCGGGGGCCTGCCTTCTTGTGGCTTCGAAGAAGGCAGGTCCCGGCTCAAGGCCGGGATGACGGTCAGAGCTGCCGACGCCCCCGCTGCGCGATCGTGCGCAGGCGGAGCGCGTTCAGTCGGATGAACCCCGCCGCATCGCGGTGGTCGTAGCTGCCGCTGCCTTCCTCGAAGGTCACTAGGTCCTGATCGTAAAGCGACTGCGGGCTCGACCGGCCGATAACCGTTGCGTTTCCCTTGTAGAGCTTCATCTTGACCTGGCCGGTGACGTGCTCCTGGCTCTTGTCGATCGCTGCTTGCAGCATCTCGCGTTCCGGAGCGAACCAGAAACCGTTGTAGATCAGGCTCGCATATTTCGGCATCAGCTCGTCCTTGAGGTGCATCGCACCGCCATCGAGCGTGATGCTCTCGATCCCGCGATGCGCGGCGAGCAGGATTGTGCCCCCAGGCGTCTCGTAAACTCCGCGCGACTTCATGCCGACGAAGCGGTTTTCGACCAGGTCGAGGCGGCCGATGCCGTTATCGTGGCCCAGCTCGTTGAGCCTGGTCAGTAGCGCGGACGGCGACAGCGGCTGACCGTCGATCGCGACCGGGTCGCCACGCTCGAAGTCGATGGTGATCGTGGTCGACGTGTCCGGCGCATCCTCGGGCGAAATCGTGCGCTGGTGGA
>Ga0207705_10000615_pt1 | contig 29793 bp, 28 predicted proteins | sample KBSC13metaG_FD_184314 | JGI IMG/M metagenome (GOLD analysis project Ga0207705, IMG submission 184314) | Corn rhizosphere microbial communities from Kellogg Biological Station, Michigan, USA - KBS C1-3 metaG (SPAdes) (version 2) | ecosystem: Host-associated > Plants > Roots > Rhizosphere > Soil ... | reverse complement strand
GGTGATGGCCGCGCCGGACCTGCGCGACTTCGAGTTCGTCTCATGACGCAGCTGGCGCGGGCGCTCGTGTTGGAGAGTCCCCGCAACGTGCGACCCACCGAGCTGCCGCTGCCGGAGATCGGAGACGACGACGGCTTGCTGCGGGTGGAGGCCTGCGGGCTGTGCGGCACCGACCACGAGGAGTGGTCCGGTGCGCTGCCGACCGGGTTCGCGTTCGTGCCCGGCCATGAGTCGATCGGCGTGGTCGAACAGGTCGGACCGGCCGCGGCGGAGCGGTGGGGAGTGCAACCGGGCGACCGGGTCGCTGTCGAGGTGTTCCTGTCCTGCCGGCAGTGCGAGGCATGCGACCGCGGGGAGTATCGCCGCTGTTCCCGCCACGGGCTCGCCGACATGTACGGCTTCGTGCCCGTCGCCCGGGGGCCGGGACTGTGGGGTGGCTACGCCACGCATCAGTACCTCGCGCCCGACAGCCTGCTGCTACCCGTGCCGCCCTCGCTCGACCCGGTGACCGCGACGCTGTTCAACCCGCTCGGCGCGGGCATTCGCTGGGCGGTCACCGTGCCGGACACCAAGGCGGGCGACGTGGTCGCCGTTCTCGGACCGGGCGTGCGCGGGCTGTCGGCGGTCGCGGCCCTTCGCGAAGCCGGTGCCGGCTTCGTGCTGGTGACAGGCGCCGGTGAACGCGACCGGCGGCAGCTGGAGCTGGCTCGCGAGTTCGGGGCCGACCTCGTCGTCGACGTGACCGATCAGGACCCCGCGAAGGCGTTGCGGGCCGCAACCGGACGACTCGCCGACGTCGTCGTGGACGTCACGGCGAACGCTCCGTCGGCGCTCGGGCAGGGCGTGGCGCTTGCCGGCGTCGGTGCCACCTTGGTGCTGGCCGGCACCCGCGGGTCGACCGAGACGCCGGGCTTCGATCCCGACCACGTCGTGTACAAGGAGCTGCGCGTCCTCGGAGCGCTCGGCGTCGACGCGCCGGCCTACCGCGCCGCGCTCGACCTGCTCGCGACCGGGCGCTACCCGTTCGGGGAGCTGCCCCGTGAGGTTGTCGGACTCGACGACGTGGCCGGCCTATTGGCGCGGATGGCGGGCGAGGCTGCGCCCGCCCCGCCGGTGCATGGTGTGGTGGTCGCGTGACGCGCATCCCGTTGCTCTCCGCTGAGGACTCGGCCGCCGCCGCGCAACGGGTCGAGGTTCCCGACGCGTTGGCGGAGCTCAACGTCTTCCGGCTGCTGCTGCGCCGTGAGCGGTTGGCCAAGTCGGTCAGCGACCTGCTGCTGACACTGCTCCGTGGCGAGCACCTGCCGCACCGGCTGCGCGAGCTGGTCATCATGCGGCTGGGCTGGGCCACCGGCTCGACGTACGAGTGGACGCAGCACTGGCGCATCGCGATGGGCCTCGACGTGACCGAGGAAGAGCTGATGGCGCTGCGCGACTGGCCCGCCACCGACGTCTTCGGCGCGGCCGAGCAGGCGGTGCTTCGCGCCGTCGACGACGTTCTGGTCCGCGGCGCGATCAGCCCGTCGACCTGGCAGGAGTGCCGGGCGCACGTGGGCGACGACGACGCGCTGCTCGAGCTTGTGGCGGCGATCGGGACCTGGCAGCTGGTCTCGGTGCTGCGGCGCTCGCTCGACGTACCGCTGGAGGACGGCGTCGCCCCGTGGCCGCCGGACGGCCGAAGCCCGGAGAGCCAGCACCCTGGGAGGTTGTGACGATGCAGGTCGACATGATGGTGACCGCCGGACCACTGCGCGGCGTGCAGCGGCTGGCCGGCGACGCGGCCAAGGCCGGCTTCTCCGGGCTGGTGGTGACCGAGGCCGGGCGCACGGCGTACCTGTCCTGCGCCGCCGCCGCACTCGCGGCGGACCTCGACCTCGCCACCGGCATCGCGGTTGCATTCCCGCGCAGCCCGATGGTGACCGCACAGGTTGCCTGGGAGCTGGCGCAGGTGACTGGCGGGAGGTTCCGGCTCGGTCTGGGCACGCAGGTGCGGGCGCACATCGAACGGCGCTACAGCGCGGAGTTCGCGCATCCGGGCCCTCGGCTCAAGGAGTACGTCGAAGCCGTTCGGGCGTGCTTCCGCGGCTTCCGCGGGGAGGCGCTCGCGCACCACGGCGACTTCTACGACTTGTCGCTGCTGCCGGCCATGTGGTCACCCGGACCGATCGACGAGGCCGACCCGCCGATCGACGTCGCGGCGGTCAACCCGTGGATGCTGGAGATGGCCGGCGAAGTCGCCGACGGCATCCACGTGCATCCGCTCAACAACCCGGTCTACCTGCGCGAGACCGTGCTGCCACGGCTGGCTACCGGTGCACAGCGCGCCGGTCGCGACCCGGCCGGGCTGCAGGTCATCGTGCCGGCGTTCACAGCGCTCGGCACGTCCGCCGACGAGCAGCAGCAGTGGCGGGAGATGGCACGCATGCAGGTCGCGTTCTACGGCTCGACTCCCAACTACGCCGGCCTGTTCGACCAGCTCGGCCACCCGGGCACGACTGACCGCATCCGCGAGCGGCAGAAGGCCGGGGACTTCCAAGGCATGGCCGCGGTCGTCCCCGACGACCTGCTTCAACACTTCGTCGTCGTCGGCGACGCCGACGACGTGGCGGCCCAGCTCAAGGAGCGGTACGCCGGGGTCGCGACGCGGGTGGTGCTCTACTTCGCCGGCATGGCCTGGCAGCGCGACCCCGCCGGGTTGGACCAGTTCGGCGCCGTGGCCCGGGCCCTGCGCGACTAGCGCCGACGCGCTCAGCGCGGCCGGATTCCGTCGAGCAGCAACCGCACGACGAAGTCGGCGACCTCGCCGGCCGGTACGCCGTCGTCGGTGCTGAGCCGCCGGTGCGCAAGCTGTCCGATCAGCGCGGCGACGGAGAACGCGACCATCCTCGGCGGTGACTGCACGACAATGCCGCGCCGCTGCCCCTCGACGATGGACGCCTCGATCTCGTCGATGAACTGCTCGTAGATGCCGAACAGGTGCCGCTCGAACTTGCCACCGAGCGCGTAGGCATCGCGGAACAGCAGCCGCACCGCCGCCCGGTCGCCCTCGAAGAACTCGAACGTCGCCCGCACCGCCGCGGCGAACAGCTGCTCCCCGTCGCCGCCTGCAGCCGCGTCAAGAGCGGTCGCGATGTGCTCGCGCAGCGCCTCGCGCTCCGCGTCCATCAGCGCGTGGAACAGCGCGTCCTTCGAGTCGAAGTACCAGTAGACGGAGCCGTACGACATCCGCGCGGACTTGGCGACGTCGGCGATGGTGGTGGCGTGGTAGCCCTTGCGGGCGAACGCCCGCTTGGCCGCAGTCATGATCTGCGCGCGCCGACGGGCCTTGTCGTCCTCGTTGCCCGGCCGGGCGCGTGCGACCGTCCTGCTCGCCCCCGTCGCCACGCTGGTTCCGCCTCTCGGTGCAAGTTCTGACTGACCAATCAGTCTGTCGATGCTACGCCGCGAGGCGACGCGTTAGTCTCCGCGAGTGGCGCTCACCGATGAGGAACAGCAGGCCCGGCGTCAAGCCGTCAGCCAGTACATGCCCGAGACCCCGTTTCTCAAGAGCTTGGGCGTCGTCTTCGACCGCTACGAACCGGACGACGTGGTGCTACGGCTGCCGTTCCGCGAGGACCTGACCAACGACGGCACCTACTACCACGGTGGCGTGGTTGCCTCCGCGCTCGACACCGCCGGCGCCGCCGCAGCCTGGTCCAACCACGACTTCGACAAGGGCGCCCGCGCCTCGACGATCTCGATGAGCGTCCAGTACGTCGGCGCATGCAAGCGCTCCGACCTGCTCTGCCACGCGCGCACCGTGCGACGGGGCAAGGAGCTGACGTTCACGGAGATCACGGCCACCGACTCCGACGGCAACGTCGTCGCCCACGCAGTGCAGACCTATCGCATCGTCTGACCACGACGTTGTGCGGAGGCGGAAGGGAATCGAACCCTCCAGCGACAGTGACTGCCGCTCAACGGTTTTGAAGCTTGATAAACAGACACATCGCTGATCTGGCTCGGAACAGCGTTTGCACAGGTCAGAGGCCTATTGCGTTGTCCGTTGCTCTCCCCTGCTGACCCCTTCGTGCCACTACTAATGGCACGCGAACGGCACGGCGCATGGTGGCCGAAGCTACGAGGTCGTCTCGACAGGAACGACTTCGTCGGGGCACTGCGCCTCGGACGAAATGGGAAACGGGTGGTTGGCGATGTCCGCGTTTCGCGCGACAAGCTGAGCGCCGGACGCGCGCACGATCTATACGTCGCTCCCGTCTCCGCCGATCCGACCGATCTGAACGGCGAACGCACGGTCATCGGGACGTAGCCAGAGCGGACCCTGCGCAGCGCCCGAGTGCTGCCAGATGAGGGCTCCGGTCCGCCAGTTGACGACCCGTGTCATCGGATGCGCTGCTCCGATCTGCGACGTCATCAGCACTGCCGTGTCATGAAAAACGAAGCTAGCGACCTGATTCGCCGTGTCCATCCGACCGACGATCCGCCCTGAGTTCATGTCGCGAATCCGGACGCCGGCCACGGGCTTAGCCGTGCTGGAGCAAGGCGTCAGTTGTTCGGCTTCGTAGCGAGCGTCTGCACTGGGCACAGCAGCCCACCGCAGCGAGCGCGGTGTCGGGGTCAGCCGCAGGTCATGACAAGCCACCGGTCGTTGCAGGTCGCAGGTTCGAATGATCGTGATTGCCGAAGCCGGGTGTGCCGTCGAGGTTGACACCTCATCGTGGGTGATCAACAGGCGGCGGTGACGGGCGCTGCAGAACCAGGGGTCGCCGCCATCGGGGAAGTTCGGCGCCGTCAACCGACGCTCCGGAAGCTGAATTCGGACCACTTTCTGGTACGGATCGTTAGACCCCAATCGGCAACCGTCGTCGGGGAAAGCACTGTAACCGTGTCCACCGCGCATTTCCCGTCCGTCGACATGGAAGCCAACGCCTCGACATACCTCGAACGTTTCTGGCACACGTACCGTCGCTGTCGTCGCCTTGCCGTCCCATCCGTAACCCCGCCAAAGCACAGCGGGACAAATCGGCGGGCCTGGCGGACCGTCGTCGGAATCTTCCTTAGGCGGAGGCGGCACATCCGTTAGGTAGATCAGCGGCTCATCGCCGCGCACCGGACGGACGTGTGCGGGTTTCGAGACAGCGGTCGAAGCGTGCGTCGCCGTCGGCCTTGAGTCGGTGCAACTGGCCGCGGAGCATCGTTGCGATGAGAACAAGGGCGCGCACGACCGAAGCTGCCGGTGTGGTGCGCCCCGTCCGCACGCCGGGACTCTCCCACGCTTCAAGATGCGGAACGCACACGCGCGCGCCATCGTGACCACGTTGAGATCGACCAGTGTCCTACGGGTGATCTCGCTGGACGGCAGACGCTGCCGTCACCGGGGCGTGGCGGAACGAGAAGAGCTACTTACTGTCGTTCTTCGGCTGCGAAGGTGATCCTGAACCCGTCGGGGGTGGCGGCTTCGGCTGCGAGGAGGGCTTGGGTCGTAATCCCCTCGTCTCGAAGTCGGCGGGACCGTTCGCGCGACGAGCCGGCTGACGCGAGTCGCGATCGGACATCAACTGGCCTTGTCCTGCGAGACAGCGGCGGACGCGCGTCCACGCGGAGGACTTGGCTTGTCTTCCTTGGACTTCGTCCCGTTGGCGCTGACGATACGGCCGGTGGCGGCGCTCTTCGACGCGCTGTAGCCGCCAGAACGCGGGGCAACCCATGCTGTCTTACTGCGCCTCGTCGCCATGATCGGCTACCTCCTCAGTGCTGTCTCCATTGTCCCCCATCGGCGCTCCTCCGTCGACGAATTCGACGGCCCGGATGTCGTCACACCGGACGTACAACCCGTTGCTACCCGGCTGCTCCGGACCGAATGTGCCGTCGGCTTCCATCAGGTGCGCCGTCTCGATGAACATTTCCCGAGGCTCGGGGAAGCTCGAGACGAAGGAGTTCTCGCCGTACCAGCCACCGAGCCAAGTCCCGTCGACGGTCAGCACCCGGACATATGTCGGCTCGATATCGGCGAAGGCGAAGTCCCACGCTCTCGGGGTCGGGTCATAGGTCAACGGCAGCGTCCACCCGCGGCGAAGGACCCAGTACTCCGCTATCGCGACCGCAACTGGAATCGCGAACAACAGCAGCAGAGCGAAGGCCCCAGTCTTCCGAGGGTCAGCCATGAACCCCGATGGGCCGCCGGGTTGGTCGGCCTTCTGGGTGGCCAGGCTGACCAGAGTCGATCCGAAGAACAGCGCGTAAAGCGCGTCGAGGAAGGCGCTGACCGCGAGCGCACGGAGGATGCGCGCCGATGGCACGGCGTCGTCTGGAGTCGGCCCGCGCAGCCTCGATCTGGCCGCTTGGTAAACCGATCCCGGGACGACAAAGAGCAGCGCAATCAGAAGCTGCGCGGCGGTGCCCGGAATGTCCACGGCCTAGATGGTGACTTGGGGCGCCGACAGTTCCCGGGATCGACTCGCGGTTGGGGACGAGACCGGGGCGACCTCCCCGGCGGCGATGAACGCCTCCAGGTCCGACTTGGCGATCCGCACGTACTTGCCGATCTTGTGGAAGCGGATGCGCCGCTCGTGAATCAGCCGGCGGACGAAGCGCACCGGCGTGCCGAGCTCCGCGGCGGCGTCTTCCACGGTGAGGAGTGTGGCCATGGGACCTCCAAGGGCTTCGTGCCCTAGACGATCGATCCAAGGCGCACCACAAACGTCACCACAGCCGCTCCCGTCGAGGGGGAGGCGCGCGGCGATCGAGATCTGCAGGTCGGTAGACGCGTGCCCTCGCCCTGAAGCACGCGCGGCGGCCGGACGGTCGCCCCGGGCGGCGCGAATTTCCGCGACCACTGCACCGTGGCGACTACCGGCATCCTGCCCGTGCGAGCCGCGGCCTCACAGAGCCCGCACCAGCAAGCGCACACACTTGTCTCTCCGAGACGAGCGCCGGCCCCGTCAGCGCCGACCAGGCAGCGTCCTAAGCCAGTGCCGACACGCTTCGATGTCGTCCGCCGGACCAAGGTGCGTGATCTGCGACTCGACGTCGAGTGCTCCTCCCGCGCAGCGGCTAAGCACGAGGTACTCCCCCACGATCCAGTCGCCGTGTGCCGCGAGCCGTCGGAGCAGGTGCTCATCCGCCGCGGCCCAAGCCGCGGTGCGGCTGCGGTAACCGCCCAGGAATCGCGTGGTGCGCGCGTCGTACAGGCGAAACCAGCCCGGCATGGGCCCGACGATGTCGCGCACCACGGCGTAGAGCCGGCGCACCACGACGAGTTGTGGACAACCGCCGGGCAGTGGTGCGCGCTGACGGCGTGTCGTGGTGACGTTTGTGGTGCGCCTGCTGACGACTCTTCGCCGTCCACAGATCGCGCACCACGGCCCTCTAACGGGGTTGATCGATGCGACGGTCGCTGGACGGGGGGTGGCGCGTGGCGCGACGGCGAAGCTTCGGCACCATCCGCCAGCTGCCTTCTGGTCGATTCCAAGCCCGGTATCCCGGCCCAGACGGTCGGCTGCGGACGGCGCCGGACACATTCGAGTCGCGCGCGGACGCCAGCCGCTTCCTCTCGGCCATCGAGACCGACATGCTGCGCGGTCTGTGGAGCGATCCCAAGACTGGCGACACGACGCTGCGCGTTTACGCCGACGCCTGGTTAGCGGAGAGGCGAGTCCGAGGTCGTCCTCTGGCGCCGCGCACGGTCGACACCTATCGCCACAGCCTCGACATGTGGATCTTGCCGTTCCTCGGCGAGATGCCACTTCGGACGATCACACCCGCCGTCGTCCGGCGGTGGCATGCCGAGGTCTCAAGCTCGACTGGTATTACGGCCACGCGCCAGGCCTGCGCGCGATCTTCAATACGGCCATCGCCGACGACGCGATCGCACGCAATCCATGCCGCATCCGAGGCGCCGGCCAGCCGCACACGCCGGAGCGACCGTTGATCGATCCGTCCGATGTGGAGCGAGCAGCTGCAGCGATGCCGGGTGGTCTCGAGGCGACCGTCTGGCTCGCCCTCTGGGCGCACTTGCGCCTAGGCGAGGTCCTCGGCCTCCAACGCGGCGACATTGATCTCGACGCCGGCACGCTCGCCGTTCGTCGCCAGGTCGTCGAGGTCCGAGGCCACGGGCCCATCGTCGTCGAGCCCAAAATGGGCAGTCGCCGAGTCGTGCATCTCCCCCAGCCGGCCATAGACGCTCTGCGCAGTCATCTCGATGTGATGGGGCCGATGATGCCGACCGCGCGTCTCTTCCGTCGCCCCGACGGCAGTGAGCTGCGCCTCATGCACCTTGAGTGGTACTGGCGAAAGGCGCGCAAGGAGGCCGGCATCGAGCACGCGCACTTCCACGACCTCCGCCACGCCGGGCTCACGCTGTCGGCCCAAGTCGGCGCCACACTCGCCGAGGTCATGCGTCGCGCCGGTCACTCGTCAGCGGCCGCCGCCATCCGCTACCAGCACGCCGCCGATCGCCGCGACAAAGAGATAGCAGCCCGACTCGGCCGGCTAGCACGATCACCGGATGGCAGATGAACACAGAAGCTCGACCGAGCGTCCGACACGGGTCGCGTCTCCCCAAAGATTGCGTGCGGGTACTCCGACACCCTGACCTGGTGAGCGACCCGAACCACACGCCCCTGCGGGCTCATGACGGAGGTGATGGGTTCATCCACTCCCGGCCGGTGCATGTTCACATCCACTTCCGGCTCGGCCATGTCCACCTCGTACACGTAAAGCACGTCGCCGCCGTGACGAAGTCCGCGCCTGTATGCCCAGTCGAGAGCGTTGTCGATCGAGGTCGTGGCGTAGCACATCTGGCGGTCATCTTCTTCGCCCTCGATGTTGCAGACGACGTCCGTCAACAGCAGCTCGCCCTCCTCGTAGACGCGTCGGCTGCCGTGGTAGTACGGCCCGGGAGGGACGTCCTCGGCGGTCCACTTCCGGTCGGGGTCGAACGGCATCCTCGTCGTCATTCCGCCGCCGCGGCGTCACGTTCCGCGACGGCGTCTGTGGCTGCGATCGTTCTCTTGCCGGTCCTGGCGTAACCGCGGGAGAAGTCGCTCTTGAGCTCGTTGAGCAGCTTCGCCATCTCGACAGTTCGCCGTGCGTCGTCGAGCTGCTCAGCGTCCCGAACCCGGTCCATGATCTCGTCGAACGCCGCCCCGGACATCCGTCGGGCGAGCTGGATTCCGAGCATGCTCGGGAAGATGCCGGCGAAGTCCTCACGAACCTGACGCGCGCTTGGGGCGAGCGTCAGGTAGTTGAGGAGGAACTCGGGCCGCATCACGTATCGGGCCCGGTGCCGCGCGACGATGTCCTTCGTCAAACGCAGGATCGCTGTCTCGCCGGTCAGCCACCACGTGCCCCAGCCGAACTCGGTGACTCCGTGCGTCTCCCCTCGGCGCTCTCGCCGCCCGTACACCGCGAGCGCGAGCAGCGCGTCGTTGTACGCCAATCGCGGATCGCGCTTGACCGCCGAGAGCTGCCCGGCCAACGACTCGACCTCCTCGGCATTGACGAGTCGCTGGAGGTCCTCGGTTGACTCGAAGTCGAAGCCGAACGTCCGCTGTAGGTACCCGCGCATGTCGTCGAAGGCGACTGGCTTGTGCAAGGTGCGGTGACTGACGAACTGCTGCACGAACGCGGGCCAGTTCTTTGGCTGTCGCGCGCCGAGGCCTGCGTTGAGGCGGGCGTAGAGATATGCCCGCAGCATGATCTGCGGCGCTTCCCGGGCGATGTCGTATGTCAGACGGTTCTCGAGCTCGCCGACATGGTTCTGGTACTCGAGGTCGGCGCCCCGCAGGTGGTTGACGACCTCTTCGAGGGCGGGGCCGGTAAGGATGAGCTTCGCCTTGAGCCGCGTCGCCATGAGCAGCGTGTTGCGGGTCATCTGGTCGGCAGGCGCCAGGTAGTGCTCACTTAGGGCACGCACGATCTGGTCGGCGCCAACGTACAGCCGGAAGTCCCCTGTCATGTCCTGAAAGAACTCGAGCAGGCGCGGCTCGGTGTTGAGGGTGAACAGCAGCGCGTAGGTTCGGGAGAGCCGGCGCAGGTAATCCCGTTCGTCGGCGCGGGACTCGTAGAGAACTCCGCGCAGGATCATGAACGCGCCGTCCTGCACACGCTGGCCGTGCTGACCGGTGAGAGCGGCCTCGGTGATCGCCGCCTTCAAGGCGTCGAAGATCGTGGGGTACTCACCAGTGCCGCCGTTGTCGAGGAATGCAGAGAACTCGAGGCCCTCGCGTTCGAACGCGAGCTGCAGCGCACGAAGGGACACCTCGGCTGCCTGCCGGATGCCGGTGTCGCCGAGTCCAGCTGGCGGCGCCGGCCGCAACCGGTCGTCGAGGCTCTGCAACACGCGCAGCCGCAGCGCCTCGTCCTGGGTGTTCTCATCCTCGATGCGACGGCGCACGTCGTAGGGCAGGCAGTAGGCGTCTTCGGGCTTGTGCCATCGGACGGCGCGACCGCCGTCGTGGGCCTTGCTCGCCATGGCCTGCAGCCTTGGCTCGAGGCGGGGCTCGACGAGGGTGCGCACGCTCGGCAACTCGGTGACGATGCGGTCGAGCACGTCCGCGGGGGTCCGCAGGATTCCTTTGTCAGGGTCAGTGCCCTCCAGCGCCCATAGCGCCAGCGCGTCGGTGACTGCATCGACGAGCGACTCATCGCCGCTGCGCCGCTCCACCTCGTTCGCAAGGAACACGTACACCGCGGGTGAGCGGACGTGCCGCGAGCTTTCGATGAGCCGAGACGCGCCGACCGTCCGCAGGTAGTCGGTGTAGTGCCGGAGATTCTGGTCGAAGGCAAGCTGTGTGCGACCGTCGGTGTTGACGTGCGTGACGATGTAGTTCGCGTCGCGGATGTTGATGGTTACGTCGAGCTCGTCGGTGAGCTCGCGTTCGACCTTGTCGGTGTAGCGGACGGTCCGGCTGGTGAAGAAGGTGAGGACGCGCGGGTCGCGCCCGAACTCCCGAAGCCGGGCGACGGTGCGCCTGATCTTGCCTTCGACATCGGCCTCGACGCTCGCCTGGTAGAAGGCCTGCGGGCGGTCTTCGTCCCCGTAGACACCGACATCGCGAGCGTCGGCACCGCCGTCCTTGACGCCGCCGAGGGGTGCGAACCGGGCGCCGGCGAGTGCGCCGTAGAACTCGTTGACGAACCGCTCGAACGGGAACCCCTCCGCGCGGTCCAGCGCGATTCCCACGACGTCGGGGTGGATGGGCTCAGCGGGCATCGGCATTCCTGGGAGAGTCGGTCGATTGAGAACGCTAGCCGTAGACACCGACAGTTTCCGGCTACCGCCGCCCGTCGCCAGGCGCCAGCGCTACGCGCATGGATCTGCCAGCCACGTGACGGCCAGGCCGCCGACCCGGTCACACCGGCCGCGTCGGGACGTCGTTCTGATCGTCGGCCCGACAGTTATGGCACGCGAATGGCACGCGGAGATCATTTGGCCGGTCGACGGGGTCGGTCGGCACGCGCCGTACAGAGCGAAACCGCAGGTGGCGGAGGCGGATGGGAATCGAACCCACCAGCGACAGTGACTGCCGCTCAACGGTTTTGAAGACCGCGCCGCCCACCAGGACAGATACGCCTCCGGCAGCGAACCTACTAGCGGAGTTGTCAGCATGTGGTCACCCCCTGGGGTCACCGCACGCTGACAAGTTGGGCGTTCGCTGACGGCGGACGGGGAAACCGTTGCCCCATCTGTGCACGCTCGTCACGATGGCGATGCGATGAAGACAACTGCTCACGACCCGATCCCGCGTCCGATGCATCCGCCGGAGTGGACGCCGCCGCAACCACCGCTACCACCCGGGACAACACCGCCACCCATGCCACCGGCGCCGGATCCGCGGCGTGACGCGCCGCAGCTGCCCATGATCCACGTGCCGTTCGGCGACGAGGTCACGGTTCAGCTGCTGCGGCGGCGCATCGTTGTCGTCACCGGCCGGCTCGATGCCGAGGCGTCCGCACAGGTGGCGTCACGACTGTTGTTGCTCGATGCCGACCGGCAGGATCCGCTGACGGTTCACTTCTCATGCACAGAGGCCGAACTCAACGCGGCCACTGCACTCGCGTCGACGCTGGAGCTGCTCAGGAGCGAGGCAACCGTCATCGCCGTAGGCCCGGTGGAGCGTGCCGCCATCGGGGTGTTCGCCGCCGGCCGGGTCCGGCGCGCCCATCCGCACGCGACCTTCCTGCTGGCCGATCCGTCACCTGCGGCCAACACCGACGACGTCAGGCTTGCGGCCGAGCTGCACGAGCGTGGGCTGGGCTCTCTGCACGCGCGGATCGCGGCCGCGAGCGGACGTGAGGTCGCTGCGGTGGCTGCCGACATGCATGCGGGCCGGCTGCTATCCGCCGCCGAGGCCGTCGACTACGGCCTGGTCCAGTCACTCACGGCTTGATCTTCGCCGCCGCGACCAGTTTCCGCGCGACACGCCGTACAGGTGGTCGTGGCCGCGAAGATCAGATTAGACCGAAATGGGTGTTGTGGATGCATATCGGCGCATTCTGGGGTAGGGAAAAGGGGTGCGCGCCGGTCGACATGCCTGCGCGGCGATTCTTGCCGCGCTCTCCCTGCTCTGCGCCGGTTGCACCCTGAGCTACGCCGCGGCGGACGCCGGGCACCCAAAGGCGGCCGCCGCTCCCCCGGCCACGCCGACCCACCCACCGACTCACAAACGCGCGTCAGTCAAGACACTGCCGGCAGGCATGCGACACCTCAGTGTGAACGGCCGCACCATCTTGCTCTACGTGCCCGCGCATCTTCGTCGGCCGGCACCGCTGGTCGTCTATCTCGGCGGCATCGGTTCGACCGCCCAGTCCGAGGTCACGCAACTGCACGCGACGGCGCTCGCCAAGAACAGCGGAGCGGTCGTCGCCTACCCGCAACCCGTCAACGGACTCTGGAACGCGGGCGGCTGCTGCTGGGGTGCCAAGCAGGATGACATCGGCTTCGTCTCGCAGGTCCGAAGCCGCGTCGCCTCGCTCGTCTCGCTCGACCCGAAGCGTCAGGTACTGATCGGCTACTCCAACGGCGGCATGCTCGCCTACGACGAGGCATGTGCAGATCGGCACTGGACGGCCATAGTGGCGTTCGGCGCCTCGCTGACCACTCGCTGCCAGCCGACCCACGCCTTCACCATCACCAACGTCAACGGTGAACTCGACACGGTCGCCCCCTGGAACGGCGGCTGGTCCGGCTACGCCCGCGCCGACATGCCACCGGTCTGGAAGATCGACCAGGAGTTCGCAGTCGCCTTCGGCTGCCGAGGTCCGCAGCACACCCGCAGCGGTGCCGACGAGGTCTACACCTACGTCCGCTGCCGCGGCGGCGTCTACGTCCGGGACATCCGCGTCCCAGGGCTCCGTCACCACTGGCCGGTCAAGGCGGTCGACGGCTACGACATGGGCCCGGCCCTGTGGCGGCTGGCCGGGCTCTGAGCGCACTTCGTACAGTCGATTCATGTCCGCGCCGCCCGCGCTGCAACGGCTGACGTCCTACGCCCGCGGTGGCGGCTGCGCCTGCAAGATCCCGCCCGGCGAACTCGAGGCCGTGCTGGCCGAGCTCGGCGCCGACGAGCCGGCGTACGACGCACCGGCGTACGACGCTCCCATGCTGCTGCGCGGCCTCGACGGGGGCGACGACGCGGCCGCTGTGCGCCTCGAAGGCGACACCGCAATCCTTGCGACCGCCGACTTCTTCACCCCGGTCGTCGACGACCCCTATGACTGGGGCCGGATCGCGGCCGCCAACGCGCTGTCGGACATCTACGCCATGGGTGGGCGGCCGCTGGTCGCGGTCAACTTGCTCGCCTGGCCACGCGACCTGCTCTCGTTCGATATTGCGCGCGAGGTCCTGCGTGGCGGTCGTGACGTCGCGCGCCAGGCCGGCTGTCACGTGGCGGGCGGCCACAGCATCGACGACGCCGAGCCCAAGTACGGCATGGCCGTCACCGGCGTCGCCTCCGCCGAACGGTTGCTCCGCAACGACGCGGCGCAACCGGGGACGCTGCTGTCCTTGACCAAGCCGCTCGGTGTCGGCGTGCTCAACAACAAGCACAAGGCGACCGGTGAGGTGTTTGCGGAAGCGGTCGCGACGATGGTGCGGTTGAATCGGGCCGCGGCAGAAGCTGCACTCGCTGCAGGCATCCGGGCGGCGACCGACGTCACCGGCTTCGGGCTGCTCGGTCACCTGCACAAGATGGCGCGCGCCTCCAACGTGACCGCGGTCGTCGACGTCGCGGCGGTGCCGTTCCTCGCAGGCGCGCGCGACGCGGCTCGTGACGGCTTCATCCCAGGGGGAAGTCGGCGCAACCTCGACTGGGTGCAACGCCATCTCGACGCAGGTGGCTACGACGAGCTGGAGCAGCTGTTGCTCGCCGATGCGCAGACCAGCGGCGGCCTGCTGGTCGCAGGGGCGATCCCGGACGCACCGGTCATCGGAGAGTTCGTCGATGCTCGCGATGACGGCATCACGATCGTGCTGCGCTGAGTGTGCGCCTCGTGATCTAGTGCGGACATGGGGCGGCTCGACGACCTCGACCTGACGCTGCGCCTCAGCGCGCAGGAGGAGGCGAAACGGCTGGTCGAGGCGCAGCGGCGGCTGCTGCAGCTACGCCTGCTGGCCGGCGGCCTGCTCGGCGACAGCGACAAGCTCGGCCCGCCACTGTGCGTGGTCTTCGAGGGCTGGGACGCATCCGGAAAAGGCGGCTGCATCAAGCGTCTGGTCGCACCACTCGACCCGCGGCACGTACGCGTCGCACAGTTCAGCGCACCGACGTACGACGAGAAACGGCACCACTTCCTGTGGCGGTTCTGGCCGGCGCTGCCGGGCTGGGGCGGGATGGCGGTGCTGGACCGGTCCTGGTACGGGCGGGTGCTCGTGGAGCGCGTCGAGCGGCTGGCGACGAAGGAGCAATGGACACGTGCCTACCGCGAGATCTTCGACTTCGAGGAGACGCTCGCGGCCGAGGGCATGCTGCTGGTGAAGTTCTGGCTGCATCTGTCCGAGGAGGAACAGCTACGCCGCTTCGAGTCACGGGAGGGCGACCCACTGCGGCGGTGGAAGCTCACTGACGAGGACTGGCGCAACCGGCGCAAGCGCAAGCCCTACGAGCATGCGATCGAGGAGATGCTCGACAAGACCGACCATGCCGCGGCTCCGTGGGTTCTCGTCGAGGGCGAGAGCAAGCGCTATGCCCGCGTGAAGGTGGTCGAGACCGTGGTCGACATCCTGGAGACCGGGCTGCACCGCGCCGGCCTGGACATCCCCAGCTAGTTGTGCGCGCGTTCTTCGACCCGAATGCGCTGCGGCGCCACCGTATAGGCCGGGTCCTCGGTCGACACGACGCCCGCCTCGAAGATGGCGAAGCGAGTCAATGCCGACGCGCCAACCAGTGCTGCGCCGGCCGCCAGTGCTGCGGCGCGACTGCGCTTCGCCAACAGCGTCGACGCGACCACGCCAGTCAGCGTCAGCGCCTTCGCCAGCTTCATCTTCCGACCGGACGGATGCTCGCGGTAGGGCTCGCCGACGAGACCGAGCCGATGCTCCAGTCGTTGCGACGATGCGAGTTCGAGCACCGCACCGAAGAACGCCAGCTTGCGCGCCGGCGCCGTCTCCGCGACCGGCGCCAGCACCAGCGCGAGCCCGGCCGAGCCGGACAGCGCCGACCCGGCGAACACGAATGGCATCTCCGGATAGGCGGCATGCCATGACGGCACCGCCGTGTCGCAGATCAGCACGGCCGTGTACGTCGCGACGCCCGACCCGATCGCCGCGGCCGCAACGGATGCCGCCGGCGCGAGTCGCTGCACGAGCGGCCGGAGCGGACCGGGAATCAGTTGCGGCAGCTCGTCCGCAGCGCTGATCGCGGTCGGCAGCGCGAACGCCGACAGCAACCAGCTGCCGACACTCATCGGTGATGTCGGCTTGAACACGCGCAGCATGTTGGCGAAGCGTTCCGGCCGGCCCAGGTCGTGTACCAACGCGACCCCGGACACCGAGAGGGCGGCGAGTGACGACAGTCGCATCGCGCGGCGCAGCTCTGCACGCCCGGTACGATCGGCGCCGGCCGCGAGCAACGCGGTCCCCGCTGCGATGCCGCCGGTGAACAGGTAGCCGGCGATGTCGAGTTCCTCCCACACCGGCTTCTTCACGACCGGACGCCCGTAGTAGGACGAGAAGGTCGCCTGCGGCACCATCAGCTCTTCGCCGCGACGGCGTCCTCTGCCCTGCTCCCACATACGGCCGTGCTTCTGGCGTTCGGGCTGGCCCGGCGGCTTGGTTGTCGTCATCGCCGGTTCCGGCCGCCGAACGCCGCCAACCCGAGCCCGAGGAACACACCGGCAGCGGCGGCGGCGTGCTTCCACATCGAGACCAGGTCCCGCGTCGGCACGACCGGATCGGGCGGGAGGCCGTAAACCTCGGGCTCGTCGAGCAGCAGGAAGAATGCACCTGCTCCTCCGACGCCGTCGTCCGGTGAGTCGCCGTACAGCCGGGCCTCGGTCACCCCCGCACTGACCAGCTCGTCGACGCGGTCGTGTGCGCGCTCGCGCAGCTCGTCGAGCGGCCCGAACTGGATCGAGTCGGTGGGACAGGCCTTTGCGCAGGCCGGCTCGAGACCGTCTCCGATCCGGTCATAGCAGAGCGTGCACTTCCACACGCGGCCGTCATCAGGACGGCGGTCGATCACGCCGTACGGACATGCAGGCACGCAGTAGCCGCACCCGTTGCAGATGTCCTCCTGCACGACGACGGTGCCGAACTCGGTGCGGAACAACGACCCGGTCGGGCAGACGTCGAGGCAGCCGGCGTGCGTGCAGTGCTTGCAGACGTCGCTCGCCATCAGCCAGCGCACGCCCTCGCGCGGCGATTCCTGTTGCCCCACCGGCTTGGACTGCTCGATGAAGGCCACGTGGCGCCAGGAGTTGGCGCCGAGCATGCCCGTGTTGTCGAAGGACATTCCGAGCAGGTTGTAGCCGTCGTCGGGTACGCCGTTCCACTCCTTGCACGCCACCTCGCATGCCTTGCAGCCGATGCAGATCGACGTGTCGGTGAAGAAGCCCATCCGCGGCGGTGCCTCGTCGTAGCCGGCGTCGCGTGCGACGTCATGCTCCGGCCCGGACAGCCGACTCATCGGAAGTCCGCCGATTCCGGGGTGAGGCCCGCCCGTCGGCGGTAGTTGTCGACGAAGGTCAACAAAGCCGGGCCGCGCGGTCGACGGCCCGGTCGAATGTCGCAGGTCGCCACCTTGCTCTCCTGAATGTGCACGTTGGGATCGAGGGCGAGGCCGAGCAGCTCGTTGGCGGCGTCACCGGTGACGTAGCCGTTGCCTCCCCAGTGGTAGGGCAGCCCGACCTGGTGAACCACGCGGCCTTGCACCGTGAGCGGCACCATCCGGTCGGTGACCAGCACACGCGCTTCGATGGCGGTCCGTGCCGTCACGATCGTGGCCCAACCAAGGTGCGTCAGCCCGCGCTCGCCCGCCAGCTCAGGCGAGACCTCGCAGAAGAACTCGGGCTGCAGCTCGGCGAGATAGGGCAGCCACCGCGACATGCCGCCGGCGGTGTGGTGCTCGGTGAGCCGGTAGGTCGTGAACACGAACGGGAAGACGTCACTCCCGCGCTCGTTGCCGGATGGGTTCGACTGGTTGTCCTTGCGCGAGAACACCTGCCTTGCCGGGTTGGCCTGTTGCCCGTAGAGCGGGTTGGTGAACGGTGACTCGTGCGGCTCGTAGTGCGTCGGCATGGGACCGTCGGTGAGCCCGCTCGGCACGAAGAGCCAGCCCTTTCCGTCGGTCTGCATGATGAACGGGTCCGCACCGCCGATCGCGTCCGCTGCGCGGGCCCCGCGCGACGGTTCGTACGACGGCTTCTTGTCCGCGGCGAAGTCGGGCACGTCGTGCCCGGTCCACTCGTTGTTGTCCTCGTCCCACCACACCAACGCCTTGCGTTCGCTCCAGGGTTTGCCGTCCGGATCGGCCGAGGCGCGGTTGTAGAGAATGCGCCGGTTCATCGGCCACGCCCATCCCCACTCCGGTGCGACCCAGCTCTGCTCCTTGCCCGGAGTGCGCCGGGCCGCCTGGTTGACCTCGTCGGCGTAGACGCCGCAGTAGATCCAGCAACCGCACGTGGTCGAGCCGTCGTCCTTGAGCGAGGTGTATCCGGACAATGCCTTTCCGTCGCTGTCCCACCCGTTGATCTCGCGCAACACCGCCTGCGGGTCGGGGTCGTCGTACAGGCCTTCGGTCGGGTAGTCCCAGGTCAGGTCGAGCACCGGCCGGTCACGCGCCTCATCCCCCGTTTCCGGCTGCATCGCCGCGAGCTTCTCCCGGATGATCCGGCCCAGGTGCCAGATGAACCACAAGTCGCTGCGCTGGTCGTCCTTGGGCTCGACCGCCTTGTGCCGCCACTGCAGCAGCCGCTGCGTGTTGGTGAACGAGCCGCTCTTTTCGGTGTGCGCGGCGGCGGGCAGGAAGAACACTTCGGTACCGATGTCCTCGGTGCGCATCTCCCCTGTCTCGATCTCGGGCCCGTCCTTCCACCACGTCGCACTTTCGATCAAGGAGAAGTCACGGACGACGAGCCAGTCGAGGTTGGACAGACCCTTGCGTTGCAGCTTCGCGTTGGACGAACCGACACCCGGGTTCTCGCCGAACAGGAAGTAGCCCTTGCACTCGCCCTCGATCTGCTTCAGCACCGTCGGGTACGACGAATGGTCGCCGGTGAGACGCGGCAGATAGTCGAAGCAGAAGTCGTTGGTGGGCAAAGCGTTGTCGCCCCAGTAGGCCTTGAGCAGGCTCACCAGATACGACGGCATCTGCCCGTAGAAACCGCCCCGAGGCGTGTTGAGGTGCAGGTATTCGTCGAGCCCCTCGTGCTTCAGCGCGTGTGGCATAGGCAGGTAGCCCGGCAGCAGGTTGTAGAGCGTCGGGATGTCGGTCGAGCCCTGGATCGACGCGTGACCACGCAGAGCGACGATGCCGCCGCCCGGTCGGCCCATGTTGCCAAGGAGCAGCTGCAGGATCGCCGCGGTGCGGATGTATTGCACGCCGACCGTGTGCTGCGTCCAACCCACGCTGTAGACGAACGCGGCTGTCTTGTCCGGACCGGAGGCGGACGTGAGGGCTTTGGCAACCTTGTCGAACAGCTCGGGCGGCACACCGCACACGTCCTGCACCATCTGCGGCGTGTAACGAGCGAAGTGCCGCTTGAGGACGTTGAGAACGCAGCGCGGATGCTGAAGTGTCAGATCCTTCACGGGTTCGCCCGGGTCGAGCGCCGCGCCGCCGGACCCGAACTGATGCCCGGTGCCCTTCTCCTCGTACTTCGCGACCTGTTCTTCCGGACCGCGTTCGTCGGCGCCGACATCGATGCCGGCGTACTGCCAGGTCTCGGTCTCGTACTTGCGCTGCTCCGGGTCATAGCCGCTGAACAACCCGTCCAGGTCTTCGGTGTCGCAGAAGTCCTCCCGCACCAGGAACGGCGCGTTGGTGTAGGCGAGCACGTAGTCGCGGAACCACGAGTCGTTCTGCAGCACGTAGTTGACCAGGCCACCGAGGAACGCGATGTCGCTGCCGGCCCGCAGCGGCACGTGGATGTCGGCCAACGCACTGGTGCGGGTGTAGCGCGGGTCGACATGGATGAACGTCGCGCCGCGTGCCTTGGCCTCGACCACCCACTGGAAGCCGACCGGGTGCGCCTCCGCCATGTTCGAGCCCTGGATGACGATGCAGTCAGAGTTCTGCAGGTCTTGCTGGAAGTCCGTCGCCCCACCGCGACCGAAGCTGGTGCCCAGACCGGGAACCGTGCTGCTGTGTCATATGCGCGCCTGGTTCTCGATCTGCAACGCGCCCAGCGCGGTGAACAGCTTCTTGATCAGATAGTTCTCTTCGTTGTCCAACGTCGCGCCGCCGAGGCTCGCGAAGCCGAGCGTGCGGCGGGTGCGCTTGCCCTCGTGCTCCCACTCCCACGTTTCGGCACGCGTCTTGACGACACGGTCGGCAATCATCTGCATCGCCGTGTCGAGCGGGATGCGCTCCCAGTCGGTGCCGTGCGGCCTGCGGTAGAGCGCGTAGTTCTCGCGCGCCTGGCCGGTGGTCAGCTGCAGGCTGGCGCTGCCCTTCGGGCAGAGCCGGCCGCGGCTGATCGGCGAGTCGGGGTCACCCTCGATCTGCACGACTCGCTTGTCTTTGACGTAGACGTTCTGGCCGCAGCCGACGGCGCAGTAGGGGCAGATCGACTTGACCACTTTGTCGGCGGTGCGAGTGCGCGGCGCCAGCTGCTCCGTGTGCGGCGACTTGACCGAGCGGCCGCGACCGAGCGGGTCGCCGTCGCGCAGCTGCCGGTAGACCGGCCATTGACCCAGCCACCCGACGACGCTAATTCGCTCGGACATGGCCACGATCCGGACGCTACCCGTCAGTCAAGCTTGCAATCCAGGGGCAGGTGGGAGGCCCAATCTCATGGGAGGCTCAGCCCCGTGGGTCGGATGACGCAGCGGCGGCAGGTGGTTCGCGTCGCCGGTGCCACGCAGTCCCAGCGGGCCGACACATTGGCCGTCGAAGAACCGCTGGAGATCCGGGTCAACGGCCAACCGGTCAGTGTCACCATGCGCACACCGGGTTACGACATCGAGCTGGCGCTCGGATTCCTGGTCACCGAAGGCGTGGTGCGTGACCTCGACGCCGTTTCCGGCGCGACCAACTGCGCCGACAACGTCGTCGATGTCAGCCTGCGCGCCGAGGTCGACGTCGCAGCGCGCAACTTCTACACCAGTTCGTCCTGTGGTCTGTGTGGCAAAGCGAGCATCGACGCGGTCTGCACGGCCTCGTCGTACGACGTGTCGACCGATCCCGTCGTTGTCACCGCCCCCGTCCTGACCGCACTGCCCGAGCGGCTGCGGGCCGAGCAGCGAGTCTTCGACCGCACCGGCGGCCTGCATGCCGCCGGCTTGTTCCGGCCGAACGGTGACCTGGTCTGCCTTCGCGAGGACGTGGGACGGCACAACGCGGTCGACAAGCTGGTGGGGTGGGCGGTGCAGCAGCGGGCGTTGCCGCTGTGCGGACACATGCTGCAAGTGTCCGGTCGAGCGTCGTTCGAGCTGGTGCAGAAAGCGCTCATGGCCGGCGTGCCGGTGCTGTCGGCGGTCTCGGCCCCGTCATCGCTCGCCGTGCAGCTCGCCGACGAGGCGGGGATGACGCTCGCCGGGTTCGTCCGCGGCGAGTCGTTCAACGTCTACGCCGGCGGTCATCGGCTCGCCGGTGACCGACACCAGAGCAGCTGCTGACGCCGCCACGGCGACCAGCAGGAGGGCCGTCCGGATCGGCCAGTGGTCGAGAATCACGCCCGCCGCGACGAACCCGATCGGTGCGGTCGACGACATCGTCGCCTGCGCCGCTGTCATCACCGGGCCGCGCAACGAGGGTGGCGGGCGCAACGTCATGACCGCAAACAGCCGCGGGAAGAACAGTCCGTTGCACACACCGACAGTGGCCACGGCCGCCGCCACCGCCCAGACCGGTGGCACCGCAACCAAGACCCAGCACGCAGCGGCCAGCGTGACCATCGCCCACCGCGCGGCGCCCGAGCCGGTGCGTTGCGTTCGCGCCGACACCAATCCGCCGACGACCGAGCCCGCGCCGTAGGCCGCCAGCAGCGCGCCGACCAACGCCGCGCCGCCGTGGTAGTGCCGGTGCGCTGCGACCGGCAGCACCGCCATCAGCGCGGTCCACGACACCATGCCGCACATCACCGCGCCAACCTGTCGGCGCAGCTGCGGGTCGCGGCGTAGCCATCGCAACCCGGCACCCGGTCGTTCGCGCTCGTCCGCGCTCGGCGCCGCGGTCGCCGGCACCGCGGACAGCAACAACCCGAGGGAGACCACGAACGATGCCGCATCAACGACGAGCACAGACGCGGCGCCGATCGCGGCCACGAGGACGCCGCCGAGCGCGGGACCGGCGAAGCTCGCGCCCTCGTTCGCCGCCCCCAACAGGCCGCTGACGCGGGTCAGCCGCAGCTCGTCGGCACCGACGGCGTCGGCAACGACCACGCGCTGCGCCGCGGTGTACGACGGGAACAGCGCCCCGACGGCCAAGCCCACGGCTATGAGCACGGGGTAGTGAAGTGCACCGGCCCAATGCAGCACTGGAATCAGCATGATGAGCACCGCGCGCAAGGCGTCGCTGGCCAGCAGCGCCCGGCGTGATCCGGCCCGGTGGGCGACATGGCCCGCCGGCACGCCGAACACGGCGATGCCGGCGAACTCTGCGGCCATCACCCCGGCCATGCGCGCGGGTGACCCTGTCGTCGTCAGCACGAACCAGGGCAGCGCCACCGCCGCCATCTCGGTGCCCAGCGTCGAGACGACGTCGGCGGCGACCACCGCGGGCACGACGCCAACACCCGATGCCCCCCTCACACCGCCCAGTGTGCGGGGCTGTCCACACAATTGCGTGCTGATGACGCCTACGCGTCATCAGCACGCAGTTGCGGGCTTGCCGCGGCGGGCTAGCTTGTGCCCGTCGTACGGATCTGCGGGCCCAGGTCCTGGACGGCGCCGCGGATGCCGGACAGCGATTCGGACGCCTTGCGCACCAGCGACAACGGCGACGCGACGTCCTCGAGCGACTTGCGCTCGGCCGCGACACCAAGGATCAACTCGGTGATGCCGCCGACGGCCATCACACCGGCGCCGATGAGGTAGCCGATGAACAACGCCGAGCGGCTCTGCCCGATCAGGTGCGGGTAGAACCACGCGCCGAAGGCGCCGAAGCACTGCGCGATCGCGAAGAACACCGCGATCGCCTGCGCACGGACCTCGACCGGGAAGATCTCGCTGACGGTCAGGTAGGCGGCGCTGGCGCCGGCGGAGGCGAAGAAGAAGATGACCGACCAGGCGATCGTCTGCGTCGTCGCGTTGAGGACGCCGTTCTGGAACAGGACCGCGGTCACCGCGAGCAAGGCGCCGGACAGCAGGTAGGTGCCGGAGATCATCGCGCGACGACCGATGGTGTCGAACAGCCGCCCGATGGTCAGCGGGCCGAGCAAGTTGCCGGCCGCGAACGCGATGAAGTACCACGGCGCCGAGTTGGCCGGCACGTGGTAGAAGGTCGTGAGCACGAGCGTGTAGCTGAAGAAGATCGCGTTGTAGAGGAACGACTGCGTGATCATCAGCGACGCACCGAGCACCGCCCGTCGTGGCATCTGCGCGAACAACACCCAGGCCAGTGCCAGGAACCCGCGCCGATGGGTCGGCCGGATCTCGATCGCCGCACTGTCCGGGACCTCCTCGAGCTGCCCGCCACGGGCGCGGACCTGTCCTTCGATGAACGCGATCGACCGCTCAGCCTCGTCGGCCTTCCCATGCATGAGTTGCCAGCGCGGACTCTCCGGCAGGTTGCGGCGCACGATGATGATGACCAGGGCGAGCGCCGGGCCGATGACGAAGCCGAGCCGCCACGACAGCGACGGTTGAAGGTTGTTGAGCACGAGCAGCGTGCCGAGCGTGCCGAGGATCGCGCCGCCCCAGTAGGTCCCGTTGACCGCGATGTCGACCCGGCCACGGTGTCGGGCCGGGATCAGCTCGTCGATGGCCGAGTTGATTGCGGCGTACTCACCACCGATGCCCATGCCGGCGATGAACCGACAGCCGTAGAGGAACGCGATCGCGAGTCCGCTGCGGTTCCAGGTCGCCGCGGTCAAGCCGCTGCCGACGAGGTAGACGCCGAGCGTGATCATGAAGAGCTTCTTGCGGCCCCAGGCGTCGGACAGCCGGCCGAAGAAGAGCGCCCCCACCACCTCGCCGAGCAGGTAGACCGTGCCGGTCGCTAGACCAACCGCACCCGCCGACATGTGCAGTGCCGACGCTTCCTTCATGGTCGGCGCGACCGAGGCCGCGACGGTGATGTCGAGACCGTCGAGCACCCATGCGACACCGAGGGCGATGACGAGTCGAGTGTGGAAGCCGTTCCACGGCAGGCGGTCAAGACGCGCCGGAATCGTGCTCCGGATGACCTCGCCGTGGGCCGCTGGACCGGCGGCCGCGGTAGCTGAAGTCGTCATGCGGGCCGTGATGCCCGGGGACGATCACATCGAATCGGTCGAGTCCTGGAACCCCTGCACACCTGGTTGCTTTTGTAGGCAGGTTTCCAACTTTGCAATATCGCGATCGCTGGCCGAGTCGATGCGGAATCGCACGTCCGTCCCGACCAGCTTTGTCCCGGTCGGTTGCGGCTCCGGTGACGTATGTGGTGCAGCGCCCGTGCAGGCCTTGAGCGCGGCTGCGTGTTCGGCCGACGTCGCGGTCGAGGAGAAGACGACGCTCAACTCACGTTTGGTGGCGTTGCAGCCCGTCGTAGCGGCCACCACCAGGACCAGACACACCAGCAGCGACCGCGTCACTCCGCACAGCGTAGGCCCGACTAGAGTGACGCCTCGTGGACCTCGAGGAGCAGTACGCCGTCGCGCTCGGCGCCCTGTCCGTCATCCTGCTGATCGTCGGCGTCGGAGTCGGCCGCTACCTGCGCACCGCTCCGGCCAGGATCGTGCGGATCGTCTTCCCGATCGCCGCCGTCGCGACGCTGGCGAGCTTCGCGACCCTCGTCTGGATCGCCCGCGCGCACGTAAAGGGTTGACCGAGACCACTGCCCGTTACGCACTCGCCAAGGCTGCCGGCCGGGCTGCCGCCGGGCTCTCCCGGCTGACCGGACGCGGCGGCGGCACCACGATCGGCGGCCGGGTGACGCTGCTCGTCGACCCCGGCGCTCTCAGCCGGGCTGCCGCCGGCCGCGAGCTGGCGCTGGTCACCGGCACCAACGGCAAGACCACCACCCGCACGATGCTGGTCGCGGCGCTGCGCACGCGCGGGCCCGTCGTGTCCAACAGCGGCGGCGCCAACCTGCCGACCGGCCTGACCGCCGCCCTGAGCAATGACCGGGACAGCCCGATCGGCGTACTCGAGGTGGACGAGCCGTTCCTGCCGCAGGTCGCCGCGGCAGTGCATCCGCGGGCCGTCGTGCTCCTCAACCTGAGCCGCGACCAGCTCGACCGCTACGCGGAGGTACGACGGCTCGCGGCGATCTGGCGCGACACGTTGAGCGGCCCCGATGCGCCGTCCGTCATCGCCAACGCAGACGACCCGCTCGTCGTCTACGGCGCGTCCGCCGCCAGTGACGTGACCTGGGTCGCCGCCGGCCAGACCTGGACCTACGACTCGACGTCGTGCCCGGCGTGCGGCGACGTGCTCCGCCGCGACGGCGCGACCTGGCGCAGCGACGGCTGCGGCCTGCACCGCCCTGACCCCCACTGGAAGGTCGACGGCGACGAGGTCATCGACCCCGCCGGTCGCCGCCACCACGTGACGCTCGCGTTGCCGGGTCAGGTCAACATCGGCAACGCCGCCCTCGCCGGGGCCGCCGCGGGCGCGTGGGGGGTCGACGCCGAGACCGCTTTCGCTGCGATGGCGCGCATCCCGTCGGTCGAGGGGCGCTACCTGGAAACGACGCATGCCGGCCGGCCGGTGCGGTTGCTGCTCGCGAAGAACCCGGCCGGATGGTCCGAGGCGCTGCGCATGGCGCGCCCCGACACCGGCCTCGTCGTCGCCGTCAACGCGCGCGCCGCTGACGGTCGCGACCCCTCGTGGTTGTGGGACGTGCCGTTCGAAGTGCTCGCCGGTCGGCACGCGGTCGCGACCGGCGAGCGCTCGCGCGACGTCGCGGTGCGGCTGCGCTACGCGGGCGTCGACCACGCGCGGGTCGACGACCTCGCGGCGGCGGTGCGGGCGGCACAAGGCGCGGGCCCGGTCGAGGTGCTGGCCAACTACACCGCCTTCCAGCGCTACCGGAAGGTGGTCGGCGATGGCTGAGAGCCCGCGCACAGAAAGCGCGGTCAGGATCGCGCTGGTGTTCCCGTCATTGCTCGGTACCTACGGCGACGGCGGCAACGCGAGTGTGCTGGCCCAGCGGTTGCGGTGGCGCGGCATTCCGGCTGACGTCATCGACGTCGCGATCGACGCGCCGTTGCCCGAGCAGGCCGACCTGTTCGTCCTTGGCGGTGGCGAGGACGCGGCGCAGACGTTGGCGGTCAGCAAGTTGGCCGACGGTTCGATGCGCCGGGTCGTCGATGCCGGCAAGACTGTCTTCGCCGTGTGCGCAGGGTTCCAGATCCTGGGCGAGTCGTTTCTGGTCGGGCGAGGCGAGGTGCACCCCGGCCTGGGTGTGCTCGACTGCCGCACCGGGCGGCTGCCCGGCGCGCGGGCAGTCGGCGAGTTACTGGACGAGTCTGCTGCCGACCTTGGGCTCGGCGTGCTCACCGGCTACGAGAACCACGGCGGGCTGACCACGCTCGGCCCGGCGGCATCACCGTTCGCCACCGTGCGGCAGGGCATCGGCAACGGTGAAGGCGGCGTGGACGGCGCCGTGCACGACGGCATCGTCGCGACCTATCTGCACGGTCCGGCACTCGCCCGCAACCCGGCGCTCGCCGACCACCTGCTCGGCCGCGTCGTCGGCGATCTGGCGCCGCTCGACGACCACGAGGAAGACGAGCTGCGCCGCGAAAGGTTGGCTTTCGTACGCCGCCAGGGGCGGACGTGGTGGCGCCGGCAGTGGCGTCCGCCCGCCCGCGACACCTCCGCCTCCCCCTGAACAATGTCTGGTGAACCGGACATGCCAAGCGCGGAGTGTCCGATTCACCAGACATTGTTCGCGGCGCCAGACATGCTTCGCGGCGCCAGACGTTGCTCGCGGCGAGGGGCGCGGCTAGTGGCCGCCGTTGGCGTCTTCGGCGCTGTCGCTGCAGCTGCCGGCCGCTCCGCTGCCGGTGAGCGAGCCGAAGCCGACCCGGGCGCTGACGGTGACGGGGCCGGGCTGGAAGAGCTTCACCGCCGTCCAGCCGTCGGAAGTCGGCGCGACGCAGGCGACGCCGGACGTGACACGCCAGAACCTGGTCCAGCGCAACAACACGGTGGCGGTGCCCGGGCCGAGCGCGTCGAGGTGCACCTGTGAGGCACCGACGTCGATGAGCCGAGCCGGCCCGCGCAACAGCGGTGTCGCGTCGCGGACGCGCCAGAGCTGCCAGTGCTGGTCATGCCAGACCGGCTTGAGGTAGGACAGCTCCGGGCCGGTGAGGAGCGCCGACTCCCCCGCCTCCGACCCGTCCAGCGGCTCATCGGGCAAGGCCACCCACTGCACCGCGTTGGCCAACAGCCAGTGGTGGTAGCTGGCCGCGGTGAGCTTCGGGTTGTAGAGCACCGAGTTGTAGGCGAGGTCGACCTGCCGCTCCCATCCACGGGCGAGCAGAACCGAGGTCGCGAGGTAGTCGGACTCCCACCGGCCGGCCGTCAGCGGCACCTCGACCCGGCCGGTCGTGCCACCGTGACTGCGGATGTAGTGCTCCAGCCCGGTGTAGTAGCCGGAGTGCGCAGCGGGGCTGTCGGTGCTGCCCGCGATCGCCCCGGGCAGCTGCCAGAACTGCCAGAGCGCCAGCGGCACCGCAACCGCGACCAGCACGACGCGCATGTGATGGCGCATGCAGACCCAGGCGGCGACCGGTCCCGCGAGCACGGCGCCGTAGCGGATGATGTTGCCGCCGATGGGATTCGGTACGGCGTACAAGGCGACGGCAGCCAGCGCGTAGAGCACGAAGCCGCGGCGCACCAGGTGCTCGGACCGCGGCGCCAGGGAAAGGCTGAGCGCGCAGAAGCCGAGGATTGCGCCGAGCGACCACAGCGGGAACGGGAAGAACCCGCCCTCGCCGAACAACTCTGCGGCGCCGATCCCGACGACCGCGCCCAGGAGCGGAGCGACTCTGCGCAGCCCGGCTGTCGGCCAGCCCGCATCCGACGTGCCCAGGCTTGGCCACCACGTCACGGCGGCGAGCAGCAGGAAGGCGCCCGCGAGCGGGCTGGCCGCGCTGCAGAGCACCGCGAGCGCAGCGGCCCAGACATGCCGGCGCTCGCGCACCGCGACCAGCGCCCCGACGCCGAAGGCGAGGCCGAGCGCGTAAGGCAGGCGGCCGACGACGAGGTCGACCACCACCACGACCGAGAACCAGAGCACGGCGATGTCGTCGCCAGTCGATCGGCGACCGCGCAGCAGCCGCGTGAACGCCGCGGTCGACGCGATGCAGGCCAACGCTCCCAGCAGCCGTGGACCGACGAACGCGGCGAGCGGCGGGAACAGCAGCGAGTAGCCGGGCAAGGTGTGGCCGGCGTACCAGTGGCTGTCGAAGATGATCATGCCGTGGGTGCGCAGCAACCAGACCCGGTAGTTCTGTGCCGGTAGGTCTGGTCCGCGCACTCCGGCGGCCAGGACCAACGCGCACAACGCGGCGGTGAGCACCTCTGGCCGGCGGCGCAGCAGGCCGAGCAGGCGCACCGCCAGCCGGCGGAGGCCGGTCGCGGCGGGCGCCGGTGCCGCGGCGACGCTGGTGCTCACAAAGGTTCAGTATCCCTCTCGTCGGCGTCGGCAATGACGGTCGCGAGCACCGGCGGCCCGACGACGAGCAGGGCGGCGGCCGCGACGAACACGCCGGAGTCATTGAGCAGGCTCCCCGCCAGTGCCAGCACTCCGACGGAAACCACGGCGATCGCGATCGCCGGCGGCGTGGTGTAGCGGCGGTGCAGCACGACCGCCACCACCACGGCGACGACGACCGTGGCCGTCACCACGGGGTTGTCGACCGAGCCAAGCACGGCGTCGAGCTTGCGGTGCACGACCTGCCAGGCGCCGCCGTGCAGCACCTGCCCGACGAAGCGGCCGGCGTGCGTCTGCCGGGTCGCCGGTCGGGCGTAGTCCAGCAGTGCGGCACCGATGCCTGCCGCGATCGCCGCTACGATCACCAGTGCCACCCGCGGCACCGTCAGGCGGATCCGCGCAACGAGCGCGACGAGCAGGGCCGCCGCGGGCAACAGCGCGATGACGCCACCGAGGTCGTCGCCGAGCCCGGGCAGTGCGTCGATGACAAGCGCGACGAGCAGCAGCGTGGGGGCGACGATCACCGCGCGTCGGCGCGTGCGCTGCGCGACGGCGATCACGGCGGCGGACACCAGCACCGCGGCCATGGTCAGCCCGAAATCGATGTTGCCCATCCCGTGAAAGCGACCGGCAACCAACGCGTTGTCACCGAACGCCCCGTTCATCTGCAAGGGCGCCCCGACCAGCTGATCCGCGAGCAACAGCGTCCCTGTAAGGGCCGCCGCGAACAGCAACGACCGCCTGGGCAGCCGGTCAACGGGCCTCCGGTCATCGGGCCTCCGGTCATCGCGTCGCCGGTCATCGACTCGCCTGTTGTCGAACCAAGTCGCTGCGACAGCGCCGGCGACGGCGATGCCGGCGACGACCGCGGCGTAGGCGCCGATCCCCCACCGCCACCACGGCACGACCTGCACGAGCTCGACCGCAAACGGCGCAAGCAGCAGCAACCGGGCCGGCCACAGCGCTTCGCGCCGTCCGAACGCGACCAGGAGCAACACCCCGAGCAGAACCGCGCAGAGCACGGTCATCGTGGGGTGACCGACCGACAGCGAAGCCGTCGCGTGCCGGTCGAGATCGGTGTACGACGACAGGTGGGGCACCCGCTGATCCGTGACCACGACGTCCCGACCCGCGACCGACGCAGGCACCCGGTGCTGACCCCGAATCGCGTCCAGCGTGGGCAACACGTCGATCAGTTGCACGTACGGCGAACGCCCGGTGGTCGGCGAGGTGAGCTGCCGGTGGGCGAAGCCCTGTCCCGCGATCAGCAACGGGTGCAGATGCGGCCCGCCGCTCGGTCCGTCGCTGATGCCGGCGACGACGACGA
>Ga0207705_10000612_pt1 | contig 29888 bp, 25 predicted proteins | sample KBSC13metaG_FD_184314 | JGI IMG/M metagenome (GOLD analysis project Ga0207705, IMG submission 184314) | Corn rhizosphere microbial communities from Kellogg Biological Station, Michigan, USA - KBS C1-3 metaG (SPAdes) (version 2) | ecosystem: Host-associated > Plants > Roots > Rhizosphere > Soil ... | reverse complement strand
CAGACGACCAGCGTGTCGCCAGCACGAACAACTTCGAGCGCCATCGTGAGACCGGGGCGCACGGCTTGCGCGCCGCTCACCTGATCCTCGTACACGTTGTCGCATCAAGCCGATCTGGATTTTTTTGGAATCGGTGTACTAACCTAAATTCGCCTCGGCTTGACACCGGCTCTTCAGCGGATGACCTGTGGAACCTAATGAAACATCAATAGATCACTTCGCCCGACTCGCAGGCAAATGACGTTGGTTGGAACGACAGCCGTCTTCCATAGTGAGAGGCTGCGTAGCAGCGGTTGCGAAATTAGCGATGCTTGGTCCAAAGTGAACTGATCGCTCGGCGGCTCGAGCGGCAACCGCGGCTGGGATAAAAAAGAAGACAAGCGCGACATTGTTCGGTCGGGAGTCGCACTTGGATACGAAGTCAACCAAGACCAGCGCAGGGGAAAGCCTTGATTCAACTTCTCAATAGAGTCGCTGCTATGAAAGGGCTGACCGTCATGCTGCTCATGCACGCTACATGGTCAAGTGCCCAGTCATGTAGCCCTGTCGGCTATTGGACGTCCACCAATGTGTACGGAACAACAATTTACCCCGATCCGAATTCCGGGCACTTAGCCGGAAGTTTTATGACCATTGCTCCCGACATGACAGGAACTTTGACGACTGTCGCGGCGTGCCAATCACCACCGTACAACATTACTGTGAGTGGAACGGGACCCTACCATGTTATCGCGACATATCCGGTTAGTAATGGCTGTGAAAGCAGTGGCACATTTGATTTCTCGTTTTCATCAAACTGCAATACCATGTCCGGGAGCTTTCCCTATGCTTTTGGAGGCTATACATCGAGTGGGTGGACCCGAAATTCCATAACCTTGCAGAGGCTCTCGACTGCAACGGCTCAGGTGTCAGCTGTTCCGCTTTATGGGGACCTCCCGACCGGCCCCGCGCCCGGAACATTCTCTTTTAATTTGACGACGCTAGCTGGGCCTAACGCGCCCACTGTCTCACTTGCCAGTGCATGACAACGACGAGCAACCCACTCAACTTTAAATTTGTCGCGCTTGGCTCTATGAGAACACCGACACCTGGAGGGCAAACACAACTGATTTCGACTTATACTCTCAGTTATCCATTAAATGTTGCGACGGCAACAAAAAGCAACACGAATAATTTTGCTGCGTTCGGAATGTCGTGCTACATGATAGCCTTAGAGTCGGACTACGGAACCCCGCCCAATAACTGCTCGTCAACGAGAATTAACGGCGTTCGGTATACCGGGGCCGTCACCAATCCGAATGGCCTAACCGGCACCTATTGTTCAGCTTTTATCGCAAATGTGAAGCTACAAGGTAGCGGGCAACTTAACTCAGGTACCTACATCAACTATTCACCGGCCACCGGGAATATGACCGCGGTGTCATCGGTGACTGGGGCGGACGGGACGCCGGTTGTCGCCGGACAGACAGTAGCGCGGGATCGCGCCATAATTCCAGGAGTGGGCGTACTGGTCGACATAGATGGGATCGGCACGGGCTTATTAGCAAACGACACTGGAGGGGCCATAACCGGGTATCGACTTGACCTATACAACGGTGCCGGCGTTGCGGCCTGCGCAAATTATCCGAACCCGATTTCGATCGGTTCGTGCAATCCTGTGCAAACAGGGACATGCCCGGGGAGCGCATTGCAATGAATAAATTGATTCCTGCTTCACTAACGGCACGGCTGTGCACTGCATCGGTGATGGCGGTTATCTCCATAAACGCCCTCGCTGAAACTGACTATCGCGTCGCATTTGTCCAGAATGGGCAGATTTGTGTCACCGGTGCAGCGAAAGCGGTTCAATGTTTGACTAGCGATAGCCGAGCTAAATATCTGCCGGTCTGGTCTCTCGATGGCAACAGGATTGCTTTTATCGAGATTTCTGATAACCCATCGGCTCTTGCAATTGCAAACGTGATGGATCGCAATGGAAGTACCATCGCGAGAATTCCTATCAAAGCAAAGGGTCCCGGTGAAATACGCAGCGGTATGAGAGACGTGGAATCGGTAGAATGGATTTCTAGTAATCGACTGGTGGTTTCTGGATCGGTAAACCCATCGTCAAGAGAGTACGTAATTGTCGACGTGGGGGCTCGGCAAGTTGTTGATGAATTCATATCAGATGAATACCGCGCGAGTTTCTCGGCGGATGGACTTTCGTACGCTGCGGTGGCCGGAGCGCCCCATTTCACACCCAGGGAATCGCGCGCCTCAACATTGGTCGTCAACGGTCGCCGCCTCGATGGTCTAGTTCCGAGTGGCATCGAGATTGCCGGCTCTCCCGCGTGGGCGCCTGACGGGTCCGCTATTGCGATCCCGCTTCGATATGCCACCTCCCGAACTGGCGCTGACTCGGTCATGATTTGGGAGCGCGGTTCGGGCGCAAAGCATTTAATCCCCGCACCTTCACGAATTCGAGACGTACGCTGGAGAGACAAGGAATTGGTCGCCGCTTCAATGCCAGCAACCGAAGGGCAGGGACAGTTGGCGACCGTAACACAGGGGTGGGAGTTGCCCATAATAACTAAGCCATTCGGCGTTTCAGGCTGGCAACCAGTTGTTGACCCAGCAGTACTCAGCACGACACAGGAGGACGAGAAGTTGAGAAGTGAATTGCGCGGCGGCCTAGTCGTAGATGGGGGCATCAACATAGACATATGGTGTGCAAGTTGCGGTCTTTCGAACCTACCGCGGCGTGTGCCACATAACTTTTGACCTCCGCACGGCGGGATCGAATCCCGTCAGAACGCAAACCCGCGCTCTCGTGGCATTCAAAGCTGATGAAGCCAATCGCAAGGGGACGGCGGCCGGGATCGAAGAACTATACGAAAGGGTAACCCGTCAGGCTATGCCAACAATATCCTCCTGACAATTGGGGGTGGCGGCCTCGCGCCCCTCCGATGGAAGCAAACAGCAGATCCTTGATTTTACGGGCATTTTATATAGGACCTGACTGGAAAGCCTTGTCGCGTCTAGACGCTACTAATCCGGTAAACGGCACGGAAATAACGGGGACCCCTATAGGGCTGGGGATCCACGAAGGCTGTCTGCCCCTTGGTCGGCGTTCAAGAAACGCACGTCTTCGGAGCGGCCATATGGTAATCGGCTGGTCGCAAATAATGTGAGCCGGCAAGCATGGATTGCAAGCCGACGCGGATGATTGCAAGCTCAGTCGCAAGTAATGTGAGCCGTCGGTGTGCTTCAGTCGCAATTAATGTGAGCCGGAAACTGCGTTGATTGCGAGCACGGCTGCCGTCGATTGCAAGCCGTTACAGCTAGCGATGGATCGTCGGCGTGACCGAGCGGGGGACTGAACGGGTGATCGAGCGGCTGCCGTCACGCGCGTGCTGGGGGCCGGCTCAAGCGGCCTGTGAGCCGTGCGGAACAGGGCGGTGGGCTGCGATGGAGACTTGCTCGATCGGCGCGTCGAGCCCGAGCAGTGCCTGGGCGAGCCGGCGCAGATGCGTGCCGTCGCCGGTCGAGCAGAGCCGCGGCTGCACGACGCGTTCCCCCGCTGCGGCGCCTAGGCCGTTGGCTTCGAGTACGCGTTCGAGCTGGCGCGCGATGGCGACGCTCGTATCGATGAGCGCCAACCGGGTGCCGGCAATGTCGCGAAGGGCGGCATCGAGAAACGGGTAGTGCGTGCAGCCCAACACGAGCGTGTCGGCCCCGGCGGCCAGCATCGGCTCGATGTAGCGCGCGAGCAGCGCGCGCACCTCGGGCGTATCGATTTCGCACCGTTCGATCGCTTCGACAAGACCATGCCCCGGTTGGCAGATGAAGCGGCAATCGGCGGCGTAGCGCTCGATTAACGAGCGGAACCGTTCGCTGCGCAAAGTGACTTGCGTAGCCAGGACACCCGCAACACGCGATTTCGACTGGCTAGCCGCTGGCTTGATGCCCGGTTCCACGCCGATGATCGGGATCGACAACTGGTCGCGTGCGAGCGCAACGGACTCGGCTGTGGCCGTATTGCATGCGACGACGAGTGCCTTCGCGCCTTGCGACGCGAGCCACGCGCCGATCGCGAGCGTGCGCTCGGTGATGAACGCGTTATCGCGCGCTCCGTACGGCGCATGCAGCGAATCGGCGACATAGAGCAGCGCTTCGTGCGGCAGCTGTGCCCGTACCGCGCGCAATACCGACAACCCGCCGAGGCCCGAATCGAAGATGCCGACCGGGGCTGAGTTGGCGCGAGAGGTCGCGGGAAGCGAGGATGCCGGGTAGGACGCGTCGAATTGAGCGGACATAGCGGGTGTTGAGCGAGCGTGCGGTGTTGGGCGTTGCGCGAGAAAAACCGATCGGGATCGGATCGGCTAGCCCGCTTATCACTCGGAAATCACTCGGAAGGCGCTCCCATTGCCGATTGCTGGTAGTTCTGAATACCGACCTTGTCGATCAGATCGAGCTGCGTTTCGAGCCAGTCGATGTGCTCTTCGGTGTCGTCTAGGATCGTCGAAAAAATACCGCGGGAGACGAAATCGCGCACGGACTCGCAATGGGCGATCGCCTCTTTGCACGTCACCTGCGAGCCTTGTTCGAGCTTCAGATCACACTCGAGGATTTCTTTCGTTTCTTCGCCAATGAGCAGCTTATGCAAGTCTTGCAGGTTGGGCAGGCCGTCCAGCATGAAAATGCGTTCGATCAGCATGTCGGCATGTTTCATTTCGCCGATCGACTCGTCGTACTCGTGCTTGCCGAGCTTATCGAGGCCCCAATGCTTGTACATGCGCGCATGCAGGAAGTACTGGTTGATCGCCGTCAGTTCGTTCTTGAGCTGCGCGTTCAGATATTCGAGGACTTTCTTGTCGCCTTGCATGTCGGTTCCTTCTTGGTGGGGCTTGAATCGGTTGAACGCCAACGATAAACGTTGAATCGGCAAAAGCCAAGGCTTGATGTGCAACCTCGGCCATTGGGCCAGTGCCGTGTCCGATAAAAAGGCCGGCAGGCGGCCAGCCCGGCTTTCGTCGCTAGGCCGCCCAGGGTGCCGCTTATGCCGTCACGACGGGCAGCTTGCCGATCTTGGCTTGCCATTCTTTCGGCCCGGTTTGATGGACCGACGTGCCTGTCGAATCGACGGCAACCGTCACCGGCATATCGAATACGTCGAATTCGTAAATGGCTTCCATGCCGAGATCTTCGAACGCGAGCACCTTCGCACCGCGGATCGCCTTCGAGACCAAATAAGCCGCGCCGCCGACGGCCATCAAGTAGGCCGCCTTGTGCTTCTTGATCGCGTCGATGGCGATAGGGCCGCGCTCGGCTTTGCCGATCATCGAAATGAGGCCCGTTTGCGCGAGCATCGTTTCGGTGAATGTGTCCATGCGCGTGGCCGTGGTCGGGCCCGCCGGGCCCACGACTTCATCGCGCACCGGATCGACGGGGCCGACGTAGTAGATCACGCGGTTCGTGAAGTCGACCGGCAGCTTCTCGCCCTTGGCGAGCATGTCGGCGATGCGCTTATGCGCGGCGTCGCGCCCCGTCAGCATCTTGCCCGACAGCAGCAGCGTTTGGCCCGGCTTCCAGCTCGCGACTTCTGCCGGGGTGAGCGTGTTCAGATCGACGCGCTTGCTCGTCTGCGTATTCGGCTCCCACTGGACCTTGGGCCATGCATCGAGCGAAGGCGTTTCGAGCTGCGCCACGCCCGTGCCGTCGAGCGTGAAATGCGCATGGCGGGTCGCCGCGCAGTTCGGGATAATGGCGATCGGCTTGGACGCCGCGTGCGTCGGTGCAGCCATGATCTTGACGTCGAGCACGGTCGCAAGGCCGCCCAGGCCCTGTGCGCCGATCCCCAGCGCATTCACTTTCTCGTGCAGCTCGATGCGCAACGCTTCGATCCAGTCGCGCGGGCCGCGGGCAATGATGTCCTGAATGTCGATCGAATCCATCAGGGATTCTTTGGCCATCAGCATCGCCTTTTCGGCCGTGCCGCCGATACCGATGCCGAGCATGCCCGGCGGACACCAGCCAGCGCCCATCGTCGGTACCGTCTTCAAGACCCAGTCGACGATCGAATCCGACGGGTTCAGCATGGCGAACTTCGATTTGTTCTCCGAACCGCCGCCCTTGGCCGCGACCTGCACGTCGACTTTGTCGCCCGGCACCACTTCGTAATGGATCACGGCCGGCGTGTTGTCTTTGGTATTCTTGCGGGCGCCTTCGGGCGGGTTCACGATCGAGGCGCGCAGCACGTTGTCGGGATTCAGATACCCACGGCGCACGCCTTCATTGACCATATCGGTCACGCTCATCGTTGCCGGACCGCTTTCGCTGCCCCAGCGCACGTCCATGCCGATCTTCAGGAAGATCGTCACGATGCCCGTATCCTGGCAGATCGGCCGACGGCCTTCGGCACACATACGGCTATTCGTCAGAATTTGCGCGATCGCGTCTTTCGCGGCCGGGCTCTGTTCGAGTTCGTACGCGCGGCCGAGCGCCTGGATGTAGTCGAGCGGATGGTAGTAGCTGATGTGCTGCAGCGCGTCGGCGACGCTCTGGATGAGGTCTTCCTGTTTGATGACTGTCATGGCTGAGTGCTGTGGGGGACGGAGCGGCAAGGCGAAACAATCGCGTTCGTTTCGAACCGCCCGAAAGGGCTTCGAAAGCGCGTAAAAAAACGCGCTATTGTACCGCGCCGCACCGGGCCGCGTATCGGTTGCCGGCCCCGCCGGCAGGGCCAGCCTTTCTTACGGTGCGAGCGGCGGCGAGCGCTTGAGATTGACGCTCGCGATGGCAATGCCGGTGACCACGCACGCCAGTGCGATGCCGTGGGCGAGGGTCGGGCGCTCGTCGAGGAAGACGATGCCGTAGGCTGCGGCGGCAATCGGCAGGACGGCGCTGAACACGCCCGCGAGCGAGCCGTGGACGTGCCGAATGCCCTTCATCCAAAGCCAGAACGAGAAGATGCTGGCCGACAGGCCATACCAGAGCGTCAGCGCCCAGATGCCGGACGGCACGGCGGCGTAGTCGAAGCCGGCCAACGCCTTGATTCCGAGCGGCAGCATGAGCAACAGGCCGAACAGATGGGTGTAGGCGCAGATGTCGATGGGCGCGAGCGTTTGCGTGAGCCGGCGCGACAAAATGACATAGAGCGATTCGCAGCAGACTGCGCCGAGCACCATGAGATTGCCCACGAACGAGCCGGCGGCAGGCAGGGACGACGTGCTCGAGCCTACGGCTGAGCCGTGGGACAGGTTGACGGCGACGATGCCGATCATGGCGAGCCCGATCGAGGCGAGTGCGCGCGCGTTCGGCCGTTCGCCGAGGAATATCCACGCGAAGAGTGCGACGACGGCGGGGATCGTGCTAGTGATGACACCGGCCGCGACGGCACTCGTGCGCGCCACGCCGCCGAGCATCAGCAGCGTAAACCCGAAGGTGCCGAAGAGCGCTTGCAAAAAGAGATTGAGCCATTCGTCCCGTTTGACGCGGCGCATCTTCGAGGGACGCAGCAGCGGCCAAAGCACTGCGAGCGCGATGACGAAACGCAGCAGCGCGAAGACTTGGACGGGAACGAAAGCGACGATCGACTTACCGATGCCGACGTTGCTGCCCACAAGCAGCATCGCAGCGATGAGAAACCATGCGTACCGATTCAAGCTTTAATCCGGGCGGGAAGTTCGGCTAGCATTGTAGGGTCGTGCGCGCAGGCTAGTAAAGCACGCACCCGGCTGAACCGGTGCGAATGCCGCGTGCCTGGCACGATTGGGCCGTCCTAGATAGGACGAATTTGCCGAGTGGAATTTGCCGAATGGCCGAGTGGCGCTCGCCGTAAGTAGCAGGTAAGTTGTGGCCTTTACTGTGCGATGACTACGTCCGATCGGGTGTCGCATGGTTCTGCGGGTTTTGCACTGCGCGTTATGTTGCGTTGCGGTATTCATGCGTCCTTGTGCGGCACGGCAGCACAGCATGTGTTGCCGTCAGCCGGCCGGCGCCGGATTCACGTTTCATCTTTGTCGATAGGGAGTTGTCGATGTCTGCGATTGAATCGGTTCTTCACGAAAGCCGCGTTTTCGCGCCGTCTGCCCAGGCGGCGCAAGGCGCGGCGATTTCGGGAATGGACGCCTACCGGGCGCTGACGGCCGAGGCCGAGCGGGACTATGAAGGCTTTTGGGCAAGGCTCGCGCGCGAGACGCTCGCTTGGCACAAGCCGTTTTCAAAGGTACTGGACGAATCGAACGCACCGTTTTACACGTGGTTCGAAGACGGCGAACTCAACGCGTCGTACAACGCCTTGGATCGCCACGTCGAAGCCGGGAACGGCGATCGTACGGCCCTCATCTTCGAAGCCGACGATGGCACGGTCTCGCGCATCACGTACCAGGATCTGCTGCAACGGGTCTGCCGTTTCGCGAATGTGCTGAAGCGGCGCGGCGTGAAGAAGGGCGACCGCGTCGTCATTTACATGCCGATGTCCGTTGAAGGCGTCGTCGCCATGCAGGCTTGTGCGCGCCTTGGCGCACCGCACTCGGTCGTGTTCGGCGGTTTTTCGTCGAAGTCGCTGAACGAGCGGCTCGTCGACGTCGGCGCCGTTGCGCTGGTGACTGCCGACGAGCAAATGCGCGGCGGCAAGGCACTGCCGCTCAAGCGCATTGCCGACGAAGCGCTGGCAATGGGCGGTTGCGAAGCGGTCAAGACCGTGATCGTCTATCGTCGTACCGGCGGCGACATCGCATGGGACGCCTCGCGCGACGTATGGATGCATGAGGCCGTCGCGCAGGAGGCCGATACCTGCGAGCCGGAGTGGGTGAGCGCGGAGCATCCGTTGTTCGTGCTCTATACCTCGGGCTCGACGGGTAAGCCCAAAGGCGTGCAGCACAGCACGGGCGGCTATCTGCTATGGGCTGCGCAGACCATCAAATGGACGTTCGATTGGAAGCCGTCCGATGTGTTCTGGTGCACGGCCGACATCGGTTGGGTTACGGGCCACACCTACATCACGTACGGGCCGCTTGCGCTTGGCGCGACGCAAGTCGTGTTCGAAGGCGTGCCGACGTATCCGGACGGCGGCCGCTTCTGGAACATGATCGAGAAGCACAAGGTCAGCATCTTCTACACGGCGCCCACCGCCATTCGTTCGCTGATCAAGATTGCCGAGGCCGATGCGAAGGTCCATCCGAAACGCTATGACTTGTCGAGCCTGCGCCTTCTCGGAACGGTGGGTGAGCCCATCAACCCCGAAGCGTGGGTCTGGTACTACGAGCAGGTGGGCGGTGCGCGCTGCCCTGTCATCGATACGTGGTGGCAGACCGAAACCGGCGGCCACATGATTGCGCCGATGCCGGGCGCGACGCCGCTGGTGCCGGGTTCGTGCACGCTGCCGCTGCCGGGCATCATGGCTGCGATCGTCGACGAAACCGGGCAGGACGTCCCGAACGGGCAGGGCGGCATTCTCGTCGTGAAGCGGCCCTGGCCTGCGATGCTGCGTACCGTGTGGGGCGACCCCGAGCGCTATAAGAAGAGCTACTTCCCGGCCGAACTGGGCGGCAACCTGTATCTCGCAGGCGACGGTTCGGTGCGCGACAAGGACACGGGCTATTTCACGATCATGGGCCGTATCGACGACGTGCTGAACGTATCGGGCCACCGGCTCGGGACCATGGAGATCGAATCGGCGCTCGTCGCCAATCCGATCGTCGCGGAAGCGGCCGTCGTGGGGCGCCCGGACGATACGACGGGCGAAGCCGTCGTCGCATTCGTCGTGCTCAAGCGAGCGCGTCCTGAAGGCGAGGAAGCCGCGAAGCTCGCCAACGAGCTGCGCGCTTGGGTGGCGAAGGAGATTGGGCCGATCGCGAAACCGAAGGACGTGCGTTTCGGCGATAACCTGCCGAAGACACGCTCGGGCAAGATCATGCGGCGTCTGCTTCGCTCGCTGGCGAAGGGCGAAGCGATCACGCAGGATGTGTCGACGCTCGAGAATCCGGCCATCCTCGAGCAGCTTACGGAAGTGCGTTGATTGATGGCTGCCGCAGCCCCGCCCGCCAATTCGGCGGCTGCGGCTTGCTGTTCGTCACCGCGCGGTAGCGAGTAGCCGTTGAGTCGTTTAGGGCGCCGTGTCGGCGCGCACCACGGACAATCCCGATTGCCCGTCTGGCACCTTTTTGATACATAGGCGCATGGCCGCGCCACGCCCCTCCGATCCTATTGCACCCGCGCCGCTCGAACCGCCTCCGGTGTCGAGCGCGATGGTGCTCGCGCATCGACGCTATTGGCGCTTCAACGTGACGTTGATCAGCGTTTTGATGCTGATCGGCTTTGCCGTTTCATTCGTCGTGCCGCTCTTTGCGCGTGCATTATCGAGTGTGCGCGTGGCAGGGTTTCGCCTACCGTTTTATCTCGGTGCTCAAGGTGCAATCCTCATTTATCTGCTGCTCATCGTCCTCTATATCGTGGCGATGACGCATGCCGACCGCCGCTTGCTGCAAGCCGCGGCAACCGATGCCGCGACCGGTTCCGGGACGGGATCTGCGACCGGTTCTGCAGCCGGCTCCGTGAAGGAAGCCGCGCGATGAAGCTCGTGAACCGGTTGGTTCGTGCGTACACGCTCTATACATTCGGTTTCCTTCTGTTCATCTATGTGATGTGGCGGATCGAACGCGCGACGGGGCCGGGCGTTTGGGTCGGTTATGTGTTCTTGTTTGTGCCGATCGCCGTTTATGCCGTGATCGGCTTACTCTCGCGCACGTCCGATTTGGTCGAGTACTACGTGGCGGGACGGCGTGTGCCTGCGGCGTTCAACGGCATGGCGACGGCGGCCGATTGGTTGTCGGCGGCTTCGTTCATCGGCTTGGCGGGATCTATTTACGCAACGGGCTACGACGGGCTTGCGTATTTGATGGGCTGGACGGGGGGCTACTGCCTCGTTGCCTTTTTGCTTGCGCCGTATGTACGCAAGCTTGCGCGCTATACGATTCCCGATTTTCTCGGTACGCGCTATTCGAGCAACGTCGTGCGCGGCATTGCGGCCATGGCGGCGATCCTGTGTTCGTTCGTCTATCTCGTTGCGCAGATTCAAGGCGTGGGGCTCATCGCAACCCGCTTCATCGGCGTGGACTTTGCGATCGGCATCGCCTGCGGCTTGGCCGGCATTCTCGTGTGCTCGTTTCTGGGCGGTATGCGCGCGGTCACCTGGACGCAGGTCGCGCAATACATCATTTTGATTAGCGCATTCTTGATTCCCGTATCGATGATCGCGCATAAGAACGGGCTCGGATGGGTGCCGCAGCTCACCTACGGCCGATTAATGGCGCGCGTCGAGACGCTCGACCGTGCGGTGCGCGATGAGCCTGAAGAGCGCAGCGTTCGTGCGTCGTATCGCGAGGAGGCCGCGCATATCGACGCGCAGATCGCCGCTTTGCCGGGTTCATATTTGGACGAGAAGGCGCATCTCATGCGTGAACTCGACGGCTTGCGCAGACGCAACGGGCCGTTGCGCGACATCCATCAACGGGAGGCCGCGCTCGAAGCATTCCCGCGCGACGCGACTGCGGCCCGCGTGGTCTGGACGCAGGCGCGCGACGATTTGCTGTCTCGCGCGACCGATCCCGTGCCGATGCATGAACCGTTCCCCGCGACAAACGACGACGATCGGCGCACGCACCAGCGTAATTTCTTATCGCTGCTGCTGTGCTTGTCGCTCGGCACGGCGAGCCTTCCCCATATTCTCTCGCGCTATAACACGACGACATCGGTCAGCTCCGCGCGACGGTCGGTGGCATGGACGTTGTTCTTTATCGCGTTGTTCTATGTCAGCGTTCCGGTGCTGGCGGTGCTGATCAAATATGAAGTGTTATCGCACTTGGTTGGTCGGCCGATGTCCGATTGGCCCGCTTGGGTGACGCAATGGCATCGGGCGGAGCCGGCGCTGCTCAGTATCGGCGATGGCAACGGCGACGGCATCATCCGCTGGTCCGCGATTCGCATGCAACCGGATATGGTGGTGCTGGCCGCACCGGAGATTGCGGGGCTGCCGTATGTGATGTCGGGCTTAGTCGCGACGGGCGCGCTGGCCGCGGCGTTGTCGACGGCTGACGGGCTGCTGCTGACGATTGCGAATGCGTTGTCGCACGACGTGTATTACCACATGGTCGATCGCAACGCGTCCAGCCAGCGGCGCGTCACGATTTCGAAGATATTGCTGTTGGGCGTGGCGTTGTTTGCTTCTTACGTGGCGTCGCTCAATGCGGGCAATATCTTGTTTCTCGTGGGCGCGGCGTTTTCATTGGCGGCATCCAGTTTCTTTCCGGTGCTGGTGTTGGGCGTTTTTTGGAAGCGGACGACTAACCGAGGGGCGGTCGCGGGAATGCTCGCGGGGCTGGGCGTGTGCGTGTATTACATCGTCTCGACGTATCCGTACTTCGGGCAGTTGACGGGCTTTGCGGGGCCGCGTTGGTTCGGCATCGAACCGATCAGTTCGGGCGTGTTCGGCGTGCCGGCAGGGTTCGTGGCGACCATCGTCGTGAGTTTGCTGGATCGCGCGCCCGATGCTTATACGAAGGCGCTCGTGGATTACATCCGGCATCCGTGAGGCGTGAGGGCGCGGTGACGGGCTTCGCAGGGAAGATGCTCCGCGCGCAAAGACTCTGCTATAATCCGCGGTTCCCGGAGAGATGGATGAGCGGTTTAAGTCGCACGCCTGGAAAGCGTGTATAGGTTAATAACCTATCCGGGGTTCGAATCCCCGTCTCTCCGCCAGTCAAGCTTCTCAGGCGGTCTCGCCGCTTCTCAGGCCGGCCTCCCAGCAAGTCTCGCTCAGCCTTGCCCATCGGGCGACTTGAGGTTGTCGATCCAGTAGCATTCTCTCAGCGCTCCAGGACGCTCGCCCCCAGTTTGTGGGTAGGATTGGGGGTAGAGAGCGGGAGCTTCTCGAAAGATGGGTCTATCTCGGTGGCGGAAAATCAGTGGTCCAACAGAACTCGAAGCGATTCTTCGAGATCACATCTAATTCGACCGCCAGCTTTTGTCGTAGCTCGCCCGCGAATTTATAGAACACCCGTGGTTCGCCGGCGATGAACAACACGCTATCGCCGCCGCCGCCGTTTAGCTTTGACAACATCGCGGCGCAGACACCAGGGGGCAGTGCCTTCCCGACTGGTCCGTTGAACCCGGACGATCCTGCGATGAAATAGGCGACGCCTGGCCAGCCTTGTTCGCGAGCCCATTCATTGACGCGGTCGCAAAACGCTCGCGTACCACCCCCGGGTGCAAGGACGGCCCATACCTCGGCGCGTAGGTTTTGCTGCAGCATGTCCGCGAACAGCCGGAACGACGATGCGCGGAACGCTTCGGTTTCGTCGACGAGCAACAGCGGATTGCGCAGGTCGGGCTTGTCGCTGCCGTAGCGGCGGATCGCTTCTCTGTACGGAATCCGATGGGGATCTGCCGCATTCGTTGCCGTTCGGCGCATCAGACGGGGACATGCGGCTGGCAGCCAAGAAATCAGCGACGCAGACCATCACGTCATCACGTTGCTCCACGCGCCGACAGCGGTCGTTCATCTTTCTCGTCGCCACGGCGCGCTGTGGCGGCTCATTGGTCAGCAGACGCCCCACGCACTACGGTTGAATTAGGCCGGGTTGCCGGCCCTCAAGCAACTGTTTCAGCAGTTCGCGCACCTTTCGCCTGCACACGTGCAACACATCGACGGCATCACGGGCCTCAAGCACCGGTCGGTCATGACACTCATGACGAGAGCGCCCCAGCCGGCGATGGCTTTCGGCCCCGATGGGGTTGTCCCTAGTGGCGACACGAACAGTTCATACATAGTATCCGAAATACGACATCTAGTACGAAAACGGATTATTAGTATTTTTCTGACGGTGTCAGCGGTATGGGCATCCGCCGATATGCCGTTTCGATACGTTTTGAGGAGCTTTTCTTGTTCATGGGCGAAATCCAGGTGGAAACTCGTGGCGCAGTTCGAATCTTGACGATCTGCAACGAGCGCATCCACAACGCATTTAGCGAAGCGATGTCAGCGGCGTTGCTCAGCGCATTCGACGAAGCTGAGGCGCACTCGAACGTCCGCGTGGTCGTCGTGACCGGGGCGGGAGATCACGCTTTTTCCAGCGGACATGATCTGAATGAGCTCGCATCTGGGCAGCATGCCCAAAGTGAGGTGGGCGAAGCGCCGTTCGTGCGCCCATTGACGATGAAGAAGCCGGTGATTGCCGCCGTGAACGGGCATTGCTGGGCCGCCGGCTTCATGCTCGGCCTCTCATGCGACATCCGCATTGCGAGCGAGAACGCGGTGTTCGGCTCGCCCGGCGCGCGGCTCGGCATCCTCCCCGAAGGTGGCCAGCTTTATCGACTGCCGCAGTTGATCCCGCCAGCGCGCGCGCTCGAACTGATGCTGACGTCCGTTCCGATGACAGCGGCCGAAGCATTTCGTTTCCATCTGGTGTCGCGCGTCGTGCCGACCGGTCAGGCATTGGCCGAAGCCGTGGCGCTGGCCGACGTCATCGCCTCGCGCTCGCCGGCAGTCGTGCAGGCGGTGAAGGCCGGTGTGAACCTGGGATTGCGCGAAGGGAGCCTCAAGGCAGAGGCGTATGAAGCCGACACCGCCCGCACGCTCCATGCCGGCGCGGACGCGAGGGAAGGCATTGCGGCATTCCTCGAAAAACGTGCCCCGCGCTTCGGCGAGGGGCCGTGCGTTTTATCCCCTTCCCAACCTGACAGCACCGGAGTGTGAAATCAACATGGCGTCGATTCATCCATTGCACCGATTGTTCAAACCTCGGCACGTCGCACTACTCGGTGTGTCGAAGGACACCGGCAAGGCAGGCTACAAGTTCCTGCGATCGCTGCTGGAAGCCGGCTTCGAAGGCAGGATCTCGCTGCTGGGTCGTCAGGCCGGCGAACTCGGTGGCATCGCGATCCATACCGACATGGACGATCTGCCTCCCGATATCGACGTTGCCTTTAATCTGCTCGGCCCCGCACAGACACCCGCCGTGCTGAAGGCGGTTGCCGAACGCGGCGCCGCTTACGCGGTCGTTTTCACCTCGGGTTTCGCCGAAATGGGTGTCGACGGTGCGGCCCTGCAAGACGACATGGTCCGCGCATGCAACGAGCGCGGCATGCGCATTGTCGGACCGAACTGCATGGGTCTCTTCAATCTGCCGTGGGGACTGAATCTGACTGAGATCAGCCCGCTGCCTGCCGGCCATGTCGCGCTCGTCTCGCAGAGCGGCAACGTGGGCGTCACGCTATGGGACCAGGCGCGCAAGCATGATCTCGGGTTCTCATGCTTCATCGGTTTCGGCAACCAGGCCGACATACCGGTGCATGAGTACATCGACTATCTCGGCCAGGACGACGACACCCGCGTGATCGCGGTCTATCTGGAAGGGCTTCGCCCAGGCGGCGGCGATGCGTTCTTCGACACCTGCGCGCGGGTGAGCCGCGTCAAGCCGATCGTGGTGCTGAAGGGCGGTCGCACCTCGGCGGGCCGGCGCGCGGCGGAGTCGCACACGGCCTCGCTGTCGTCGTCCGAGCGGGTGTATCGCGCACTGTTCGACGAAGCGGGCGTCGTCGAAGTCGATCAGATGGAACACCTGCTGCCAGTGGCCGAGGCGTTGATGCGCTGCCCCCCAATGGCCCACGATGACGTTGCCATCGTGGGCTCGGGCGGCGGACATTCGACCGTCTGCACCGACGAGGTCGAATCCGTCGGCCTCAAGGTGCCGGAGTTCTCGGCCGACCTGATCGAGCTGCTTGGCAAACAACTACCCGCCTGGGCGCCGAAAAAGAATCCCGTCGACATGACGGGCGCGTACATCAACGATCCGAGTCTGTTCGCGTCGATGACCGAACTCGTGATGACGAAAAACCCGTCGTTCGGTGCCGCCGTCGACTATGGCCTCTACGGTCTCTGGAAGGACGGCGCGCTGGCGGAGGGCAGCCCGCACGACTATGTCACGGCTGCCCCGCTGCTCGGCGCGGTGCAGGCCCGCCTGAACAAGCCTATCGTGTTCTATACGCCGTATGCCGACCGCTCGCATCCGTCGTTCACGGCGATGCGCGAAGCCGGGGTGCCGTGTTTCGACACGGTTGCATCGGTCGGTGTCGCGTTGGCAGCGCTGCGTCAGCGGGGCCGCTATCTCGCGCGACCCGCCGATGCGCCGCCGCAGGCGCGTCGTATGGCGCCCGCAACGGATATAGGGCACCCGCAGGCGGCCTACGGCTCCGAGGTCGCGGCCTATGCGCTGCTCGCACATCACGGCGTCAAACTGCCCCAGGTGCTAACCGCCGCCACGCCCGAGGCCGCTGCCCGGCACGCCGACACGCTCGGCTATCCGGTGGTCGTGAAAGCGGTTCTGCCTGGCGTTGCCCACAAGAGCGACGCGGGCGGCGTGCGAACCGGCATCGGCGATGCGGCGTCGGTACGCGAGGCGGCGCAGGGCATTGCAGCCAGCGTCGGGCGCGCGCTTGGCGCCGACGCGCTCGACGGCTTCATGGTGATGAAGGACCTGGGCCGGCGTCGCGAACTGATCGTTGGCGTGCGCCGCGATGTTTCTCTTCAGACGCTCGGCATCGTCGGTCTGGGCGGTGTGCTGACCGAAGCACTCAACGATGTGGCGGTCGTGCTTCTGCCGGCTACGCCCGAACGCGTGGTGCGCGCACTGGCGCGTCTGACCAGCGCCCGCGCATGGGGCGAATTCCGTGGCGAACCGGCGGTGCCGGTTGCCGCGCTGGCCAACCTGCTCAATCAACTCGACGACGCCGTGCAATCCAGCCCGGCGATCGACAGCGTGGAATGCAATCCCGTCATGGTGATCGGTGCAGAGGTTGTACCGGTGGACGCCGCCATCGCAATCAACGACAAGGAGCCGACGTGAATATCCCAATGCCGCAGGTCGAGATGCGCGAGAACGTGCTGACGATCACGCTGAACCGCCCGGAAAAGCTCAACGCGCTGACGCCGGAGATCTACACGTTCATCGGCGACCAGGTCACTCAGGCGAGTGCCGATCCAGCATGTCGCGCGGTCGTGCTGCGGGGCAACGGCCGCGCATTCTCCGCGGGCTTCGATCTGACGCTGGAGATGGGCGAGCGTACACACGAGGACAAGCTGCACGCGCTGCATGAGATCGCTAACCGCGCGCGCTGGGCGGTCTGGCATTGCCGCAAGCCGGTGATCGCGGCGATCCATGGCTACTGCATGGGGGGCGCGTTCGAACTGGTGTTGCCGTGCGACTTCACGATTGCGACCGAGAGCTGCCGGCTTGGCGAGCCGGAAATCCTGTTCGGCGAAGGCCCGGCCTTCATGATGGTGCCGTGGCTCGTCAATCACAAGATTGCCAAGGACATCCTGCTGACCGGACGGCAGTTCACTGCCGCTGAGGCGCTGCGCATGGGTATCGTCAGCACGGTTGTGCCCGACAGCGGTCTCGATGCGGCCGTCGACGCGTTGACGCAGACGCTGCGCCGCCTGCCGCCGTCGGCAGTGACCATCAACAAGGTGGGCATCAACCGCGCCTACGAGGCGCAGGGCATGGCGGCGCACATCAACAGCTGGGTCGAGGCCGCTGCGTATCTGTCTTACATGGACGACGCCGCGCGCAGCGAATTCCAGCGGCGCGTGATGGAGGAGGGGCCGAGCGCCGGCATCGCGTGGCGCACGCAGTATTACAACGGCGGCACGGCCCCGGAAAGGACGTAGCGCCATGCTCCATCTCATCGGCAAGCAGATCGGGCTGGGCATTTGCGTCGTGCTGACGGCCATCACGCTCACCTTCTTCATGGTGAGGTTGAGCGGGGACCCCACAGCACAGATCCTGCCTCAGGATGCCACCGTCGAACAGCGTCACGCGCTGCAGAAGCAACTCGGCCTCGACCAGCCGGTGCCGCAGCAGTACCTGCACTACATGGAAGGCGCGGCAAGCGGCAACTTCGGCAACTCGTACTTCGATGGCGAAACGGTGACCGCGATCATCATGCGACGTCTGCCGAACACGGTCGTGCTGGCGTGCGCATCGCTCGCGCTCGCACTGGTGTTCGCGATTCCGCTCGGACTGCTCGCCGCGACGCGCCGTGGAGGCGGGCTCGATCGCGCGGTGCAGGTGGTCAGCGTGATCGGCGTCTCGGTGCCGTCGTTCTGGATGGGCTTGCTGATGATCCAGGTCTTCGCGGTCGGGTTTGGCTGGCTGCCGACCTACGGGATTGGCGGCTGGCAGCATCTGGTGCTACCTACGTTGACGCTAGCGCTGTACGTGTTCCCGAGCATCACGCGGCTTACGCGTTCGTCGATGCTCGAAGTGCTGCCGGCCGGCTACGTCAACGCGGCCCGCGCCAAGGGCATGCCCGAGCGGCGCGTGATCTTCCGCACGGTGCTGCGCAACGGCATCGTGCCGGTGCTCGCGCTGACCGCGCTCGAGATCGGCACGTTGTTCGGCGGCGCCGTGCTGACCGAGACGGTGTTTTCGTGGCCAGGCATCGGCCGGCTCGCGATCGAGTCGATCCAGCGTCGCGATTTTCCGATCATCCAAGGCGTGGTGGCGTACGTGGCGGTCATCTTCGCGGTCGTCACGGTGCTGGTCGAAATCATCATCCGTATCGTCAATCCGAGACTGAGGCAGGCATGACACCATCCGCATCCGTCACTACGCCGTTGCAACGGTTGCGCAGGCGCGTCGCCTGTCAGCCTGCGATGATCGTGTTGTCGCTGGTGTTGCTTGCGCTGACGCTGATCGCCGCGATCGGCGGCGACGCCTTGACGCCGTTCGACCCGACCTTCCAGGACCTGGGCAGCCGGCTGCTTGCGCCGGGCACCATGGGTCCGGAGGGCCGCTACTGGCTCGGCACCGACGCGCTCGGGCGCGATATGTTGTCGTTGCTGATCATGGGCGCGCGGCCGGCGCTGTTCGTGTCCGTCTGCGCCGTGGCGTTCGCCGCCGCGCTCGGCATCTGCGCCGGCATCGTCGCGGGCTATCGCGGCGGCCGCCTCGCGGACATGCTGCTGTATCTGTCGAATATCCAGCTGTCGTTTCCGTTTTTCCTGCTGGCCATCACCATCGTCGGCATCCTGAGCCCGAGCGTGCCGCTCGTCATTGCCGTGATCGCGCTCGGCAGCTGGGTGCCGTTCGCCCGCGTGAGCTATTCGGACACCGGCCAGATCAGGCAGCTCGAATACGTCGAAGCCGTGCTCGTGATGCGCGGCAGCACGTTGCGGGTGTTGCTGCGGCACATCCTGCCGAACGTGCTGCCCAACGTGACAGTGCTGGCGACGTTCGCGCTCGGCACGGCGATCGTCATGGAAAGCGGCCTGAGCTTCGTCGGGCTTGGCGTGCCGACCGCGACGCCGACCTGGGGCCGCATGCTCAGCGAGGGCCGCGATTACATGGATACCGCGTGGTGGCTGACCGTGTCGCCCGGCGCCTGCATTTTCCTGCTCGTCTTCGCGATCAACGTGCTCGGCGAGCAGCTTCGCGATTCATCCGATCCAAAGCTGAACCGGCGCTGATGCTGAGCGGCACCCATGCAGATTTATCGTGCAAATTCACCGCAGTACTTAACTCAACCAAGGGGTAGGGCATGAACATGCGGAATTCTGTCACAACGAGGTATTCGCTTCCGGCCGGCTGGCGCGCGCTGCGCGTCGCGGCACTCACGCTGCTGATGTCATTGGGCGCACCCGTCGCGCATGCGGCGCCGCCGGCGAGCCCGGAAGTCCGTGTGGCCCTGAGCGGCGGCATCGATCAGCTCGATCCGGGGCGCACGGCCAACGGGCCCGATTTCGCGATCATCAGCCAGATCTACGAGACGCTGCTCGCGCTCGATCCGAAGACGGGTGCGCTGCTGCCGAACATCGCGAAATCGTACAGCCTGAAAGAGCCGACGTTGTGGGAATTCAAGCTGCGCCACGACGTGAAGTTTCAGGACGGCAAGCCGCTGACGGCCGAGGACGTCAAGTATTCGATCGATCGCATTCTCAACCCTCAGTTGAGTTCGCCGCATTTCTCTCAGCTCAACTCGGTGTCGGAGGTCATCGTCGTCGATCCGTACACGGTGCAGATCCGTACCAAAACGCCTGACCCGCTGCTGGTCAGGCGCATGCAGCCGATCGGCGGCAGCGGCCGCGTGTTCATCGTGCCGAAGCACTATTTCGAAAGCCACACACAGCAGGAAGTGAACGACAAGCCGCTTGGCTCGGGTCCGTACAGGCTCACCGAATGGCGCAAGGGGACCTCGCTCACGCTGGAACGCAATCCGGCGTACTGGGGCAAGATGCCCGATGTCGCCACCGGCCGCTTCACCTTCGTGCCGGAGAATTCCACGCGCGTGAATGCGTTGTTGCAAGGGGAAGTCGACGTCATCCAGCGGGTGCCGATCTCGGACGTCGAGCGGATCGACAAATCCTCGAACGCGAGAGTCATCACCAGCATGGACGGGCTGGTGCACACGCTGCTGCTTGATTCGCGCAAGCCGCCGTTTAACGACATCAAAGTCCGTCAAGCATTCGTGGAATCGATCGACATCAACAATATCGTCACGCATCTGCTCGGCAAGTATGGCCGCGTGCTGACGACGCCGATGGCACCCAACGTCGTGCAGGTCGACAAGACGATCAAGCTGTACCCCTTCAATCGCAAGGAAGCGCAGTCGCTGCTGGGCGGCAGGACCATCGACCTGAAGACGTACACATCGGATGGACGCTACGTCAACGACCGCGAGATTTACCAGGCCATCAACGCGCAGGTGGGTGCCACCGGCTTCAAGGTTACGCCGCAGGTCATGGAGTGGGGCCGGTTGATCGGCATGATGCAGAACCGCAGCGGCGGACCGTTCTACATCATCGGCTGGGACTTCGGCGAAGGCGATGCCAGCAAGATGAACTCGTTCCTCAATTCGAATTCGCCGCTTAGCGTGACGGCCGATCCGGACTACGACAAGCTCGCCATGGCGGCCGCCGCCGAAATGGACGAGGGCAAGCGGACCGCCTACTGGAAAGAAGCACAAAAGCTGGTTCACGATCGTTATTACGTCGCCGCGGTCTGGCAGGCCGCATCGATCTACGGCTTTTCGAGGCGTCTGCAGTGGGACGCGCCGTTCGGCGACAACTTCGACCTTGCCACGGTCAAGGTTCTGGCGAAATGACCGTGTCCATATTGCGCAACCCCGCGGCCACTCCGGTGCTCGACGTCTCCGATCTCAACGTCACGTTCCGCACGCGCGGCGGCGACGTCCGCGTGGTGCGCGATCTCGACTTTCTCGTGGCGCGGGGCGAAGTCTTTGCTGTCATCGGCGAATCGGGTTCGGGCAAGTCGACCATGGCGCAGGCCGTGATGGGGCTGCTGCCCGGGCAGGCGTCGATGACCGGTCGCATCGCGCTCGCGGGGCAGCCGATCCAGGATCTGCCGCCGCACGCGCGCCGGCAGCTGTGCGGCACACGCATGGGATTGATCAGCCAGGATGCGCTGGCGGCGCTCAACCCATGCACGAGCGTCGGCTTCCAGATCGCAGAAACGCTGATGGTCCATCGCGGCATATCGCGGCGCGACGCGATGGAGCGCGCCGTCGATCTGCTCGCGCAGACGGGGATCCCGTCGCCCGAAGAGCGCGTGCATCACTATCCGCACCAGTTCTCGGGCGGCATGCGTCAGCGCGCGCTGATCGCCATCGCGCTGGCGCTCGAACCGGACATCCTAATCGCAGACGAACCCACCACGGCGCTTGACGCCACCATCAAAGCGCAGATCCTGCAACTGCTGATGCGGCTTCGCAGCGAGCTGGGCATGGCTGTGCTGATCGTGACGCACGACATGGGCGTGGTGGCGCGCATGGCCGACCGCATGCTGGTGATGTACGCCGGCCGGGCCGTCGAAACAGGCGCGGTGACGGAGATGTTCGACGCGCCGGCGCATCCCTATACGCGTGCGCTGCTCAAGGCGATGCCGCGACTCGATTGCTCGGGACAGGCATTGCACGCCATTCCCGGCGCGCCGCCGTCGCCACAGGCGATTCCCTCCGGCTGCCCGTTCCATCCACGCTGCCCGCTGGCGGTGGAACGCTGTGCGATCGACGTGCCACAACCGATTGTCTTCGGCGACAACCGGACGACGCTTTGCCGCTTTTCTCCCGAGGAGGTGATCTATGCCGAACGTGCATGACGTGGTGGCGCCCGTCACGGACGAGGCGCCGGTGCTGCAGACGAACGGCCTCGGACGCAGTTTTAGGATTTCGCGCCCGTGGCCACAAAAACCACTCTGGCTCGACGCGGTCAACGACGTGAGCCTGTCGCTCGGCCGCAGCCGTACGCTCGGTATCGTCGGCGAATCCGGCTGCGGAAAATCGACGCTGTCGCGCATGCTGGTCGGCATTCTGCAGCCGACCGTCGGCACCTTGCGCATCGACGGCGTGGACGTCTCGCAACTGCATGGGCAACGCTGGCGCGAAGTCATGCGCGACGTACAGATGGTGTTCCAGTCGCCTTACACCGCACTCAATCCGCGCCTGACGATCGGCGAGATCGTGCGCGAGCCGCTCGACATCCACGAACCGCACCTGCCGAAGGCCGGACGCATGGCGAAGGTCGTGGCGATGCTGGAGCGGGTCGGGCTCAACGCGGCGCATGTGTCGCGGTATCCGTACTCGCTATCGGGTGGCCAGCAGCAGCGCGTGGGCATTGCCCGGGCGCTGGTGCGGCCGACGCGCGTTGTTATCTGCGACGAACCGGTGTCGGCGCTGGACGTCTCCGTACAGGCGCAGGTGTTGAACCTGCTGCGCGAATTGCAGGAAGACCTGCAGGTATCGTACGTGTTCGTGTCGCATGACCTCGCGGTGGTCGCGAACGTTGCGCACGACATCGCCGTGATGTACATGGGACGCATCGTTGAACTCGGTGCGGCGCGCGACGTGCTGCAGGCGCCGCGTCATCCTTATACGCAGGCGCTGCTCGACAGCGCCAACGAGCCCGACCCGCGCGTGGAGCGCGCACGCACGCCGCGCGTGCTGACGGGAGAACTGCCGCGCCCGACGGATCCGCCAAGCGGATGCCGGTTTCGCACGCGCTGCTGGATGGCCCGCGACATCTGTGCGCAATCGGTTCCCTTGCTCGTCAATCGCTCCGGGGCGCCGCAACGCGTTGCCTGCCATTTCGCGTGAGCGGCGCATCGAATGTCCTTCCCGGTTGAAGATCAAATTCATGCCCAACGACACTCAACATTCTCTTCACGTCGCGGTGGTCGGAGCCGGCGTCATCGGTGCGATGACCGCCTGGCGGCTTGCCCGGCGCGGCGTTCGCGTCACGATTCTTGACCGCTTCGCACCGGCGCACGATCGGGGGGCGACCGGCGGTGAAACGCGCATCTATCGAACCGCTTGCAAGGAAGGCGCGGCGCATGTGCCGCTGGTCCGCGAAAGCCTGTCATTGTGGCGCTCCCTGGAGGCCGAGTCGGGCAATGCGCTCCTAACGCTCACCGGTGTCGGCTCGGTCGGCGTCGAGAGCGAGCCCGGCATGCGCGCGATCGGCGAAACGGCGGCGCAGTTCGGCCTGCCGCTCGAAGTGCTCGAGCGGCAGGCGGCGATGGACCGTTTTCCGCAATTCCGGCTCGCGCCGGGAGAAATCATGCTGCTGGACCCCGAGGGCGGCGTGCTGAAGTCCGATCTCGCCGTGCTGTCGGCGGTCGAGCGGGCGGTCGCACTGGGCGCGCAGTTACGGACATACACCACCGTCGATGCCATCGAAACGTTCGACGATCACGTCGCGCTGCGCATCGGCGACGCCGTCGAAACCTTCTCGCATGTCGTGATGGCGCCAGGCGGCTGGGCGCCGTTCGAGCCCGCGCTCTCCGACCTGCCGCTCGTGACCCGACGTATCACGTTGGGCTGGTTCGCGCCTCGCATACCTCAGCAGTTTTCGATAGATCATTCGATCGTGATGATGCACACCTTCGACGGCGGCTACTTCTATTGCTTTCCAAGCATCGACGGGAGCACCGTCAAGGGCAGTTGCAACGTCGGCGGCTGGCCTCTCGTCACCGCGCCCGATGCGCTGCCACGCACGCTGTCGGGCGTCGAACTTTCCCACCTGTGCCGCGCCGCGGCCGAGGCCGCGCCGGGACTGCGGCCCGATCCCACGCGCATCGGCGTGTACATGGATGCCTACACGCCCGACAGCGAAGGGCTGCTGGGAAGTCATCCCGGCAAGGGCAAGTCGCGGATGATCGTCGCGACCGGCTTTTCGGGGCACGGCTTCAAATTCTCACCGGCGATCGGCGAGGCGGCGGCGCGCCTGATCGTCGACGGTGCGCCTGGCCTGCCTGTCGCGCATCTCGATATCGGCCGGTTTGCCGGTGTGTCGAATCCATTGGGGGCGGTGTCTTGAACCATCAAAAAACCTACATCAACGGACAGTGGCGCGAGGCCAATGGAGCCGTCACGACCGACCTTGTCGACAGCTATACCGAGGCGGTCTTCGCGCGTGTGCGAACCAGTTCGCTTTCAGACGTCGACCTGGCTGTCGCGAGCGCGCGCGCCGCGTGGCCGGCCTGGTCGCGCCAATCGACCGGCGCGCGCGCGGCCGCACTGCAGCGGGTGGCGGCCGCGCTGGTCGCGCGCAGCGACGCGTTGATCGAAGCGATATCGCGCGAAGTGGGCATGCCGCGAAAACTGGTGCGCCGTATCCAAGTCGAGGCGCCGATCGCGGCATGGAGACGCTACGCCGAACTCGCCGTGACACTGGACGAGCCGGTTCGCATCGGACATTCCATTGTTGAACGCGTGCCGACAGGCGTGGTGGCGTGCATCACGCCGTGGAACTATCCACTGCATCAGATCACGGCGAAGGTGGCGCCGGCGCTCGCGGCGGGCTGTGCGGTGGTGCTCAAGCCGTCTGAGATCGCGCCGCTCAGCGCTTTTCTGCTGGCTGACGCAATTGCCGCCGCAGATCTGCCGGCCGGCGTGTTCAACCTGGTACATGGGCACGGCGAGGATATCGGCGATGCACTGGTCCGGCATGCGGACGTCGACATGATTTCGTTCACCGGTTCGACGGCAGCGGGGCGAAGGATTGCCGCCACGGCGGGCTCGCAGCTCAAGCGTCTCGGGCTGGAACTGGGCGGCAAATCGGCGTCCGTGGTATTGCCCGGGGCTGACCTGGCCCAGGCGGTGAAGGCGACGCTCGCCAGTTGCCTCCTGAATTCGGGGCAAACCTGTTCGGCGTCGACCCGCCTGTTGGTGCCGCGCGACGACCATGCCGTGGTGATCGCGCTGCTTCGCGCGCAGATGGGCAGCTACGTGATGGGCGATCCGGCGGCGACGACGACTCGCCTCGGGCCACTTGTGTCCGCGCAGCAGCGGGCACGCGTGACGTCGATGATCGACGCGGCGCTGGTCGCGGGCGCCGAGGTGATCGCCGGCGGTCACCGGGCGCAGCCCGTGCCGCCACACGGGTTTTTCGTGCCGCCGACGGTGCTCGGCAACGTGACGCCGGCCATGCCGATCGCGCAGCAGGAAGTGTTTGGCCCGGTGCTGGTTCTCATGGCTTACGACACCGTGGCCGACGCGGTCGCGATCGCCAACGACACGCGTTATGGTCTGGCCGCCAGCGTGTGGGGCGCGACGCCTGAGGCAGCACATGGGGTCGCGCGGGCGCTGAGGGCAGGGCAGGTCGACATCAACGGTGCGCTGTTCAATCCCGACGCACCGTTCGGCGGCTTCGGCGATTCGGGCGTCGGCCGCGAGAACGGCCCCTATGGGCTCGAAGCGTTCGTCGAGACGATTTCATACCAGTTGCCGGCGGGCTACGCCGGACGCGGGTCCAACATCCACTGAAGGAACGCCATCACATGGCCTATACCGAACTGATCTATCGCGTGACCGACTCGGTCGCCACTATCGTTCTGAATCGACCGCAGCAGCTGAACGCATTGACGCATGTGCTCGAGTCCGAACTGTACCGCGCTGTCGCCGAGGCCGATGCGGATCCAGCGGTTCGCGCTATCATCCTGACCGGCGCCGGCAAGGCCTTCTGCGCGGGCATGGACATCGCCCAGCTGGAAGGCCTGCCGCCGGACGACATCCGATCCGCGCGGCACATGCGGGCGTTCGACATGGGCGTGCGGGCGGACTACCAGACCCGCTATTCGTATTTTCCGGCCTGCAGCAAGCCGATCATCAGTGCGATCAACGGCGCAGCGGCTGGGCTCGGGCTGGTGATGGCGCTGTATAGCGATTTCCGGATCGCATCGCGTACGTCGGTATTCACCACCGCGTTTGCGAAGCGCGGCCTCGTGGCCGAACACGGTGTCGCGTGGATCTTGCCGAGGATCGTCGGCCATGCCAGCGCCACCGATCTGCTGCTGACATCCCGTAAAATCGACGCTGCTGAAGCGCTACGCGTTGGGCTCGTGCATCAGGTCGTGGACGTCGACGAACTGACTACACATGCGCAGGAATTTGCAGTGCGTCTGGGGCGTGACGTGTCGCCGCGATCGGTTCGCGTGATGAAGCGGCAATTGTGGGAAGCCCCGTTCCAGGACCTGGCCGCGGCAGTACGCGTCGCCAACGACGAAATGGTTGCGAGCTTCGGCAGCGACGATTTCAGGGAGGGTGTGAATCATTTCATCGAGAGACGCGCGCCGGCATTCACCGGCCAATGACGAATCGTGCGAACGGCGGCTCGCGCCGCGTTTGGGAAACAGAGAGCGTGTGATGTGACTCAGAGAATAAACATGACGAGGGAGATGCCCCCCGAACGGAGCGACGTGCCGTCGTCGCTGAGATTCGAAGAGATGCTCGGCAACAAGACCCTCGACCGATCCCTGTCGAAGCGCGAGCGTACCCGCTATCTGTTCATGGCGATCGCGGCACGCTGCATCCAGCAAAGCCCGGCGCAAAACCCGACGGTCGAGTTCGTGCTGGCCCAGTCAGGTCTCGCTCGCAGCACCTTTTACAATCACTTTAAGGATGTCGACGATTGCGTCTTCGAAGTGCTCAGTCTTTTCTTCGAATACATTGAGGGCAGCCGTGTCAGCAGTTCGCGCGACCTGCCGACCTACGACGCGATTCTGGAAGCCAATCGCTGGTATTGCCGCGCCTACGAGGCCAATGCGAACCTCTTTGCCGCCATCCATCGCAACGCCGATCTCGGCAAGATCCGGGAAACGCGAAATTCGCACTGGGCGATGAAAGTGGTGCACGTCTCCGGACGGCGCCGTGGTCAGCCTTTTACCGGACGCGAACGCATCGAGTATGGCGGGCTGATTCGCATCCTGATCACGATGACGATCGAGACTCTGCGTGAACGTTTCGTCAATCAGGATGCGTTGCTCTGCGAGGCGTTCCCTACTGCGGACGACGTTGCCGTGAAGGTGAGCGAGATCTGGTATGAACTAGTGAAGAAGTACGAAACTCCAGTGAGTATAGCGGCGAACCGTGAGTTCATGGAACGTCAAGGCTCCGAAAACGGCGACGTCAGCTAGGGTCGGCGGCAATGAGTAAGCGTGCCGGCTAATTCCCCAACGACAAGGCGCCCCCAGTACTCGACATTGTCTCTATATGAACGCGTCCCGTTTGCAGCAGTTTTCTTGTGTTTCGACATACAGGATGGGCTGCGGCTCTATATTCGGCCTTGTTGCAGCCGGTACTGTCCGCTGCGGGCCCCTATGAAATCCGCTGACTCGCACCTCATTCTCCTAGCGAGCTCGAAGCTCTTGAGACAATTCAGGTTTAGCGAGTCCAGGTCCTACCTGGTTTGTCATCACACTCGAAACGCTGCGCAACCTTTCGACGTTCGCGCCATCTTGTTGGCTAGCGCGACGATTACAACATTCGTTGGTCGCCGTTTCTTCATCTGCTCGACCCACGGGTCCGGTTCCTTCGCATGCGTCAACACTGCTCGCGCACCGTGAATCAGTAGCGTGCGCAGATACGTGTCGCCTCGCTTGCTGATCCCATGCAGGTTGATCTTGCCGCCCGAGCCAATCTGCTTGGGCACCAGGCCCGCCCATGCGGCGAATTCCCGTCCCGACCGGAACGCTTTCGGGTCGCCCATCATCGCCACCGCCGTCGTTGCCCTGATCCACCTCTGCATTCGCGATATGGCTTGAGCCCACCATCGATTGACTGGATTGCGATGGCGCGTTTAGGCTTGAGACATGCGCTCATCCAAAGTCGATCTGAATCTCTTCGTTGTGTTCGAAGCCGTCTATCGAACGCGCAACCTCACGCGCGCGGCGGAGTTGCTCTTCATTACACAGCCCGCCGTGAGCAATGCGCTTGCACGTATGCGCAACGCATTCGACGATCCGTTATTCGTGAGCACGCCGGCCGGCATGATGCCCACGCCGGTTTCCGAAAACATCATTGGACGCGTGCGTGAGGCGCTTCAGCTACTCGATTCGAGCACCCACGCCGGCGAACGTTTCGATCCGGCCACATCACAGCGAACCTTCCGGCTCAGCATGAACGACCTGACGGAGGCATTGCTGCTTCCGGCGCTCGAAGACGTGCTGCAGCGCCTCGCGCCCGGCATTCGTATCGAGAGCTACTTCACGACGCGCCGCGACGTTCCGGAAGCGCTCGCCAGCGGCGCGGTCCATCTCGTGATCGACGCCCCGCTCATCGACGATCCGTACCTCGAGCAGGCGCCGCTGAGTCGCGACCGCTATGCCTGCATGATGCGCAAGGACCATCCGTTCCCGAAGAAGAAGCTGACGATCGACGACTATCTGCGCCTGGGCCATATCCACGTGTCCAGCCGCCGCCAGGGGCCCGGTCTCGTCGATGGCGAACTCAACAAGCTGGGACTGCGCCGCACCATCCAAGCCCGCGTTCAGCACTATCTCGTCGCGCCCTTAATCGCGATGCGTACCGACCTCGCCCTGACTGCGCCGCTCATCTTGCTCAAACGCTACGACGCGCGCATCCTGGCGCTGCCTTTCGATCTTCCCGATCTCGAGACGCACGGCTACTGGCATCGCAGCGTGACGGCGGACCCTGCGCATCGCTGGCTACGCGAGCAGATCGGCGGTCTCATGCGCAAGCAAAGGCAAAAGGGGGGTCACGAATAGTTATGGTGAAGTATTACGAAAATAAATTTCCTGAATAGCCTGCGTCCCGGTAATGTTTTACGCATGTTCAGACGAGGTCGACATGGCGGAACTCTACCTGGTGCGGCATGGACAAGCGTCTTTCGGCGCTGAAAACTATGACGAGCTTTCGTCTGCGGGCGTCGCTCAATCACGCTGGCTGGGGGAATACTACGCGCAGCGTGGCCTGAGGTTCGATCATGTCGTGACTGGCACGATGCACCGGCACGCGCAAACCGCCGACGCGTTGCTCACCGCACTGGGCGGCGAGCCGGTGGAGATCGTGCAGGACGCGGATCTGAACGAGTACGATTTTCGCGCCCTGTTTTCCGCGTTGGGCGAAAGCGATGCGGCCGCCGGTCTGCTGGCCGAAGGCTCGATGAAGCGCTTCTATCAGGGCCTCAAGCAAGTCCTGCATCTGTGGTCCGAGGATAAGCTGCCTGGGCGCGTTCCTGAAACATGGGTGCAATTCCAGGCGCGCGTCGAGCGTGCGCGCCTTGCCATCCAGCGCAGGGGCGGCAGGCGGGTTTTGGTGGTGAGTTCGGGCGGTCCAATTGCTGCTTTCTCCCAACAGATTTTGCAGGCCTCGGCGGCCGCCGCGATCTCGCTCAACATGCAGATCCGCAACAGCAGCGTGAGCCAGTATGTCTTCAACGACAGCACTATGTCGCTGGTCACCTTCAACACCTTGCCGCATCTCGAACAGCCCGAGCGGCGTGAATTCGTCACCTATGCCTGATTCACATCCGGATCCCACCTCCATCATGGATACAAGTCTTCGGTTCGATGTCGATGCACTCACGCGCTACTTGA
>Ga0207705_10000611_pt1 | contig 29892 bp, 29 predicted proteins | sample KBSC13metaG_FD_184314 | JGI IMG/M metagenome (GOLD analysis project Ga0207705, IMG submission 184314) | Corn rhizosphere microbial communities from Kellogg Biological Station, Michigan, USA - KBS C1-3 metaG (SPAdes) (version 2) | ecosystem: Host-associated > Plants > Roots > Rhizosphere > Soil ... | reverse complement strand
CGGGCTTGCGGTCGTCATCATAGGAATAGAACGACCAGCCGCCATGCGCGGCATCTTTCACATGCGCTTCCAGCCCCATGATCTCGCCGGTCTGGATCTGGCCGTGCTTGAGGATGGACTTGTTGGTGGCGCCGCCGCGGTTCTCCAGCATCAGCACCGTCTTGTCCGGCCACGCGCCATTTTTCAGGAACGACTCGTAAGCCGCGCGCGGCGCGAACACATTGTTGAACATATGTGTATCGCCCATCGGCGCCTTCGGGCTGTAGCTCATGTCCAGCCCCGAACTCAGAAACACCCATTCGCGATAATCGGCGGGAAAGATCAGCTTGCCGGCTGCATCGTATTGCGGCGCGGGGGCAGGCATCTCAGCGGCGCCGAGGAACAGGCCGAACGATGCCACGGCAACGGTGGCGATGCTAAAGATGCGCAGCGATATCATGGGTGCATTCCTTGGGTGAAGCAAAGCGGCTTCGCCACGCGCTGGGCGTTACGCCGAAGCGCCGTTCGAAAGCGCGGCGGAAAACATCGTCGCTGCGAAAGCCGCATCCATGCGCGATACGCGCCAGATCGCGCTCGCCCGAGGCCATGCGTTGCCGCGCCGCGTCCAGGCGCAGCCGTTCCAGATGCGCGGCGGGAGTTTCGGCGAAGGCGTTTTTGAATCGCCGCGCGAACTGGCGGCTGGAAAGCCCCGCATGCGCCGCCATGCTTTCCACTGTCCAGTTCGAGCCAAGATCGGCGGCCACGGCGGCGGCAAGATTGGCGAAGCGGTCGCTGCCGCGCGTCTGAAAGCGCAGGGGCTCGGAATATTGGATCTGCCCGCCGGAGCGTTTCATATAGACGACAAGCTGGCGCGCGGTGGCGAGCGCCAGTGCGGGGCCGTGATCTTCTTCCACCAACGCCAGCGCCAGATCGATTCCCGCCGTCATCCCGGCGGAGGAATAGAACGCACCGTCCTTGATGAAGATGGCATCCGGCTCAAGCTTCACGCGGGGAAAGCGCCGCGCCGCGTCGGCGGCATGCGCCCAATGTGTCGTGGCGCGCCGCCCATCAAGCAATCCGCTCGCCGCCAGCCCATAAAGCCCGGTGCAGACCGACACGATGCGCCGCGTGCGCTTCGCGCGGGTACGCAGCCATGTGGCGACGGCGGCGTTGACCTTCTCTTCGCGTAGCCCCGCCCCGCCCGGCACGACAATGGTGTCGAAAGCGGGTGCATCCTTCAGCGTCGCATCCGGCACCATGCGAAGGCCGGACTCCGCGCGAAACGCTCGCGCCGAAAGCCCGACAGTGACGGTTTCGTAGAGCGCGGAGCGCTTGCGCCAGTCATTCCCGCCCGCGACATAGAACGTATCCAGCACGCCGACCAGATCGATCGCCGCGACCCCATCAAATCCCAGAAGCCCGATGCGTTTAAGCTTGGCCATAGGCGCTCATACCTCGAAGACGGCATGGCGCTTATGACATACATCCGACGATTTCGGACATTCGATCAGGATCGCAGGGAAGCGCTTTCCGCGAACAAACGGCTGAACGCAACATACCCGGCAAAAGCGGCCGCGATCTGCGCCCCAACGAAGCCCGGCACCGCGTGCGGCGCGATCCCTGCGAAACTATCCGTCAGCGCGCGCGCGATCGTCACCGCCGGATTGGCGAAGGATGTCGAGGCCGTGAACCAGTAGGCGGCGGCGATATAGAGGCCCACCAGCGCGGGCGTGGTGTCGGGTTTGCGCGCGCAGCCGGCGATCGTGAGCAGCAATCCAAACGTCGCCACGAATTCCGAAAGCCATTGCGACGGCCCGTCGCGCAGCTTGTGCGAGACTTCCAGGATCGCCACGCCGAACATCGCATGGGCGATCCACACGCCGGCGATCGCGGCGAGGATTTGCACCGCCGTATAAAGCATCGCGTCGCGCCAGCCGATCTCGCGGCGCAATGCGAAATAGAGCGTCACCGCCGGATTGAAATGCGCGCCCGACAAAGGCGCGAACACGGAAATCAGCACGACCAACGCCGCACCCGTCGCCACGGTGTTGCAGAGCAGGGCCAGCGCATCGTTCCCGCCCGCCAGCCGCTCTGCCATGATGCCGGAGCCGACCACGGCCATCAGCAGGAACGCCGTGCCGAGCGCTTCGGCGGCAAGACGGCGCGACAGGGGCGTCACGCGGACGTTTTCGCGTCTTCGGTTCTGCCGATCTCGTCCAGGCGCTTCTTCAACGACATGCGGTCGAGCGACGGCACCGGCAGATTGGCGAACAGTTCGATGCGCCGCTGCAACGCCATGAAGGCATCGCGGAACGCCTGTGCGATCTTCGTTTCGCTGCCCTGGGCGGCGGCGGGATCGGGAACGCCCCAATGCGCCGTCATCGGTTGGCCGGGCCAGACGGGACAGACTTCGTTGGCCGCGTTGTCGCAAACGGTGAAGACGAAATCGAGTTGCGGCGCTCCGGGTTTGGCGAATTCGTCCCAGCTTTTGGACCGCAAGCCGTCGGTCGCAAATCCAAGCCGTTGCAGCAAGGCGAGTGCATGCGGATTCACGTCGCCTTTCGGCATGGAGCCCGCGGAATAGGCGACGAATTTGCCTTTGCCCATCTTGTTCAGGATCGCCTCGCCCAGGATCGAGCGTGCGGAATTTCCCGTGCAGAGAAACAGCACATTGTACGAGCGGTCGGGTTGGCCGGTGCGCATCGTCATCTCACGCGCAGCAGGCGGCTTGAGGACCGCAGCAGGATTCGTTTTTGGCATCGGACGCGCGCGGCGTTTCGTCTTCGCCATAGGTCGTCGCCTCGCCGAAGGTGAAGAAGGTTTCCCATTTCACGCCGGACGGATCGTCCACCCACGCCTTGTTGGATCGCGCGTAGCAGCAGGCCGTCGCTTCCTGATCGCGCGTCGTCTCGCCAGCCGCTTTCAGCCGCTGCGCCAGTTCGCGCAATTCGCCGTCGGTGTCCGTCTGGATGCCCAGATGATCGACGCCGCTGGCACGGTCGCGCTGCGAGATCGCAAGGTTCACGCGCGGATCGTCCAGCATCCATTTGGCGTAATCGTCCTTGCGCACGGAAGGCTGGCTCGCGAACAGCGTGGAATAGAAGCCGATGGACTTCTGAAGATCGTCCACCGCGATATGAATGTGCAGGCGTTTCATGATTTTCTCCTTTAGCAACAGCGTTTGGCGACGGCGGCCAGCGGTGCGCAAACTTCCTTGCGCCCGCCGCAGCAATCCTCGGTGAGAAAGACGAGCAATCCGCTCATCGCGTCGAAATCGGCGGAATAGATGATGGAGCGCCCCTCGCGCCGCGCGCGGATCAGCCCGGCGTTCGACAGGATGAGAAGCTGCTGCGACATCGTATTGGCCGCGGTCTTCAGCTTGCGCGCGATATCGCCCGCCGCCATCCCGTCCGGCCCGGCTTTCACCAGCAGGCGGAAGACTTCAAGGCGCGCATCCTGCGCGAGCGCGGAAAGCCGTTTGACGGCGTCTTGCGTATCCATATTTCAATAATTCCTGAAATATGGAAGTAAGTCAAGCGGCACAAGCGGCGCGCGGCCGTCAGGTCAGTCCGGCCATTTGCCGCCGCGCGGCTTGTACACGCTGGCGTTCAGGATGAATTGCACCTCGTCGCCGGCCCCCAAGGGCAGGTAGAGCGTCTCGAACCAGTCGAAGCGCGCGAGCGAGAGATCGCGTCCCATGATGCCGCGATAGCCGACCGGCGCGCGCCGGGTACGCGCCAGATCGAAGGAGTATTTGAGGGCGGCGACGAATTGGGGAGAGGCCGCCTTCGTGTCGCTGATCTTCTGGCCCGGCGAATTCGGGCCATAGGCCTGCACATGGGCATCGCCGATGAAGCGCAGTTCGTAGTCATCGGTCTGCGGAATGAACCGCATCAGACTGATGTTGCGCAGCAGCTTTCCCAGCGGCCGTGGAAGGACCTCCTCGCGCGACGGCATCGTCCGGCCGTTGCGATGCCGTTCCCATATGTCGAACACAGCTCTGACCTCGACGGACTCCAGCTGGTCGGGCGAAATTTCGACGATTTCGGTTTTTTCCGGCATGTGTCCTGGAGCGGCCGCAGCGCGCGCGAAACGGGTATTCAGCGATGGGTGCATTTGGGGACGTGTTCACCTCCGGATGCCGGGCAGACAGGTTACGATCGACAGGTGAATCAACCGCCACAGGGACCGGTCAATTTGCGCGCATCGGGGAAAGAAAGCTTTAAGCATCAAAAGGGCGCAAAATCGCGACGCATGCCAAGGGCGGCACCATCGGCTTTGCCTGCCAGGATCCAGCGCAGGCCGATGCCCGGCACAAAGCGGGCGCACGGCCGGCGGCACGGTGATCGAAGACCCGCCGGGCGTGCGCGAAAACCGGGGCAGCAAACTCTATCTCGCCTATCTGCGCGACCGGCAACAAGCTGTGCGCGTTGCATCGCATGTGATCAACGTCGGAGCGCAGCGTGAACGGCGCTGCGCTCCGGGTTTGTGACGAGCCTTAGGACTGATGTTTGAAGGATAGTATCGCGTCCTCGGATCCCACGTCCGCACGAAGAAATCCTGAGCGGCGAATGGAAATTTCTGGAGGCGGCGGCGGTCGAGTTACGGGCGCCCCGAAATGAGACGGCGCAGCGATAATCTGCTACACTTCTCGCGACTCACCAAAAAAGGGCGACGTTAGCGCGCCGCCCTCAATTGGTTTCCTCAAAAACGCTGGAAGCGTCGCAGTGGAATACGTTTGTAGAACCCAATAGGACTCCGATTTGGGTATGTAGGTCAAGCGGCGCTTCCTTTTTTTCAACAAAAGGAATGGTCATTATGGCTAAGGACAAAGACTACGAAGTGAGAAAAGTTGGACGCGACTCGAAAGATGGGCAATTCATTCCCATTGAAGAAACGAAGCGCAGGCCCAGCACGACGGAAGTCGAAAAAATCAAATACCCTAAGAAGTAGTCTAACGAGGGCCATGCTTGCATGGCCCTCTTCTTCATAAGATCGATGTATTTCTTCGTGCCACTGACGATGATATGATTCCTCATTCAGCTATTTATAAAGCCGCTGCTTCGAAAGCTTGAGCGATGTATATGCAGCCGATGTTAGTAGTGGGGACGAAGGTTTCCGTGCCATTTTTATTTGGCTTTTGCGAACATGTAGGATTCGTGTCCGGCTACTACGCAAACGGTGAGCCCGCGGTCATTTCCATTTCGGCCTCCAAAGGTTTTGTTCAAGAGCCGTTGAGTTCTTTTGCGGGCGGTCATCAGTGGGTTAGCGGAGGCCGACCTTTAGATTTGTCGCCGGCGTGGATTTTATATCGTGCCTTCTCTGTAGCCCATCGCCCGTACAACTTATTTTCTTGGAATTGCGAACACCTTGTCGCCTACGCTTACGGTCAAGAAGTCCGTAGCCCTCAGATCGCTGCGGTATCGGCGGCGGTCTTTGGCGCAATTGCGGTCGCCCTCGTAGCGAAGGCTTAAAAAAAGGCATCCAACAAATGATCGACGGCAAAGAACAACCACCACCGCCGCCGCCATCAGACAACGATAATGTTCGCGGCACCCCGCCCGGGCGCCCGAGGCCGCGTTGACACTAAATTGGCGAGAGCAATTCGGTCGCCATCGCAATTACTATCGCGACCACGGGAGCTGCGATTCCCAGTCTTCTAGCAATGCTAAGTGCGCATGCAGTGCGATCGGTTAGGGCGTTATTTAAAGGGTGCTTCTTTTTCAAGGTTTTTAAATATTCTTCGTACGCTTCTTCAGATTTGACATTCGGGTGCGCAGCCCAGAGCCAAAAGTCGGCACTGCGTCCGGGGAGATTGATCGTCGCTGGCGCTAACGCTCTTAGACAGAAAAAAGCTCCGAGCGTAAAAGTAAGCGCCGCCCCTAATGACGATAGCATGAGGACATTTTTCAACGGGGTTGTCAGTTGAGTTCCTGCAACAAAACCGGAGGCAGCAGCTAGCCCTAATGTCACGTAGAGAGACAGAAGCGACAACGCTTTCTGGTCCCCCACATATACCAGCGCGATGATCGCTTCATGTCTCGCACGGGCGTCTTCGATGGCAAAACGCCACTCTTCGCTAGATAGCATGTTGTTTCTCCCCTCTTAGAAACTGATCTTCTGACATTCGATTTTAGGCTTGACTTCCTAGTATGTTGTTCCTATTTTGTTCTCTCCTGCAAGGAGAGTCAATATGGACCACACAGAAGCCCGCGACTGGGCCAAAGACTTTGAAAATAAAGAGAAATCCGAACTTCTGGCGATGATCGCGCCGGAGGGGTTGAGCGAGGATGCCACCGACGCATGGTGGCAGGCGCGGGAGCGCGCGATCGAGGCGCTGGAAGAGGCGGAAGAGCGCGGCATCGCGGATGCCGATGCGAACGCCGCCGCGCCCATCGTGGACAAACCGCTCCCCGCCACCCGCGAAGAGCGCACGCGCCTGCTGCTCGATGAAATGTATAACGCCGAATTGCGCGCGAAGGCGCGCGCGGCCAAGGCGCAAATCCCGCTCGCCTTGCCCGAAGGCGATGCGGCGCTGCTGCTGGAAAAGCAGATCGCGTCCAGCGCGGCGCTGATCGGTTATCTCTCCAACTATGTCGCGCGCACCGACACCGATCCCAGCGTGTGCATGTCGTTCATGGACCGGATGACGGCAATGCTCGGCGCCAGTGCCAATGTCGGCAAGGTCGTCGGCCGCCTGCGCGGGCAAGTCTCGCGCAGCGAGCAGCTTATCAACGTCAATCACATGGAGGGGGAGAGGGGGAGGGGGTAGGCGAAAACGTGAAAACGACTGCTCCAACGCGTGTCGCACCACAAGATGTTGAAATGCACGAAAAGGAAATCGAGAAAATTGACAAACAACCCCGCCGCAAGGGCGGCGGCCAGCCCGGTAACAGAAACGCCTTTAAAACCGGGCTTTATGCGAAAGAGCCGCGCGCCCTGCGCAAACAGATCGCGGCGTGGAAGCGAGAGACGAGAGCGTTGCTCCAACAAATAGAAAAAGAATTTCCCTCTCCCCCTTCAGGGGGAGGGGGCAGGGTGAGGGGGCGCTGATGCAAAGCTGCGAGATGGAAACGTGCGCCTTGCTTTTCGGGCAACACGCAAAAGGACGAGATGAATTCGGCTTTACTGCCCCCTCACCCCAACCCTCTCCCCCTGAAGGGGTAGAGGGAGGGGACTGCGCTTCACCAATAATCCTTCATCAGCTCGCCCGCCCATGCCGGTTCGCGGATCTCGCCGCGGGGCAGAAAGCCCTTCATCACCGGCTTGATGTCGAGAATGGGCGTGCCGTCGATGGCATCGAGGCCGCGAACATGGAGTGTGAGGCCGTCGGCGCGTTCCAGTTTGCAGATGGTGACGCCGATGCGGTTGGGCCGGCCCTTGCCGCGTTGCGCGAAGATGCCGACCAGCGGCCAGTCTTTGCGCCCGCGCGGGTGGCGCGCGCCGGAATGGATCTCCGCGTCCGGCACCCGGTCGAAATGGAAGACGATTTCGATGTGGGAGAAGTCGCCCAGGCTGGCGGTGGCGTCGGGTTTGAACTGTGAAGGATCGAGTTCAATGCGCGCGGTGACGGCATCCCACTGGTCGTCGATCGGCTCCGACCGCCCCCCGCGGACATGGCCGATGGGCGTGAGGCTGATTTTGCTACTCATGGTTGTGTTTTGGTTGGTGTTCCAGACCTGGGTCTTAACACTTTCTTTACCCCGATGAAGCCATGGTTTACCCGTTCAACTTTCGTTCACACGGAATCTAGGGGTAGATGTCTCGATTCAAGATTTAGACTCAAGTCCTTCTATTCTCTGCGTTTTCCGTTGACTGGCCATCTCAGCCCATGTTATCCCATGAAGTCCCAAACGGGCGAAATGGGATCATTTCCCTTCGCCCAACGCGGAATCCGCCGGCTGTCGGTGGGCGCAGGGATGAGGGGGCATCGTCACAGCCGTGGATTGGTTCGTCTCAACCATCCTCAACAAGCTCGACGCGAAGGGCCGCGTCAGCGTGCCCGCGGAGTTCCGCAAGGTGTTGTCCGGGCAAGGCACCGAAGGCCTCTACTGCATCAAGTCGATCAGCCGCGATCCGGCGCTGACAGGTTTCGGCAACACGCTGCTGTCGGATTTGTCGGCGCAGATGAAGCCGGTCAATCCGCTGCTCAACAAGAATTACGCCGCGCAGGCGCACGGCATGTTCGGACAGATTCGTCACCTGGCATTCGATGACGAAGGCCGCGTGCGTTTGCCGGACGATCTCATCGCCCATTGCGGCATCAAGGATCGCGTTGCGTTCGTCGGCTTGAACGCGATCTTCGAGATCTGGAATCCCGATACGCTCGAAGCCACCGCCGCCGCGCGCGTTGCGGTTGTGGAAGCGGCCTACCAGGCCAGCGGGGAGACGCCATGACCGGCCATCTCCCCGTGATGCTCGCGGAAGTTCTGGAATCGCTGTCGCCGCGCGATGGCGGCCATTACATCGACGGCACCTTCGGCGGCGGCGGTTATGCCAAAGCGATTTTGGAAGCCGCCGATTGCCGCGTGCTCGGCATCGACCGCGATCCCGACGCCATCGCGCGCGGCCGCGAGCTCGCCAAACAGTTCGGCGGCCGTTTGACGATCGTTCAGGGCGAATTCTCGCAGATGGACGAATTGTTCACCGGCAAGAGCGACGGCGTGGTGCTCGATCTCGGCGTCTCGTCCTTCCAGTTCGATGAAGCCGATCGCGGCTTCTCCTTCCGCGAAGACGGCCCGCTCGATATGCGGATGTCGAAGTCCGGCGTCAGCGCCGCCGACTTCGTGAACACCGCCGAAGAGTCGGTGCTCGCCGATGTGATCCATCATCTGGGCGAAGAACGTTTCGCCCGCCGCGTCGCCCGCGCCATCGTCGCCGCAAGGCCGTTGTCGCGCACCGCCGAATTGGCCGATGTCGTCGCCAAGGCGCTGGGTCCCGCCGCATTGCGCCACCCGATCCATCCGGCCACGCGCACCTTCCAGGCCCTGCGCATCCATGTGAACGATGAGCTGGGCGAGTTGGAACGCGGCCTCGAAGCCGCTGAGCGCGTGCTGGCCGCCGGTGGCCGCCTTGTCGTCGTCGCCTTCCACTCGCTGGAAGACCGCATCGTCAAGCGCTTCTTCGCCGAACACGGCAAGCCGCAACCCGCCGGTTCGCGTCACGCGCCGCTCGCCGCCGCGAAACGCGAACAGACTTTCCGCCTGCTTACGTCCAAACCCCGCATGCCCACCGAAGCCGAGATTGCGCAGAACCCCCGCGCCCGCTCGGCCCGTCTCAGAGCCGCCGAAAAACTGGCGGCATAGGAGGAAATGATGATCGCCCGCGTCCTCAACTTCTTCTTCGTCGGCCTCGCCGCGTTGTCCTGCCTTGCGCTCTACCGCGTCTCGGAAAACACGCGCGTCGCAAACATGGAACTGGCGTCCGTCAACCGCCAGATCGCGCAGGAACACAGCACCATGAGCGTGTTGCAAGCCGAATGGCAGCGCGTCGCCAATCCCGGCCGCATCCAGAAACTGGCGCAGGCCTATCTCGGCACGAACGACACGCCGGTGATGGAGCTGTCGTCCTTCGAGATGCTGCCGCGCCGCGGCGAAAACCCGCTCGACAGCAATCCGGTCCAGAACGCGAGCATGACGGCGCCCGTGAACGGCAACGCCAATCTCCATCTGGTGGTGGCGAACAGGAACTAAGATGGCCGCAAAACCGCCGACCACGATTCAAAGACGTATCGTCGTGGCGGCGGGAATCTGCGTTCTGGCTTTCACCTTCGTCGGCATCCGCCTTGTCGACCTGGCTGTGCTGAAAGGCCGCCGGTCCAGCAGCATCGTCGCCGATCGCAGCGAGGCGCCGGTCGTCCGCGCCGACATTCTGGATCGCAACGGCCGCTTGCTGGCGCGCGATCTTCCCGTGTTCGATCTCTATGCGCGCCCGCGCGATTTCTGGGACAAGGCGGAAGCCGCGCGCGGCTTGGCGCAAGTCACCGGGGTCAGCCAAACGCGTCTCGCCCGTGCTTTCGCCGGCAAGCACAACTATGTGCTCGTCGCCAAGCAGATCACGCCGGTGACGCGCGAGAAGGTCATGCATCTTGGTCTGCCGGGCCTGGAGTTCCAGGCCAGCACCAAGCGCTTCTATCCGGAAGGCGATGCGCGGCCGGTGATCGGCGTGACGCAGGCCGTCAGCGGCGGCCGCGGTATCGCGGGCATCGAAAAAGGCTTGAACGCGCAACTCACCGCCGGAAAGCCCGCCCGCCTCTCGCTGGATATGCGCATCCAGTACACGCTGCTGCATTCGCTTGACGTCACGCGCGCCAAATACAGCGCCAAGGCCGCCGGCGGCATTGTGCTGAATGTGAATACCGGTGAAGTCCTGGCGATGGCGTCGCTGCAGGATCCCAAAAGGGCCGGTTACGATCCCACGCGCAACATCATGGCGGCGAACGATTACGAGCTCGGGTCGGTCTTCAAGATCTTCGCTTTCGCGCTGGCGCTGGAAGATCATACGATCACCTTCGACACCACCTTCCCGGTCGGCTCGGGCTTCAAGGTCGGGCGTTTCACGATCCACGATGCCGAGCACATGCCGGCCGTCATGATGGCAAAGGATATTCTGGCGGAATCATCCAATGCGGGAACGGCGCAGATCGCTCTCCGCTCCGGCCCGCAACGCCAGCGCGCCTGGCTCCAGAACCTCGGGCTGCTCCAAAGCGTGCGCACGGAAATCCCCGAACGCGCGCGGCCGCTTTATCCGTCCAACTGGGGCCAGGTCGAAACCGCAACCATTGGCTTTGGCCACGGCATCTCCGTCACGCCGCTGGCGTTCGTGACGGCGGCGGCCGAGATCGTGAATGGCGGGCGCCGCATCCGGCCGACATTCCTGAAGCAGGCCGGCGATCGCCGCGGCGAACAAATCCTGAAACCGGAAACCAGCCTGCGCATGCGAGAATTGCTGCGTTATGTGGTGACCAACGGAACAGGCAGGAACGCAGACGTTCCGGGATACGATGTCGGCGGAAAAACCGGTTCCGCCGAGAAAAACGCAGGCGGACGCTACATCGCCCACAAATTGCTGACGTCTTTCTGCGCCGTTTTCCCCATCGACAACCCGCGCTATCTGGTGTTTGTGATGCTCGACGAGCCCCACGGCGAAAGCGCCGTGATGGCGCTGGCGGGTCACACCGCCGCCCCGCTCGCTGGCGACGTGATCGCGCACATCGCACCCATGCTCGAAATGCCGCCTTCGGCCGTCGTCCCCGTTCCGGCCAAGGGAAATTCATAATGGAACCACAATCGGGGACGAGAGTGGTGCCGGGTAAGGTGGGCAAAAGCCCGATGGAATCCGTTGCCGAATTCGCCGGTCTCGCGAGCGACAGCCGCGAGGTGAAACCCGGCTATCTCTTTGCCGCATTATCCGGCACGCGCGCGAATGGCGCGGCGTTCATGTCGGATGCGGTAAAGCGCGGCGCGGTGGCGGTGCTGGCACGTCCCGAAGCACGGGGCGACGCAGAAAAGCTCGGTGTTCGTTTCATTGCCGATGAGAATCCGCGGTTGCGCCTGGCGCGTCTGGCCTCGAGATTTTTCGCCGCGCAACCCAAAACCGTTGCGGCCGTTACCGGCACGAATGGGAAAACCTCGGTGTCGGTTTTCCTGCGGCAGATCTGGGCGGCGCTCGGCTATAGCGCGGCCAGCATGGGGACGATCGGCGTGGTCACGCCCAAGGGCGAGATCGCGCTGGCGCATACGACGCCGGATCCGATCGAAGTGCATCGCATCCTGAAGAAGCTCACGCTCGATGGCGTCGATCATTTGGCGCTGGAGGCCTCCAGCCACGGTCTCGATCAGTACCGCCTGGATGGCGTTGAAGTGTCCGCCGCAGCGTTCACCAACCTGACGCGCGATCATCTCGACTATCACAAGGATTTCGATGCTTACCTCGCGGCCAAGCTGCGGTTGTTCACGGAAATCGTGAAAGCGGATGGTGTCGCGGTTGTGAACGCCGATGAGCCCAACGCCGGTGCATTCATTGCGGCCGCAAAAGCCCGCAGCCTGAAGCTGATCACCGTTGGCGAAAAGGGCGACACGCTGAAGCTGATGGCGCGCGCACCCAAGGCCCATGGCCAGGAACTGACGGTTCAATTTGCCGGAAAATCTCACCAGATCGTATTGCCGCTGGCCGGAGACTTCCAGGCATCGAATGCGCTCGTTGCAGCGGGTCTTGCTATCGGGTTGGGCGATCCCGCCGAAAAGGTCTTTATGGCGCTCGCGCGTTTGAAAGGCGCGGCCGGCCGTCTTGAAAAAGTTGCCTATGCGAAGTCCGGCGCCGCCATCTATGTCGATTATGCGCATACGCCGGACGCGCTGGAAACCGTGCTGAAAGCCATCCGGCCGCATGTCGCGAACAAGCTGCATATTGTTTTTGGATGCGGCGGCGATCGGGACAAGGGCAAACGTCCCCTGATGGGCGCCGCTGCCGCGCGTCTCGCGGATGATGTGATCGTCACGGATGACAATCCGCGCAGCGAAGATCCCGCGACGATCCGCAGAGAAGCTCTCGCGGGCGCGCCCGACGCGCGCGAGATCGGCGATCGGGCGCAAGCCATTCACAGCGCGATTGCATCGTTGCAGTCCGGCGACATTCTCGTCATTGCAGGCAAAGGCCACGAGGCCGGCCAGACGATCGGCAATGAAATCCGCCCGTTCCTGGACAAGGACGAGGCGATCAAAGCGGCCATCGCGCTTGGCGGCCATGTGGCGGAGGCCGCATGACCGCGCTCTGGGCATCCTCGGAAGCGGAAGCGGCGACATTGGGCCGTGCCAGCGCCGCATTTTCGGCCATGGGCATCTCCATCGACACGCGCACGCTGAAGCCTGGTGATCTCTTCATTGCCTTGAAGGGTGACGCGCGCGACGGACACGAATTTGTAAAGGCAGCGTTCGATGCAAAGGCGTCGGCAGCGCTCGTCTCGCACACGCCGGATGGCGTGAAGGGGCCGCTGCTCACCGTCGGCCACGTTCAGCGCGGCCTGGAAGATCTGGCGCGGGCGGCGCGGGCGCGTAGCCACGCCAAAATCATCGCCGTCACCGGCAGCGCCGGAAAGACGACGACGAAGGAAATGTTGCGGCTTGCATTCGGTGCGCTCGGCAACACCCACGCGTCCGCGGCCTCCTACAACAATCATTGGGGCGTGCCGCTCAGTCTCGCGTCCATGCCACGCGAAACCGCATTCGGCGTGTTCGAAGTCGGCATGAATCATTTCGGCGAATTGCGCAATCTTGTCAGCTTTGTGCGTCCGCATGTGGCGCTGGTCACGACCATCGCACCGGCCCATCTAGAATTTTTCGGAAATTGCGAAGCCATCGCGGACGCGAAGTCCGAAATATTCGAGGGAATTCTACCGGGCGGCACGGCACTCATTCCCGCCGACAGCGAATATGCTGCACGCCTCATGACACGTGCGAAGCAAGCAGGCGTCAGCCGCGCGATGTCTTTTGGCACCAAGGGTAAGGACGCCAGGCTTATCGGTTTCCAAGAAACCGAAGACGGCATGAAAGTGCGGAGCGAAATCCTCGGCCGTCCCGTCGATTTCCGGGTTGGAGCGCCGGGCGCGCATATCGCTGGAAATGCCGTCGGGGCTTTGCTGTCCGTCGCGGTTTTGGAAGGCGATGTGCTGAACGCAGCAGCCGCGCTTTCACATTTCGCGGCACTCAAGGGCCGCGGCGCTCGTTTCAAGGTGAAAGCCGGAACGGGAAGCGCGGAAATTATCGATGAGAGCTACAACGCCAATCCGGCCTCCATGGCCGCGGCGCTCGCACTGCTCGGGTCAGCCAAAGCCAAGCGCCGCATAGCCGTGCTGGGCGACATGCTTGAGATGGGTTCGAACGGCCCTGCGCATCACGCCGATCTTGCGGCGTCGATCGAAGCGGCGCGCGTGGACAGCGTCTATCTCAACGGGCCTCAAATGAGATCGTTGTGGGAGACGCTTTCCACGTCGCGGCGCGGTGCCTATGCCCAGACGTCTGCGGAAAACGCGCCGCTGATAGCGGGCGCGCTGCAGGACGGCGACGTGGTGCTCGTCAAAGGTTCGTTGGGCAGCCGGATGGCCGCGATCATCGACGCGCTGAAGGCGCGTGGGTTGGCGGATTAAAGGGGGAACCGGTGTTTCATTATTTTCTTTTTCCGTTGGCGGATCGCTTCGCGGCCTTCAACATTTTCCGTTACATCACGTTCCGTGCGGGCGGCGCGTTGATGACGGCGTTGCTGATCGCCTTCCTCATCGGCCCCCCGATGATCGCGTGGTTGCGCGCGCGCCAGGGCAAGGGCCAGCCGATCCGCGCCGATGGTCCGCAGCGCCACATCGTGGAAAAGCAGGGCACGCCCACGATGGGCGGTCTGATGATCCTGATCTCCTCCGTTATCGCCACGCTGCTCTGGGCCGATTTGACCGATCTCTATGTCTGGATCGTGTTGCTGGTGACGTTGAGTTTCGGTCTCCTCGGTTTCGCGGACGACTATCAGAAAGTCACCAAGCGGTCCTCTGCGGGCATCAGCGGGCGGGCGAAGCTCATCGTGCAGTTCATCGTCGCCGTTCTGGCAAGCTATGCGGTGATGAAAATGGAAGGGCCTCCTCTCGCCGGAGGCGTCGCCATTCCTTTTCTCAAGCAGGCGCTCATTCCGCTCGGCTGGGGGTTTCTCGTTTTTGGAATGCTCGTGATTGTTGGCTCGTCGAACGCGGTGAACCTCACCGATGGCCTCGACGGATTGGCGATCGTGCCCGTGATGATCGCGGCGCTGGCATTCGCGTTGATCGCTTATCTCGTCGGCAACATAAAATTCTCTGACTATCTTCAGCTGCACTACGTTGCCGGCACCGGAGAACTATCGGTGTTTCTGGCGGCGTTGCTTGGCGCGGGACTGGGCTTTCTTTGGTACAACGCGCCGCCCGCGATGGTTTTCATGGGCGACACGGGCTCGCTGGCGTTGGGTGGAGCGCTCGGTGCCGTTGCCGTCGCCACCAAACATGAAATCGTGCTTGCCATTATCGGCGGTCTCTTCGTGCTCGAAGCCGTGTCGGTGATCATCCAGGTGACGTCATTCAAGCTCACCGGCAAGCGCGTCTTCAAGATGGCGCCCATCCATCATCATTTCGAACAGCTGGGCTGGAAGGAATCCACCGTCGTTATCCGCTTCTGGATCATTGCCGTGGTATTGGCGCTTATCGGTCTTTCGACATTGAAGTTGCGGTAGGCTCATGATCGTTTCCACCACCTTCGCGAAAATGGATGTCGCCGTCTTCGGACTGGCGCGGTCCGGCGTCGCGTCGGTGAAGTCGCTTGTGGAAGGCGGCGCGCGGGTATTCGCGTGGGACGACAAGGAAGAAAACCGGGCGGCGGCGAAGAAGGAAGGCGCCATCATTCAGCCTTTTGCCGAATGGCCGTGGACGCGCATCAAAGCGCTGGTGTTGAGTCCTGGCGTCCCGCTGACACATCCAGTGCCGCACGATGTCGTTGTCGCAGCAAAAAATGCGGGCGTGGAAATCATCGGCGATATGGAATTGTTCGCACGTGAAATCCGCGGCGACAGATTCCAACCGGGCCGCGCGCCGGTAATTGCCGTTACCGGTACCAACGGTAAATCCACAACAACCGCCCTCATCGGCCACATTCTTTCGGAATGCGGATTTGCGCCGGAAGTGGGCGGCAACATCGGAAAATCGGTTCTCGATCTTGCGGCACCGGATGCAAAAACCGTTTATGTGCTGGAGGTCTCTTCTTACCAGATCGACCTGGCGCCCGGGCTCACGCCGGATGTTTCCGTCCTGACGAACATCACGCCGGATCACATCGATCGCCATGGAAGTCTTGAAGGGTACGCGGCCGTGAAGGCGCGCCTTCTCGCGCAGACCGACAAGACAGGAAAAATCTGTATCGGTGTGGATGGCGCTTTGACGGCGGCGATTTTCACGCGGTTCTCGTCCGGCGGGGGCGCTGAAACGGTCCCGGTATCGGTCGGCAAGGTTCTGGGGCGCGGCATCTTCGTTCTTGATGGCGCGCTCTATGATGCGCAAGGCCAGCGCGCGGCGCAAGTCATGAACATGTCCATCGCGCCGTATCTTCCCGGCAAGCACAATTGGCAAAACGCAGCGCTCGCCTATGCCGCGGTAAAACCCTTCGTGAAGGATACGCGTGCGATTGCAGCGGCCATCGCCAGTTTCCCCGGCCTCGCCCATCGCATCGAGGATGTCGGCCGTGTCGGCAAGGTTCGCTTCGTGAACGATTCAAAGGCGACGAATGCCGAAGCTGCGGAACGCGCCTTGGTTTGTTTCCAGGATATCTTCTGGATCGCGGGCGGCCGGCCGAAGGAAGGCGGTATCGAAAGCCTCAAACCGCACTTTGAGCGTGTTCGCAAAGCCTATTTGATCGGTGAAGCCGCCGGCGATTTCGCGAAAACGCTCGGCGATACGCCGTATGAGATTTCAGGTGCACTTGAAAACGCCGTGGCTTCTGCTCTCGCCGATGCGCGCGTCTCGGGCATCGCGGCGCCGGTTGTTCTTCTTTCTCCGGCTTGCGCTTCGTTCGATCAGTTCGTGGATTTCGAACAACGGGGCGATGCGTTCCGCGCTCTTGTTCAAGGCCTGGCCTCGCCGGAAAGGCAGGCGTCATGAGCATCTCTCGCGCGCAGAAAGGCGGTTTGGCCGATTGGTGGTTCACGGTGGACCGTGTCGCCCTGTTTGCCATGTTCGCGCTGATCGGTATCGGCCTGATGCTGGCTTTCGCGGCGAGCCCCGCTGCGACCGGCGGTCCCATGACCGCAGGCGACTTCCGCTATGCCATCAAGCAGATCGCGTTCGCATTGATCGCGGGTGGCATTCTGGCCTTCACCTCGCTCCTCTCACTGCGCGCGATCAAGCTCGGGGCTGCAATCGTATTCGCTCTTAGCGTCATAGGATCGTGCGCGGTGCTGTTCACGGGCAGCGAAGTGCTGGGTGCCAAGCGGTGGATCGATCTGGGCTTCACGACACTGCAGCCTTCGGAGTTCCTCAAGCCCAGCTTTGCCATTCTCGGTGCCGCGGTTCTTGCCGATCCGGTTCCGATCAAACTTCGCGGCATCACGTTCCGAAAAGAAATGATCGCATTCCTGGTGCTGTTGCCGGCCCTGTTGGTGCTGACGCGCCAACCGGATTACGGGCAGACAGCGGTGCTGCTGGCCCTATGGGGCGCATTGCTGTTTTTCAACGGCCTTCCATTGATCTGGACAAGCGTTCTGGGCGGGATCGGCGGCGTCTTGCTGACGCTTCTCTATATATTCGTGCCTTATATCCATCATCGTGTGGAGCAGTTCGTCGATGCGGATAAAACGGGGTACCAGGCCGGTCTGGCCATAAAGGCGTTCGAGCATGGCGGCTTGATTGGCGTCGGCCCCGGCGCCGGCACGATCAAGTACCGCATTCCCGATGCTCATTCCGATTTCATCTTCGCGGTCGCCGGTGAAGAATTCGGCGCCGCACTCTGCGGACTCATTGCCCTTCTGTTTTGCATCTTGAGCGTGCGCCTGTTGCTGCGCGCCACGCGCGCCCGCGATTCCTTTGCCCAACTTGCCGGTGCGGCTCTGGCCTTTGTCGTGGCGCTGCAGGCGTTCATCAATATGGGCGTTGCGACGAATATGTTGCCTGCGAAAGGCATGACGCTTCCGTTCATTTCCTATGGCGGCTCCTCGCTCTTCGCCGTGGCGATGACGATGGGGTTCGCCCTTTCGCTGACGCGCCAGCGCCCGAAGATCGGTGAACAGGATCACAGTGCGTTCCGCTTTCTGCGTGAGGTGCCCGTATGAGCACCATCGTGCTGGCGACCGGTGGAACCGGTGGGCATTTGTTTCCGGCGCAAGCTCTTGCTGCCGAGTTGACAAAGCGTGGGCGCAAGATCGTCGTCATGACGGATGCGCGCGGTACGCAATATCCGACCTATTTCCCAGGCGCGGCAATCGAGATCGTTCCCTCCGCGGCGTTCTCCGATCGCTCGAAACTGCGGCTTATGATGGCGCCGTTCGAGATCATCGCCGGAATCTTCGTCGCGCTCGCGAAACTCTCGCGTATCAAGCCGGCGGCGGTGATCGGCTTTGGCGGCTATCCGAGCGTGCCGGTGATGATCGCGGCCTGCATATCGCGCCGTCCGACCGCCATCCTTGCCCCGGACGCCGTGCTGGGCCGGGCCAATCGTCTGGTTGCCGATTATGTCCGCGTGATCGCAGCCGGTCTGCCGCTCAAGCGGTTTCTGCCGAAGGAAATGTCCAAAGTCGTCTACACCGGCAACCCCGTTCGCTCGGAGGTGGTGGCCTATGACGGCGCGCGTTATGAAGCGCCCTCAAATGGACCGATCAATCTGCTGGTGTTTGGCGGCAGCCAGGGTGCGCGCGCCCTGAGTGAAATCGTTCCAGCTTCGATAGCGCTGCTTCCCGCCGAGATGAAGGCGCGTCTGGACATCGTGCAACAATGCCGCCCGGAGGATCTCGAGGCTGTCCGCGCCACCTATAATAAAGAAGGCGTGAAGGCTGAACTGGCTCCGTTCTTTGGCGATCTGCCGGCGCGAATGGCGAAGGCACACCTTATTATAGGGCGCGCGGGCGCCGGCACCGTGGCCGAGCTCATGGTGATCGGCCGTCCCGCGATCCTCATTCCTCTTCCTCACGCGCTGGATGACAACCAGACGCCGAACGCCGATGCGCTGGTGGAAGCTGGCGGCGGATGGCGCGTATCGCAAAAAGACCTGACGCCGGAAAAATTGGCGACAATGTTGAAAACAGCATTTGCGGCGCCGGACGATCTGGCAAAGCGCGCCGCTGCGGCACATTCGCAGGCCAAGCCCGATGCTGCCCAGCGCCTGGCCGACCTGGTCGATAGACTGGCGAGGGCAGCATGAAAGTATCACCCACCCGCGTTCCGCTCGATATCGGCACGATCCATTTCATCGGCATCGGCGGCATCGGCATGAGCGGCATTGCCGAGATCATGCACAATTTCGGCTACAAGGTTCAGGGTTCGGACGCCGCCGAAAACGCGAACGTCAAGCGCCTGCGCGGCATGGGCATCCAGGTCAACATCGGCCACGACGCGATGAACCTGAAGGATGTGGCCATCGTCGTCTACTCCTCCGCCGTCAAGCCGGGGAATGTCGAGCTGGAAACGGCGCGGGCGCTGCAGCTTCCCCTTGTGCGCCGCGCGGAAATGCTGGCCGAGATCATGCGGCTGAAGAATTGCGTCGCCATTGCCGGCACCAACGGCAAGACGACGACCACGACGCTGACCGCGGCACTGATGGATGCCGGCGGCCTCGACCCCACGATCGTGAATGGCGGCATCATCAATCAATACGGCACCAATGCGAAGTTGGGTGCGGGCGATTGGGTCGTCGTGGAAGCCGACGAGAGCGACGGCACGTTCCTGCGCCTTCCGGCGACGGTTTCGGTCGTGACCAATATCGATCCCGACCATCTGGATTACTTCGGCACGTTCGATCGCATGCGCGACGCATTTCAGCGCTTCGTCGAAAACGTCCCGTTCTATGGTTTCGCGGTCCTTTGCCTCGATCACCCTGAGGTGCAGGCCATGATCGGGCGCGTGGAAGACCGCCGCGTCATCACTTATGGGTTCAGCCCGCAGGCCGATATCCGTGCCACCAACGTGCGCTTCTCGGAAGGTGCGTCGCATTTCGATGTCATCATCGCAAATCGGCGGACGCTGCGGGAAACCCGCATGGAAGGTATGCGCCTGCCCATGCCAGGTGAGCACAATGTCCAGAACGCACTGGCGGCTATCACCGTGGCGCGGGAACTTGGCGTTGCCGACGACAAAATCCGACACGGCCTCTCCAATTTCGGCGGCGTGGGGCGGCGGTTCACGCGCGTAGGCGAGTGGAACGGCGCTGCCATCGTCGATGACTACGGCCACAACCCCTTCAAGATCGCAGCGGCGCTGAAAGCCGCGCGGCAGGCTTATTCCGGCTCCGTGGTGGCTGTGGTGCAGCCGCATCGCTATACGCGGCTGCGCGATACGTTCGAGCAATTCGCCACCTGCCTGAACGACGCGGATGTTGCGATCATTGCTCCGGTTTATCCCGCCGGCGAGCAGCCCATCGAAGGCATCAGTCGCGACTCCTATGTGGAAGCATTGCGGAGTCACGGCCATCGCCACGTCCTGATGGTCGATGGCGAAGCCGATCTTGCGGGAGTCGTCGCGCCGCATCTGAAACCTGGTGGCGTTGTCGTCATGCTCGGTGCCGGCTCGATCTCTAGCTGGGCGCACAATCTCGAAGGCGCTCTCAAAAAGCGGGAGGGCAAGGCGTGATGATGGCCCGTCCTTGCGACACGCTCCCGCCTGTGCGCGGCACATATGCCCAGAATGCGCCGCTGAAGGATCTCGTCTGGTTCCGCGCCGGTGGCAACGCGGAGATTCTCTTTCGCCCGGCGGATGCCGACGATCTGGCGACCTTCCTTGCGGCTAAAAGTGCCGACACCCGCGTCAGTGTAATCGGGGTCGGTTCCAATCTTCTGGTGCGCGATGGCGGTATTCCGGGCGTTGTCGTGCGGCTTCCCGGTGCATTCGGAAAAATGTCCGTCGAAGGCAAGCGCATTCGTGTCGGCGCCGCGGCGCTCGATGCGGCGGTTGCGCGCCAGGCAGCCGAAGCCGGCATCGCCGGTCTCGAATTCCTGCGCGGTATTCCGGGCACGGTTGGCGGTGCCTTGCGCATGAATGCGGGCTGCTATGGCCGCGAGATCAAGGACATCTTTGTCGAAGCGACGGCGATCGACGGCAAAGGCGGCAAGCATGTGCTGAACGCGACCGATATGAACTTCGTCTATCGCAAGGCCGGCGTGCCGGAGGATTTCATCTTCGTCGAAGCCGTGTTCGAAGGTGAGCAAGGCGATTCGGCGGAGATCAAGGCGCGGATGAACGCGCTGGTCGAACAGCGCGAGAGCACGCAGCCCGTTAAATCCAAGACGGGCGGTTCCACTTTCAAGAATCCGGCAGGTCACAAGTCCTGGCAGCTGATCGATGAAGCAGGCTGCCGTGGGTTGATGCGCGGGCAGGCGCAGGTCAGCGAAAAGCACTGCAATTTCCTCATCAATACGGGCGACGCGACGGCCGCGGACATTGAAGGTCTGGGCGAAGAGGTCCGCGCGCGCGTGAAAGAAAAATCCGGTGTCGAACTGGAATGGGAGATCAAACGGGTGGGCGTGCCATGATGACATATAAGAAAGTGGCCGTGCTGCTCGGCGGGCTCTCAGCCGAACGCGAAGTCAGCCTTTCCTCCGGCGCGGGCTGCGCAAAGGCGTTGCGCGAGGAAGGCTTCGATGTGGTCGAGATCGATCCCAAGACCGGCGATCTTACGGCGCAACTCAATGCCGCCAAACCGGATGTTGTCTTCAACGCCTTGCATGGCCGTTGGGGGGAAGACGGTTGCGTGCAGGGACTGCTGGAACTGCTGCGCATCCCCTACACCCATTCCGGCGTTCTGGCCTCCGCCCTCGCGATGCACAAGCAGCGCACGAAAGACATCTACCAGGCGGCCGGATTGCCGATCGTGAAGTCCATCGTCGTGGATCGCCGCGAAGCCGCCGCGAAACATTTGATGGAGCCGCCTTATGTGGTGAAGCCTGTAAACGAAGGCTCGTCCGTCGGCGTGTTCATCATCCGCAAGGGCGACAATCGCCCACCGGAAGCACTCGGCAGCGAGGAGTGGAATCTGTCCAGCGAAATGATGGTCGAAGAATTCGTGCCCGGCCGCGAACTTACCGTCGCGGTGATGGGCGGCAAGGCGCTGGGCGTCACGGAAATCACCACCGGCCTGGAATTCTACGACTACGAAGCGAAATATTCCGAAGGCGGATCGCGGCATGTGCTGCCCGCGAAGATTCCGGACGCCGTCGCCAAGGATGCGATGCGCATCGCCGAAGCGGCACATGTTGCGCTTGGCTGCCGCGGCGTGAGCCGCACCGATCTCCGCTATGATGACACGGGCCGAAAGCACCGCCTCGTTCTTCTGGAAACCAACACCCAGCCCGGCATGACGCCGACTTCGCTCGTTCCCGAGCAGGCCGCTTATGCCGGCTACAGCTACGGCAAGCTCTGCCGCTGGATCGTGGAGGACGCCTCATGCGATCGGTGAAAGCGAAAAAGAGACCAAGCCCCCGCAGCAATGCCGGACGCCGTGGCGCCACGCCAGCGCGAGTGCGCGAACGCGAGCAGTTCGGCCAGCGGACAAAGTTCCGTAACGATCCGGTCTCGCGCTTCTTCCGCGAGATACGGGAACGCCTGACGCCGTCGCGGCCTATGCTCTACATGAGCACCAGCCTCTTCGTGCTGACTCTCATCGTCGCTCTGCTGGTCGGTGGCTATGTGGGCCGCGCCATCAACGGCGTGAATGACGCGGCCAACGCCATCGCCGCCGATGCGGGTTTCGGCATCGCTTCGGTTCACCTCGCCGGCAATCGGCGCACGCCACCGGCAACCATCCTGGCGGCGCTGGGTTTCGAGCCGGGACAATCCATATTCGACGCAGACGTCCACGCCGCTCGTGAACGTTTGATGCAGCTCGAATGGGTATCGCAGGCGGATGTCTCCCGGCGCTATCCGGATTCGATTTCGGTCCGGATCGTCGAGAAGCGCCCCTATGCGCTCTGGCAGGCGCCGGACGGTCTTCATGTCATCGATCGTTCCTCCAAGCCGATTTCCTTTGCACGCATGGAAGACTATCCGCACCTGCCGCTCTTCGTCGGCAGTATTCCACAAGGCGGCGAAAATCTGGTCGCAGCCATCGCCCAGCATCGCGCGGTTGTTGCGCGCGTGCGCGCCATGCAGCGCGTCTCCGGGCGGCGCTGGAATCTGATCCTCGACGACGGTGTCGTCGTGAAGTTGCCGGAAGAGGGTTGGCGGCAGCAACTCGACGCGCTCGAACATCTCATCGTGGACAAAAGCGTTCTCGAACGCGACATCACCGAAATCGATCTCAGATCGCCGGACAACTACTTCTTTGTGCTGCGCAGCGGCGAGCAGCAGCAGGTTACGCGGGGGAATAAAACCTGATGGGCGATGCAACGCGAATGCGCACGGCAAAGTCAGAAGCAACGGCATTCCGCACCGGCCTCGTGGCCGTTCTGGATGTCGGCTCGACGAAGACGGTCTGTCTGATTGGACGGGCGGAGCCGGGAAATCTCCGCGTGGTGGGCGCCGCGCTGCGCGAGACCAATGGCGTTAAATCCGCCACCGTCACCAGTATCATCGAAGCCGAAGAGACGATCCGCGAAGCGGTTGCCGCCGCGGAGAACCATGCCGACGCGCGTATCCAGAACGTCCTGATCTCCGTCGCCTGCGGCTCGCCGATCAGCATAAAGGGCCGCGCGGTCGCGGCGCTGGACGGCGCGCTGGTTTCCGATGGCCACCTTCATGCTCTGCTGCGTGAAGGCCGCGGCAAGTGCCAGATGGAAGGCTATGAGATCATCCAGGCGGCGCCCACTTCCTATGTGGTCGATGAAGCGCGCGGCGTCCACGACCCGTCCGGCATGTTCTGCCAGCGCATCGGCGTATCGATGCATGCCGTGGGCGTCAGACCCTCACCGCTGGCCAATCTGAAGCTCGCCATCGAACGTTGCCATCTTTCCACCGTGGGTTCCCTGTTCTCGGGCTACGCCAGCGGCCTGTCGACTCTGACCGATGACGAAAAGCAGCTTGGCGCGACGCTCATCGACATGGGCGGTGGCGTCACCTCCATCGCCGTCTTCATGGAAGGCCAGATGGTCCATGCCGATGTGGTGCCGATCGGCGGCAATCACGTCACGGCCGATCTGGCGCGGATGCTCGCGGCGCCGATCTCGGCAGCGGAACGCCTGAAGACGCTCTATGGCGCGGCCCTCGGTGACATCGAGACGGGGACGGATGTCATTTCCGTGCCCCAGATGGGTGAGGATGGCGACGAATACGCCGCCCGCGTCCCCCGCTCCATGCTGACCCGCATCATCCAGCCGCGGCTGGAAGAGATTTTTGCGCAGGTCCAGGAACGCCTGCGCGCCAGCGGTTTCGACGTTGCCGCCGGGCGGCGGGCCGTGCTGACGGGTGGCGCTTGCCAGCTCGCCGGCACGCGCGAACTGGCGCAACGCGTCCTCAACAAGCAAATCCGGCTTGGCCGCCCCCAGACCTTCAACGGTCTGCCGGCGGCATCCGCCGGACCGGACTATGCGACGGCGCTCGGTCTTCTCATGGCTGGAGCGACCATGCCGCCCGAGGCGCTCAACCCGGATCTCGAGATCGAACCGGAAAAACGCAAACGTGGATTCATCAAGGACCTAGTCGGCGGACTCTTCGGGTGATTCAATCCCAAGTGATTCGCGCCGCAGCGAACAAAAAGAAGTGTTGGGTCGGTAGGGCCAAAAAGGCCGAGTATTAGGAGACGGAACATGGCAATCAAACTCGGGGCTCCCGAAGTAAAAGAACTGCGGCCGCGCATCACGGTGTTGGGCGTTGGCGGCGCGGGCGGCAATGCCGTCAACAATATGATCTCCTCCAAACTGGAGGGTGTCGATTTCATCGTCGCGAATACCGACGCACAGGCATTGGCCCAATCCAAGGCCGAGCGACGCATCCAGATCGGTGCGCGCATCACCGAAGGTCTTGGCGCGGGTGCGAAACCCGATGTCGGCCGCGCGGGTGCCGAAGAGTCGCTTGAAGAGATTCTCGAGCAGATCGACGGATCGCACATGGTCTTCATCACTGCCGGCATGGGTGGTGGTACTGGCACGGGCGCTGCGCCCGTCATCGCCCGCGCGGTGCGCGAGATGGGCGTGCTGACCGTCGGCGTCGTTACCAAGCCGTTCGGCTTTGAAGGCGAAAAGCGCATGCAGATCGCCGAGCGCGGCATCGAAGAGCTTCAGGCCTTCGTCGATACGCTGATTGTCATCCCGAACCAGAACCTGTTCCGCGTCGCCAACGAAAAGACAACCTTCGCGCAGGCCTTCACCATGGCCGATGACGTGCTGCACTCCGGCGTGCGCGGCGTCACCGACCTGATCGTCATGCCGGGCCTCATCAACCTCGACTTCGCCGACATCAAGACGGTGATGGGCGAGATGGGCAAAGCGATGATGGGCACGGGCGAGGCGGAAGGCGAGGAACGCGCACTTCGCGCCGCTGAAGCCGCGATCTCCAATCCGCTGCTCGACGATGTGTCGATGAAGGGCGCGCGCGGCGTGCTCATCAACATCACCGGCGGTCCCGACATGGGCCTCTTTGAAGTCGATCAGGCGGCCAATCGCATCCGTGCGGAAGTCGTGCCTGGCGCCAACATCATCTTCGGCGGCACGATCCTGGAGAACATGGAAGGCCGCATCCGCGTGTCCGTGGTCGCCACCGGCATGGACGCCGAGCAAATGCAGCAGACGCCGCAGAACGTCGCTCACATTCGTCCGTACCAGAAGCAGCCCGTCATCCAGACCAAACCGGCGGAACCGGCGCGTCCCGTAGCGGCCGCCAATCCAGTGCATGCGCGTGTTCAGACAATCGCCCACGAGCTGAAAGCGGCGCCCGCCCCGGCGATGGAAACCCGTGCTCCGGAGCCGATTTCCCCGATGGAATCGGAAATCTTCGGAGACGCGGAGCAGCCGGCTGCGGCGCGCTACGTCATCGGCGAAGACGACATTCCGCCGATGCCGGAAGGCATCCGCCCGCCGCCGATGCGCGCTGAACCGCGTTACGCCGCGGAGCCGGAACAGCCCAAGCGCCGCTTCGGACTCTTCGGCGCTCGCAAGGAAAAGACGCCGGATGTGCGCCAGGAACCGGCACGCAGCGCGTCCGCGCCGCGCGCCACCGTGCAGGTCATGGGCCGGAATGAGCAGAGCCGCGCCCAGCCCGCGCAGAGCAATCCGGACGATCTTTTCCCAGAATCCAAGAAAGAGGATCAGTTCGAGATTCCGGCCTTCCTGCGCCGCCAGCAGAACTGATCGCACACCTTTGACGAAAGGCGCTTCGGCTTTGCCGGGCGCCTTTCGCTTTTGCGGCGCGCCTTGAGTAAAGTGCCGCGATGAGACGCACGCTGGCCCAAGAGATCGCAAAAAGCGGCACTGCCCTTCACGCGGGTGCCATGGTGGAAATGCGTCTGCTGCCGGCTGCGCCGGGAACCGGCATTGTCTTTCGCCGGGTCGATCTGGGCGGCCGCGAAATTCCCGCGCTCTATGATCGCGTCGGCGAAACGCGCCTTGGAACCGTCATCGCGCAGGACGATGCCAGCGTCGGCGTGATCGAGCATCTCATGGCGGCGATCGCGGGCGCGCAGATCGACGATCTCATCGTGACGCTCGACGGGCCTGAGCCTCCGATCCTGGATGGCGATGCGTTGTCCTATTTCCGGTTGATCGAAGAAGCCGGAACGCACGAGCAATCGGGCGCCCGCAAGGCGATCAAGGTTGCCAAGCCGGTCGTCACCACGATCAAGGATGCGCAGATACGTCTGCTTCCGGCGGACAGACCGGAATACAGTTTCGATCTCGACTATTCGAACACCAAAGCCGTCGGCAAGCAGTCTTATGCGATGGCGTTCACGCGCGAGAATTTCGCGCGCGAGATCGCGCCGGCCCGCACATTCGGATTCATGCACGAACTCGACGCGCTGAACAAAATGGGTTTGGCGCGCGGCGCTTCGCTGACAAACACAATCGCGATCGACGGCGACATCGTCGTCAACAAGGACCTGATGCGCTTTGCCGACGAATTCGTGCGCCACAAGATCCTGGATGCGATCGGCGACATGGCGCTCGCGGGCGGTCCGCTGATCGCACGCTTCGAGGGCGTGAAGTCCGGCCATGCAACCAACAACGCGGCCCTGCGCATGCTTTTCGCGGACCCCGCCAATTACGAGATCGTCGAGATCTGAACCCTGCCGTGCCCTTGGCGGGCCGGGCCTGGCACAATTCTTTGCCATGTCCCCCAAAGTTGCCGGGGCCGGTCTGGACCGGGGTTCCGGCTCAATGGCATAAGGTGACGGGTTGGCATCGGCCGCGCCTGTTCGGGAGTTGGTATGCTGTTGAATTTCCTCGGTAATATGCGCCTTCGCAAGGCGCAAGCGGCGTTCGCCGTCGTGGCGGCCTGCCTGGTGGTGTCGGCCTGCTCGGGCGTGACCGACAAGAAGGACGCCCCTTATGTCGAGCGTCCGGTCGAGCAGATTTATGCCGACGCCTGGAAGCAGATCGACAATCACGACTGGGAAAATGCCGCCAAGCAGTTCGACGAGGTCGAGCGCCAGCACCCATATTCCATCTGGGCCCGCCGCGCGATGCTGATGAGCGCCTTCTGCTATTATCAGGCTAACAAATACACCGATGCCACCAATACCGCGGATCAGTTCATCTCCCTTCACCCGGGCAGCCGCGAAGTTTCCTATGCCTTCTATCTGAAGGCGATGGCGCTCTACGAACAGATCGTCGATGTCGGCCGCGACCAGACCGTTACCGAGCAGGCGCTGACCGCGCTGCAAGACGTGGTGCAGCGTTTCCCCAACAGCGAATATGCCCGCGACGCCCGCCTGAAGATCGACCTGACACTCGACCATCTGGCCGGCAAGGAAATGGAAGTCGGCCGCTACTATCTCACCCGGCGCAACTACATCGGCGCGATCAACCGGTTTAAAACCGTCGTCCAACGCTACCAGAAGACGCCCCAGATCGCCGAAGCGCTGGAACGGCTGACCGAGGCCTATTACGCGCTGGGCGTTTACAACGAAGCCAAGACGGCCGCCGCCGTGCTGGGCGCGAATTACCCGGGCAGCCCCTGGTATCAGGACGCCTACAATCTTCTCGTCACCCACAACATGAAGCCCGAAGCCGACAAGAGCTCGTGGCTTGCGCGGCAATTCCAGCTATAAACTGGACGCATGCTCGCGACGCTCAAGATTCGCGACCTCGTTCTGATCGAGGACGTGGCGCTGGATTTCGCGCCCGGTCTCAACGTGCTCACGGGTGAGACGGGCGCGGGAAAATCCATTCTGCTCGATGCCTTGGGACTGGCCGCCGGGGCGCGCGCGGGCGGGCGATCGAGCGTTCGTCCCGGCGCGGCGCAGGGCTCCTCGGTCGCGATCTTCGATCTGGCCAAAGGCCATGCCGCTTTCGCCCTGATCGCGGAAAACGAAATTCCGGCGGATGGCGAAATCATCCTGCGGCGTGCGATCACGGCGGACGGCCGCACGCGCGCTTTCGTGAACGACGAGCCGGTCGGTGTGGGCCTCCTGCGCGATCTGGGCGGCATGCTGGTGGAAATCCATGGGCAGTCCGACGACCGCGGACTGTTCGACAATTCCACCCATCGCCGCGTTCTGGATGCCTTCGGCGGCAATGAAAAGCTTGTTGCGGAGGTTGCGATCCGTTTCGCCGAATTCGAGCGCGCTTCGCTGCAACTGAATGAGCTGCGCAAGGCCGCCGCTGCCGCTGCCGCCGATGCGGATTTTGTGCGCCATGCGGCGGATGAATTGTCCGCGCTGGGGCCGGAAGAAGGCGAGGAAGCGCAGCTTGCGGCGGACCGCATCCTGCTCATGAACGCCAGCAAGATCGCGGAAGACATTTCCGCCGCCGCCGAATTTCTGGGCGGGGATCGCGGCGCGGAGTCTTCGCTCGCCGGCGCCCTCAAGAGACTGAGCCGCACCAATGAAGAAGCCCGCAAAGCCGCCGCAGCCGCGGAAAGCGCCTTGGAACAGGCGTTCGCGCAGACCGAGGAAGCGCGGCGCGAGCTGGAGGCGTTGCTGTCACGGCTCGACACCGATGGCAGCGAGCTGGAGCGCAAGGAAGACCGCCTTCACGCCTTGCGGGCCGCGGCGCGGAAATATGGCGTGCAGCCGGACGAACTGCCGCGCGTGCACAAGGAATTCCAGATCAAGCTCGATTCCCTTTCCGGTAGCAGCACCGGCCTCAAAAATGCCGAGGCCGAAGTTGCCAGGACACGCGCGGCGTTCCTGGATGTCGCCCGCAAGCTTTCCGCCGCGCGCAAGACGGCGGCGAAGAAGCTGGAAGGTTCGGTGGTTTCCGAACTGATCCCGTTGAAACTGGCGCATGCGAAATTCCGCGTGGCGTTGGAACCGCTGGCCGAAGATGCAGCGTCTGCGAACGGGCTGGAGCGCATCGCGTTTGAAGTCGCCACCATAGAAAGCGCGCCGTTCGGGCCGCTGACCAAGATCGCCTCCGGCGGTGAACTCGCGCGCTTTTCGCTGGCGCTGAAAGTGGCGCTGTCCGAAACCAGCCCGCCCGCCGTTCTGGTGTTCGACGAAGTGGATCGCGGCGTCGGCGGCGCGGTCGCGGACGCGGTGGGCGAGCGGCTGCAGCGCTTGGCGAAGACAACACAAGTTCTCCTTGTGACGCACGCACCGCAGGTGGCGGCGCGGGCAGACCGGCATTTCCGCATCACCCGCAAAGGCGACCGCACCCGTGTCGATATGCTGGGTGACGAAGAGCGCGCGGAAGAGATTGCGCGCATGCTCTCCGGGGCGACCGTCACCGATGAAGCGCGCGCCGCGGCGAAGCGGCTGATGAACGAGGCCGCGCCGCAGAAGAAGGCGCGGAAGCGGGCATGAACGGCAAAGCGAAGAGCAAATCCGCCAAAACGAAAAAGAACGACGCCCCCGATCTGTTCGGCGCATCCGGCGAAAAACCGGTCGAAAAGCTGAGCGAAGCCGAAGCGAGGAAAGAACTCGAACGGCTCGCAACCGAGATGGCGGAGCATGATCGTGCTTATTACGAGCAAGACGCGCCGACCGTCTCCGACGCCGAATATGACGCCCTGCGCAAGCGCAACACCGCCATCGAAGTGCGGTTTCCAAAGCTGATCCGTGCCGACAGCCCATCGCATCGCGTGGGCGCGAAGGTGTCGGACAAGTTCAAGAAGGTCGTGCATCG